>Ga0315295_10004854_pt1 | contig 11493 bp, 10 predicted proteins | sample YL17G14_0_MG_FD_204453 | JGI IMG/M metagenome (GOLD analysis project Ga0315295, IMG submission 204453) | Sediment microbial communities from Yellowstone Lake, YNP, Wyoming, USA - YL17G14_0 | ecosystem: Environmental > Aquatic > Freshwater > Lake > Sediment | place: USA: Wyoming | collected...
AAACATGAAGTTCTCAGAATAGAACAGGTATCCTTTCCTGCTTACATTTAATCCGTAATTAAATCCTGAGGGTAAACAAACAAGGAAATTTCCGTTTCCGTCAGTTGAATTGGTAACAGCTGTTTTGCCGGTAGAAAGATTTATAAGCTCATATTCAGCAATTAACGTCTTCCCGGTTTCTTTATCAGATACCCTTCCTTTCAGATAAGCTACAGGATCGGGCCTTACAGATTCATATAGCTTAAATGAGTAAATATTTTTCCCTCCCTGTTCATCTCTTTTTGATGAAAAATACGCCTTCTGTCCGCCGGATTCAATTGTAAGCCCCATTTCATCATTATATGTATTTATAGGGTATCCAAGGTTTTTAGGTTCGGTCCATGAACTGTCTTCCAGCATCCTTGAAAAATAGATATCTAATCCGCCCATTCCTGGCCTGCCGTCAGAGGAAAAATAGAGTGTTTTTCCATCGAAATGTATAAACGGAGACATTTCGTCACCCTGAGTATTTATGACATAGCCCAGATTCTTTGGGGTGGACCATTTCTTGCTTGATTTATGAACTGAATACCAGATATCCTTCCCGCCGTTTCCTCCGGGGCGGTTGCTGGAAAAAAACAGCATTTTCCCATCAGCATTTATTGAGGGCTGAGACTCCCATGAAGAAGAATTTACAGGACTACCGAGGTTTACCGGCAGAGACCATTTCCCGTTTTCGAATGCTGAAAAAAATATATCGCAGCTGCCAAGTCCTCCTGAACGATCACAGGCAGTAAAATACATATAGTTCCCATCGGATGATAAACTCTGAGCACCTTCATTCTGACCCGAGTTCAGCGGGCTTCCTGCATTAAATGCATTTCCCCAGACCATTCCTGAAAGGTAGCTTATATAAAAATCTTCCTGGTAAATACCATTCCATTTGCCATTATTACCTGGTCTTGCCTGGCGGGTAAACATAAGTGTCTGACCATCAGCGGTTATTGACGGCCAGTATTCGTCATCATATGTATTTATTCCCTTGCCGACACTCTCAGGATTGAACGGCACAGGATTTTTCACAGCTTCAATCGCAAACTCACAGTTTTTTATATTTCTGACAGCCATATCTCTGTTCTTCTCCAGAGTGTTTTTCAGTCCCATATAAACATTAAAATGAACTAAAGCTCTTTCGTAATTACCCGACATCATTTCCGCAGTTGCCATGTTGAAAAAAACCGGCATGTATAAGGTTGAATCGATCTTAATTGCCTTCTGGTAATCAAAAGCTGCTTCATTGTACCGTTTTTGCTTTGAAAGAAGTTCTCCGAGCATCATATGTGCTTCAAAAAAACCGTCATCAATTTCCAGTGCTTGCTTAAAATAACTTTCAGCGCTCACATAATCAATGTAATCAAATGCTGTAAGACCTGATTTATAGGCTTGGAGGGCTTTGGCTGAAGTGGTATGATACTGCTGGGAAAATCCCTTCTCTGATACAAGACAGGAACTGAGAACAATACTTGTTATTATGAAAATACGTGATATCATTTCAGGGAATATGCATGTATTTGTGAGCCTGGATCGAAATTCGCCAGTGAGGATTTTTTTTGACATAAGAGACAATTTCCGGGATAGTGCTTTCAAATCTGCTCCATTCCGGCTGCAGAAAAAGTCGGCAGCTGCTTTTGACCTTTTTCCGATATATCTCAGCCCAATTAAAATCATCCTTGTTTTCGATAATAACTTTCAATTCATCAGCCTCATTGCATATGGCATCAACAGGGGGCATGTTTTTTTTTGGTGAAAGGCATATCCAGTCCCACTTCCCGCTTAAAGGATAAACTCCTGATGTTTCAATAAAGGTACAAATATTGCTATTTTTCAAACCGGAGCATAAGTAGTCAAGATTCCACATCAGAGGCTCACCACCAGTTACTACAACACTTTTTGTGCCGGAATTTACAGCATGTTCTATTATTTCGTCAGTACCGACAAGGGGATGTAATTCAGGATCCCACGAAAAACGCGAATCACACCAGTTACATCCCACGTCACAACCACCAAGCCGTATGAACCATGCTGCTTCACCCGTATGAAATCCCTCTCCCTGTATTGTAAAGAATTCTTCAACTAGAGGTAGTGCTGTGCCATTCTGATTGTTGCTTTGCTTTTTCCCCATGCTTAAAAACGTGATAATCATTAATTTTATTTTCCAAAGAGCAAGGCATAATCTCTCGTCTTTGCATCCTTAATCCATTTTTCGGGAATGATTTTCCAGTTGTTCAGAGCAACAGGTTTTATGGTTTTCTTTGCCTCCAGGTATTTAAGAATATAAAACCTTAAATCTCTTTCTGTAGATTTTACCAAACGCTTTGACAACTCACTTTTTGGGATGCCTGCACCTGCCGTTAAATGACCTCCTCCCCCGTTTCCCCTGTAGGAATTGACTGCAACCAGATAGGTTTTGTTCATTTCAAATGGATTACCATTTGTAAATGACCTGATTGATACTCTTTTACCCTCGGGTTTATTGACATCAACAGTATAGTCAATTCCGGCTGCTGAATCAAAATTGTAGGGTTGATTTTTTAACCATACCTCACCATTTGTCAGAATTGGCTTTCCATCATCCCCAAGCCTGAATTTCAGGAGATGATCATCAGGGCTTTTCATTGTATTAAGCCATTCTGAATATGAAAACTCCAGATACTTCCTGATTTCCGAGCCACTCATTGACATGGTGTACAACTGATTCTCAAACCTGTACAATTTGAACATATCCCCGACTGTTACCGGACCAGCAGAAATTTTGACATCAAATGACAGCGGAGCAGCGAAAGATATATCTGCATGAGTAATCTCGAGCTGAATGGAGTGGATCATATCAACAAACGGCGAAGAACCAAAATATGAATCCCTTGATGAAATTGTGGCTTCAGAAGTAGCTAATACCTTGCTTACATATCTTAATAAAATCTTCTTCTGAAATGCAAATTTCTTAACAAATTCAGGATCAGGATTATAATTTCCGACATCAAGTATTTTACCTTTTACAGACAAGCGTTTTTCTCCGGCAATTTTATCATGGTAAAAAGTTACATCAGCCCTGGCAATTTTCTCAGACCTGCTTCCTCCTTCTAAAATCAGAACCGAATCACCTGCAGAATTGACGATTTTTTTATTCACCACGTTGTGGTTATGTCCGCATAATATTACATCGAAACCCGGGACATTCCATGCCACAGAGGAACATCCATTTTCATCAAAATGACTGCCTGTCAGTGTTTTGTCACCATTGTCATCCCAACCCGAATGAAACAGCCCGATTACAAGATCAGGTTTTTCCCTCTTAATAACCGGCATATATAGTTTTGATGTCTCTAACATATCCCTGAATTCGATGCCTGAGTAAAGCTCAGGTGGCAGCCAGTCTGGTACACCCGGGGTAATTAGACCAAAAACTGCAACTCTTATGCCATTTTTTTCGATGATAGTATAAGGTTTGAAATATGGCTTCCCTGTTATTTTATTAACAGCATTTGCAGCAAGCAATGGGAAATTATACTCATTTACCAGCCTGTCGTAAACCGAATGACCGGCCTCAATATCATGATTCCCAACGGTCCCTGCCTCATAGCCAAGGAAATTCATCACCTCTGCATTAAGATGAGTGGAGACTGTATCTATGTAATTGTAGTAATAAACAGCAGGCTGCCCCTGCAGGTTGTCACCATTATCAAGCAGAATAACTGATCTGTTGCTATTCCTTACCTTCTTCAGATAGGAAGAGACACTGGCAAGTGAAGCCTTTATCTCTTTCTTCTCGATAAAATCATAAGGTAATATTACTCCATGAACATCTGTTGTCTGAAGAATGGTAATGGTCTGCATCTCCTTTCTGGAGCATGAGATCATAAATGTAAATATTAGCAGCAGCAGTAGCCGGGTGATTTTGATTTTGAGATTCATTCTTTTATTTTTAGCCTGACCGATTTAAAAACATAAACATAGAAAAGAATATTTACTTTCGATTATTTTTATAAATGGAAATATTCAGCTCAAAGTTAAATTTAGTTAATGAGTTTCCGGATAGTAAAACTTAGGTTATGGTACAAACAGGATTGGATCAGATTAGAATGAACCTTCCCCCGGGTCTGACCGGAAAGAAGATTGGAATTTTATGCCACGCACCCAGCCTGGCATCTGATTTTTCGCACATTATTGATATATTTCGTAAACGGAGTGATTGTTATCTGACTTCAATTTTCGGACCTCAGCACGGTATTTATGGTCAGACACAGGATAATATGATAGAGTTGAACAGCAATATTCATCCTGTATATAGGATTCCAATCTACAGCCTATATGGGGAACACCGTAAACCTACTTCTGAAATGCTTAATGATATTGAAGCTCTGGTAATAGATCTTCAGGATGTAGGAGCAAGACTCTACACTTATATATGGACTGTAAAGCTCTGTATAGAGGCTTGTGCAGAAGCCGGAATTCCGGTATGGATCCTTGACCGACCGAATCCGATTGGCCGATTGCCATTTGACGGACCTGTTCTGAAAGAAGAGTACTTTACATTTGTCGGAGGCGCCTCAATACCTTTGTGCCATAGAATGACACTGGGAGAAATGGCATTGTGGATCAGGGAAAAGTACTTTAACAGGTGTGAACTGAACGTAGTCTGGATGAAAAACTGGAAAAGAAATTCGTTGTTCAGTGAGACAGGTCTCCCATGGGTCTTACCATCTCCGAATATGCCAACTCTGCAGACAGCTTTAGTTTACCCTGGAACAGTACTTATTGAGGCTCTTAATATCTCTGAAGGAAGGGGTACAACAATACCCTTTGAGCTTTTTGGTGCTCCATTTATTGATCCTGAAAAGCTTAAGAAAAATCTTGATGAAAGATGCATAGCAGGATGCGTATTCAGGATCCATAGTTTTATTCCTACTTTCAATAAGTTTTCAGGTGTCATATGCAATGGCCTTCAGATTCATGTTATTGATCCCTCAAAGTATTTTCCGGTAACAACTGCTTTTGAAATCTTCGAAGCAATAATAGAAACGACAACGCCAGGATCACTGAAATTCAGTTCACCGCCATATGAGTATGAATTTAAGCTTATACCTTTTGATATCCTTTCAGGAGATTCTGTAATGAGATCCTCTCTTTTAAACAGAACTCCCGTTAATATTGAACGGCAAAGGTGGCAATATGAAATCGGCGAATTTAAAAATGAGTTCAGTCAGTTATCTGTATATCCCGAATAAGCTCAAAATTTCTTTTTTGTGGGATCACAATTTTCTTTTTGATTTTACAAGCTTCTCTATTAGCTGGTTTGGAAAGATAGGTTTCACAATATAGTCATCGAAACCGGAAGCTATAATTTTTTCACGGTCTCCAAGAAGACTGTAGGCTGTCTGAGCAATTATTATGACATCATTACGGAATTCCCTGATTTTTTTTACAGCCCCGTAGCCATCAATGACAGGAAGCTGAATATCCAGAAGTATAATATCAATTCCCGGATCTGCCTTTGCAGCGTCGATAGCCTCTTTCCCATCGCATGCATTCAGGAGAGATGCTCCCGTTTTTTCAAGTATCTTATTCAGATACAACCGGCTCGACATATCATCTTCGACAATTAGGATTTTTTTAGTCCTGAGATATTCGTTTTCCATTTTTATGAGCTTTATTCGAACAGTCCGTTATCCCTGAGAAGAAGTAAAATTGCCGATTGCGGAACGACAATATACTTTTCCTTGTTGAACTCTATTTCAATTGCATTGTTTTGCAGGTAAACTGCCTGATCGCCTTCTTTTGGCTGAAGAGGAACATATTTTGGCTCATCTGAACGGTTTTTCCATGGTTCATCAGTATCATTAACAGAGGGGATGGGGTATCCGGGTCCCACTTTAAGGACATATCCTATCTGTACCTTTTCGTTTTCGTTGACACCGGGCGGAAGAAAAAGTCCGCTCCTTGTCTTTGATTGGGGAACTTTAGGCTTAATAAGAATCCTGTCACCAATAACTATCAGTTTCTGAAGATCTTTCTCATCTAATAAAACGCTCATGGCTAATAACAATTAGAACAAAAATATCATTTTTCACATTATTCAGAAACCGTCTGTTCAGAATTAATTAATATTGTATACATATATGAACGAAAGATTACTCCCTTTATTTTGTAAATGGAATCTGACAGCTACCTGACTATCAAAGCTTTTTCGAAGGGCCTTTATAAGGAAAAAGGAAGCAGGTTTATTGCGCTGGCCTATCCGGTTACAACACTGGAAGAGATAAAATCAATCCTTGAGAATATCAGAAAAGAACACCATTCTGCAAGACATCATTGTTTTGCGTGGATACTTGGGCAATCAAGGCAGACTTACCGGGTAAGCGATGATGGTGAACCATCGGGAAGTGCCGGAAAACCTATACTTGGTCAGATTAACGCCTTTAAGCTTACAAATATACTGATTGTTGTGGTAAGGTACTTTGGTGGAAAATTGCTTGGGGTAAGCGGTTTAGTTAATGCTTACAGGTCTGCATCAGAGTCAGCGATAAATAACAGTGAAATAACCAAAATGTTTATCCGGGATTATTATCAGTTGGTTTTCCCCTATTCTGCAGTCAATGATGTAATGAAAGTAATCAAAGATGATGAGATAAGGCAGTCGCATCAAAAATTCGAACTTGAGTGTTTTGTGACAATAGACTTCAGGATTTCTGCCGGAGAAAAAATTCTTAATGCATTATCAAAAATAGATGGTTTAGTTTACAGGCATATCGCGACATGTTAAACCGGAAATTCATTCCGAAAGTTGTTAGTTAATTATCAACAGTTATTTATCAGTGGTTATTCTTGAATAAATTTGTTTATTAGTATATTTTACCTGCATTAAACAGCTTTAATAATGAAAAACAGGAGTTTGGTATCGATAGATGATTTAACAACCGAAGAGATTCTTAGGATTCTTGATAATGCGGATGAATTCGAAAAAAATCCTGTTCAGAAGCTGCTCGAAGGTAAAGTTATTGCAACTCTTTTTTTTGAACCTTCAACGCGGACACGGCTGAGCTTCGAAAGCGCCGTAAACCGTCTTGGAGGAAAAATAGTAGGCTTTTCAGATGCTGGTGTTTCGAGTGTCTCAAAGGGGGAGACGCTCCATGATACCATAAAAATGGTAACCAGTTACAGCGATCTGATTGTAATAAGGCACCCGATTGAAGGTAGCGCCAGGTACGCCAGTGAGATATCTTCGGTTCCGGTCATAAATGCAGGAGACGGAGCCAATCAGCATCCTACACAAACTTTGCTTGATCTGTATTCAATAAGAAAAACCCAGGGAACTCTCGACAATCTTAATATTTTCATGGTTGGCGACCTTAAATACGGGCGGACAGTGCACTCCCTGATGATGGCGATGTCGCGGTGGAATACTACTTTCAACTTCATTTCACCGGAAGAGCTTAAGATGCCGGAAGAGTTCAAGCTTTACCTTGAAAATCTGGGACTAAAATATTATGAACACCTTGATTTTACAGATATTATTTCCAGGGCTGACATAATTTATATGACAAGGGTTCAGAAAGAAAGATTTTCTGATCCCATTGAATATGAAAAGGTCAAGAATGTCTATGTTTTAAAGAACTCGATGCTGTCAAATACAAAGCCTAATATGCGTATTCTGCATCCGTTGCCAAGGGTAAATGAAATTCATACTGATGTTGATACAAATCCTAAGGCATATTATTTTGAACAAGCTTTAAATGGGGTCTATACACGTCAGGCAATAGTGTGTTCTCTTTTAGGAATCAAATAATATAAATGCACATCATGAAAGAACCTAAGCAACTAAGTGTAAGTGCTATACAGAATGGAACTGTCATTGATCACATACCTGCTAAAAACCTGTTCAAAGTAATTTTAATTCTTGGCCTGGATCATATTGACAGCCAGATCACCTTTGGGACCAATCTTGAAAGCAAGAAGCTGGGCAAAAAAGCAATTATCAAGATCTCAGATAAGTTTTTTGAGGATGCTGATATCAACAGGATAGCTCTTGTTGCTCCCGATGCAAAACTTAATATCATAAAAGACTACGAAGTTGTTGAAAAGAAGGTTGTAGAGGTGCCTGACACCATAGTAGGAATTGCCAGATGCATGAATCCTAAATGCATTACGAACTTTGAATCTGTTACAACGCGCTTCAGGGTCGTATCGAAAAAGAATGTTGCACTCAAATGCCACTATTGCGAAAAGATAACAAATCAGGAGAATCTCCAAATAATTTGATATTATCGGAGTCTGTCATATGATTTGACGAGATTTTCATCTTTTTTTATTCCCATGTAAGCCAGAATTCCAAAAAGAAGAATCAGGAGTGGGATAAACATTCTAACTCCTTCTATTATATCAGCATTATATTTTCTGATAATTGAAAATGAATAGAAAATCATCACTGCAATCGAAGCAGCAGCAAGTAATATTACTGTGATGGTTATTTTCATCTGAAGTTTTCTGTTTTTGTAAAAGAATATCGCCACAAATGATATCAGGGAAACTAGGATTATTATAACAGGAAGTATAATCTGATGCCCTAAAAGTGTAATATTTCCCGCTCCTGCTGATTGCCAGATTCCCCTGAAATTCATGATTATTTCAATTCCGGATTTATTAAGGAAGGTTAAAAAGTTTCCGCTAAGGAATAATACTGACAGCAATGATGTCAACAAAAGGAATAGTGATTGAATTCTCTGGATCATCTCATCATATTTAAAAATATCCTTCTCAAAATTAATTGAATTTAGCTAATTGCGGATGCATAACTGAAAATACGATATATCAAAAACAGCAAAATCATTTTATGAAATTTTAACATATTTTTCTGATCACAAATAGTTTAAGAACTATTAAATCATCTACTTTTGTCACTTTCTGATTCATTGGTTATTAAACAATGAACTTTCCATTATGTAAATTGTTCAGAAATCAAACATTACCCAATTAGAGCAAATTTTTATGTACAAGAAAAATAAACTGATAATTACAATATTACTGATCATTGTTGCCGCAGTGATAATCCTGTATCCGAAAATAAAGCCTCTTATGGCTACAAAGCAAAAAGGGCCCGCCAGCTCAGGTCAGAGTACAGGCAGGAGTCCAGGAGCCGTGCAAGGAAGACAGGTACTTAATGTCAGCGGTTTTCTTATTCAGCCTCAGAAACTCAGTGACCTGTATAACAGCACTGGTACCTTAAGACCTGATGAAGAGGTGGAGCTTGCTTTTGAAACTTCCGGGAAAATAGTAGGGATTAATTTTACTGAGGGAACCCGTGTGAAAAAAGGTGATCTCCTGGCAAAAATCAATGATAAGCCTTTGCAGGCACAACTGGAAAAGCTTACAGCTCAGAAAAAGCTGACTGAAGAAAAAGAATTCAGGCAGAGAAGCCTTCTTGACAAGGATGCAATAAGCCAGGAAAGTTATGATCAAATAGTTACTGAGCTTCAGACCATTCAGGCTGACATCAACCTTGTGCTGGCACGCATCTCCGAAACAGAACTTCGTGCCCCGTTTGATGGAATTATCGGATTAAGATACGTCAGCGAAGGCAGTTATACTAATCCATCTACAAAGATTGCCAGACTGGTTAAGATAAGTCCTATAAAGCTTGAATTCTCAATTCCGGAAAGGTATGCTAATCAGGTACATATCGGATTCCCAGTTACATTTACCGTTGACGGTACAAATAATGTTTTCAATGCTGTTGTATATGCGATTGATCCTCAGATAGAGGAAACTACCAGAACAATCGTTATCAGAGCTTTGTATCCCAATAAAAATGAGGAGTTGAAATCAGGTCGTTATGCATCAGTAACTCTCTTGCTTTCTCAGATAGACAATGCAATTGCAATTCCTTCTGAAGCTGTGATCCCGGAGATGGAGGGTGAAAAGGTGTTCGTTTACAGAAAAGGCAAAGCCTCCTCTGTTAAGGTCGTTACTGGACTCAGAACTGAATCACTTGTTCAGATCGTTGACGGACTGAAATTCGGGGACACCTTGCTGACAACTGGTATATTACAGCTGCGACATAATCTTCCTGTGGTACTGGACACTCTGATAAAAAACTAGAAATACACCAAAATCAAAGTAATGAGTCTTTCGTCAGTAAGTATAAACCGCCCTGTACTCTCAACAGTGTTTGCAATAATAATACTGCTGTTCGGGATTGTTGGGGTTACTTTTCTCGGTATAAGGGAATTTCCAAGTGTCGATCCTGCAATTATCACAGTTAGTACTTCATACCCAGGTGCTAATTCCGATGTCATTGAAACACAGATAACTGAGCCCCTGGAACAGAACATAAATGGCATTCCAGGTGTGCGATCCCTGACAAGTGTGAGCCGCCAGGGCGGAAGCAATATAACTGTTGAATTTGAATTATCGGTCGATCTTGAAACAGCCGCTAATGATGTCAGGGACAAAGTTTCACAGGCAATGAGATTGCTTCCCCGTGACTGTGATCCCCCTACTGTAGCCAAAGCCGATGCTGATGCTAATCCAATTTTGTTCCTGACTGTTGAAAGTAGTAAAAGATCATTACTTGAGCTTTCTGAAATTGCTGATCTCACTTTAAAACAACAACTTCAGACAATATCAGGAGTAAGTGCAGTAATTATTTTTGGTGAAAAGCGGTATTCAATGCGTTTATGGATTGATCCGGTTAAACTGGCTGGATATGAACTGACTCCAATGGATGTCAGAAATGCAATAAGCCGTGAAAATGTCGAACTGCCATCAGGGACCATTGAGGGCACAAATACACAGCTGACAATTAGGACCATGGGATTGATGACGACTCCTAAGGAATTTAACGATCTGATAATTAAACAATCAGGTGATCAGATAGTCAGATTTAAAGACGTTGGCAGGGCTGAACTTGGACCTGAGGATATCAGGGGAATTCTTAAAAGAGATGGGGTCCCGATGGTTCAGATTGCCATGGTGCCGCAACCGGGTTCAAATCACATTGATATTGTTGATGAGACTTACAGACGACTGGATTATATAAGGAAGGATCTGCCTGATGATGTAAAAGTTAATGTCAACTATGATAATACTGAATATATCCGTTCTTCGATAAAGGAGGTTAAAAACACAATATACATAGCGTTTTTACTTGTAGTAATTATCATTTATGTATTTCTCCGGAGCTGGAGGGCGACTCTTATACCTATCCTGGTTATTCCGGTCTCACTTGTGGGATCATTCTTCATCATGTACCTGGCGGGATACACTATAAATGTGCTTACCCTCCTTGCTATAGTTCTTGCTATTGGAATCGTTGTGGATGATGCTATTGTGGTAATGGAGAATATCTATGTTAAAGTAGAATCGGGATTGAATCCTGTTGAAGCAGGACTAAAAGGATCGAAAGAGATTTATTTTGCAATTATTTCGACTACGATAACTCTTATTTCTGTCTTTTTCCCG
>Ga0315295_10004855_pt1 | contig 11489 bp, 8 predicted proteins | sample YL17G14_0_MG_FD_204453 | JGI IMG/M metagenome (GOLD analysis project Ga0315295, IMG submission 204453) | Sediment microbial communities from Yellowstone Lake, YNP, Wyoming, USA - YL17G14_0 | ecosystem: Environmental > Aquatic > Freshwater > Lake > Sediment | place: USA: Wyoming | collected...
CCAAGACCGCCGAGACGGAGGCCCTCCGCCGCGGGGGCTCCCCGGAGAAGTTGAAGTGGGACGGCGAGAACTTCAGGTTCACGAATTCCGAGGTGGCCAACGCCCTTCTGAACCCGCCGTACCGCGAGGGGTGGACGCTGTAGGGCAGACCGGAGATGTCTCTTCGCGCGGCGGGTCTCTCGGCCCGCCGCGCAGTGTTGCTGGGACTCGGCTTGCACTTCCGGCGGCGGCCTCACTTCCTGGCCGACGGCGCCATGTTGATGAGGACCGCCGCCAGGATCAGTGCGCCCTGGACCACGTGCTGCCAGTACTCGCTGATGTTCAGTAGTGTCATGCCGTTGCCGAGGACGCCGAGGAACACGACGCCGATGAGCGTTCCCCAGACGGTGCCCGAGCCGCCCATCAGACTCGTGCCGCCGATGATCACGGCCGAGATGACGTCCAACTCCCATCCCTTTGCGGTGGTGGCCGAGCCCGACATGATTTGCGACGAGAGCATTACGCCGCTCATGGCCGCCAGTCCCGCCACGATGCCCATCACGAGGATCTTGACCCGGCCCACTCGGATGCCGCTGAGGCGGGCCGCCTCGGCGTTGCCGCCCACGGCGTACACGGCTTGGCCGAACGCGGTGTAGTTCATCAGGAACTGGATCGCCACGAACACCAAGAGGAAGATGATGGCGGGGAAGGGTACGTCCCACACGTACCCGCCGCCGATGAAGTTGTACCACGGCGGGAACGGCGTCAGCGGGAACCCGTTCGTGATGAGTTCGGCCGACCCCTTGAGGACCGTCATCCAGGCGAGCGTGGCGATGAACGTCGGCACGCTGAACCGGACCCTGAGGTACCCCGTAACCGACCCGATGGCGCTTCCGACCGCGATGCTCGCCAGGACCGACGCGGCGATGGCCCCCGCCATCGGCATGCCGACGCGCGGCCCGGCCAGGAACCCCGTCAGCCAGGCCACCAGGCACCCCGAGAACGCCGCCGCCGAGCCGACGCCGAGGTCGATCTCGCCCGCAATGATGACCATGGTCATGGCGAAGGCGATGATGCCCTGCATCGAGACGTTCCTCAGAACGTTCAGCAGGTTGTCTTTCGTGAAGAAGTTGTCGGCCTGCACGGCCAGGATGGCGCAGAGGACCATCAGGACGATGGCCATGGCGTATCGCCGCAGCCCGCTGCGCACGCGTTCGAAGCGCTCGAAGATCATCGCGGGCCTTTCCTGATAATGCAGCGCCACGTAAGGCTTTGCGCGGTGGGTCTCCTGACCCACCGCGCGAGAAGCCGCGTCTGCGTGCGAGGTGGCACGTATGCGCGGCGGGTCGGGAGACCCGCCGCGCAAAACCGCATAGCCGCCTCAAGCCTCCATGCACCGGACAACGAGTTCGTCGGCCGAGAGGCTGCCGGGCTGCACCTCGCCGGCCAGGGTGCCGCGCTTCATGAGGAGCACGCGGTGGCACGCCTCGAGCAACTCCTCGAGTTCGCTCGAAACGAAGATGCAACTGACGCCGCGGCGCGAGAGGTCCCACATGATCTGGAAGATCTGCTGCTTGGCCTGGACGTCGATGCCGCGCGTCGGCTCGTCGAAGAGGATGACCCGCGGCTGGGTTTGGAGCCACTTGGCCACGACCACCTTCTGCTGGTTGCCGCCGCTCAGGGTCGAGACCGGCGCCTCGATGTCGGGTATCGTGATGCCGAGTTGCCGGGCCATCCGGAGCGCGGCCGCGCGCTGGCGGGCCCGCGTCAGCACGCCGCACGTGGCGATCCGGTCGAGCGCCGCCAGGCAGACGTTGGCGCGTGTGCTCAGCAGTTGCACGAGGCCCTGCTGGTTGCGGTTCTCGGGCGTGAAGGCCACGCCGAGGTTTTTCATGCGGTCGGGACTGGGGGACCGGACCGGCCGGCCTTCCACGAGGATCTCGCCGCGGTCGAACGGCTCGGCCCCGAATATGGCACGCAGGAGTTCCGTGCGTCCCGAGCCGAGCATGCCCGCGATGCCGAGGACCTCGCCGCGATACAGCGTGAAATTCACGTCGTGGAACTGGCCGCGGCGCCCGAGGGAGCGGACCTCGAGCACGGCCTGGCGGCCGGCCTTCAGGTCGACCGGCCGCTCGCGCTGCACCACTTCGCCGAACATCATCTGGACGATGCTCTGCGGCGTGGCCTCGGCCATCGGCACGGCGCCGACGCACTTGCCGTCGCGCAGAACGGTCACCGAGTCGGCGATCTCGGGCAGTTCCTGCAAACGGTGCGTGATGTAGATGATGGCGACGCCGCGGGCGGCCAGTTTCCGCAGCAGGTCGAACAGGCGGCCGGTCTCGTGCTGGGCAAGGGCCGAGGTCGGCTCGTCGAGCATCAGGACCGACGGCTTGAACGACATGGCCTTGGCGATCTCGACGATCTGCTGCTGGGCCACGCCCAGGTCGCCCGCCTTCATCCGCACGTCGAGGTCGACCTGCATGTCGGCCAGGACGGCTTCGGCTTGGCCGACGGCCGCCGGCCGGTCGAGCACGATGCCCCCGAGGCCGGGCCGGCGGGGCATCCTGCCCAGGAGGATGTTCTCGGCCACGGTCAAGTCGGGCACGAGGCTGAGTTCCTGGTAGACCGTGGCGATGCCCTGGGCGAAGGCGTCGCGCGGCGACCGCAGGACGACCGGCCGCCCGTCGACAAGGATCTCGCCGCGGGTCGGCTCGACCGCTCCGGCCAGGATCTTCACCAGGGTGCTCTTGCCGGCGCCGTTCTTGCCGATGAGGGCGTGGATCTTGCCGCCTTCGAAGACGGCCGAGAACCCGTCGAGCGCAAGAGTGCCGGGGTACTCTTTGCGGATGTCGACGGTCTGGAGCGTGTGGGCCCTCATGGCGAGCCCTTGGCGGTCCACTCTTTCAACTGCTTGTCGAAGGCGAGGACGGCATTGGGATCCTCGCGCGAAAGGAGAATGCCCGGCAGGTACGTCTTCTTGGCGACGGGCTGGCCCTTGAGGACCTTGAGGGCGGCCTCGACCGCCAGACGCCCGACGTCCACCGGGCGCTGGCTGGTGATGGCCTGGAGGACGTTGTCGTCGGCGAGGAGGAACGCCAGGAGTTGCTCGCTCGAATCGGTGCCGAAGACGGCGATCTTGCCCGCCTTGCCGGCGTTCCTGACGGCCAGGACGGCGCCGATGGTGCCGCCCTCGTTGGCGGACCAGATGAGGTTGATCTCCGGATGGGCCGTCAGGATGTCGCCCACCTTCTTGACGGCCATCTCCGGCAACCAGGCGTCCTGCTCGGCGACAATCTGGACGTCCGGAAGGTCGGCGATCTGGCTCTTAAATCCGTCGCTGCGCGCATCGCTCTGCTCGGGCACCTGCGACTTGAAGGCGATGACCGCGATCTTCGCCTTGCCGCCGAGTCTCTGCTGGATGTACTTGCGGGCCGCCTTGCCGGTCTGGATGCCGAGGTCGCGGGGGTCGCACTCGATGTAGGCCGAGCCGATGTCGCCCTCGACCGGCGTGCTCTGCACGATGATCGTGATGCCCTTGTCGCGGGCCAGCCTGAGGGCCGAGACCGACCCCTTCTTCGAGAGGGGCGCGACGCAGATGGCATCGACCTTGCGCGCCACGTAGGTGTTGATGAGTTCGATCTCCTTCTCGAGTTTGCTGTTGCTGTTGCCCTCGAGGAGATCGACGTCGGCCTTCCGGGCGGCCTCGCGCATGCCAAAGAGGACCAGGCGCATGTATTGGTCTTCCTGGAAGACGATGCCGGCCACTTTGAGCCGGCCGCCCTGTTTCGGCGGGCCCTCCTTCTTCTCGCAGCCAACGAGCGCCGCCGCCAGCATGACCGCGGCGACCGCCATGGCTGCGTGCCGCCGGATGCCAGACCCGTTCGGTGTCACCATCGGTTCTCCCTTGCCTCGGCGGGGCCAAGTATACCGCCGCCCGACGTGCTGCTGCAACCTTAAGCGCGAGAACCTTAAGCGCGAGAACCTTTGACAAGCGGTCCGCGCGGCGTATCTTGGACAGGGCCGCCTGTTTCGCGTCCAACACTCGGAGGAGGGCCCGCCGTGAGCAAAGTCAGAGTCGGACTCGTCGGAACCGGGTTCATCGGCGACATTCACGCGGCCGCGTTCAAGATGGTGCCCGACGCCGAGGTCGTGGCAGTCGCCTCGCCGGCGCCGGGCAAGGCCAAGGCCTTCGCCAGCGAGCGCGGCATCCCCAAGGCGTTCCAGGATTACCACGACCTCCTCGCGCTCAAAGAGATCGACATGGTGACGCTCGGCGTTCCCAACTATCTTCACGCCGAGGTCGCCATCGCGGCCGCCAGGGCCGGCAAACACGCCGTCTGCGAGAAGCCGCTGTGCCGCACGATGGCCGAGGCCGGCGCCATGATCGAGGCCTGCCGGCGGGCGGGCGTCCTCCTCATGTACGCCGAGGAACTGTGCTTTGCCCCAAAGTACGTGCGGGCCAGGCAACTCGTCGACGAAGGGGCGCTCGGCAAGGTATTCCTCGTCAAGCAGAGCGAAGAGCACTTCGGCCCGCACATGCCGTGGTTCTGGGACGTCGAGAAGTCGGGCGGCGGGGTCCTGCTCGACATGGGCTGCCACTCCATCGAGTATGCCCGCTGGGTCTTCGGCAAGCCCAAGGTGAAGAGCGTGTCCGCCACGATGGGCACCTACGTGCACGGCGACAAGACGAAGGGAGAGGATCACAGCCTGTGCGTCGTGGAGTACGAGGGCGGCAAGGTCGCCCTGGCCGAGAACTCCTGGGCCAAGCCTGGCGGCGTGGATGACCGCTGCGAGATCTACGGCTCCGGCGGTTTCACGCGGGCCGACCTTCTGAGAGGCACGTCGCTCCTGACGTACAGCGAACCTGGGTATGGGTACGCCGTCGAGAAGGCGGCCACGACGCGCGGTTACACCTTCACGATGTTCGAGGAGATCTGGAACTACGGGTTCCCTCAGGAACTGGCCCACTTCGTCCGCTGCGTGCAGGGCAAGGAGACGCCCGTCGAGACGGGCGAGGACGGCCGCGAGGTCCTGAAGATCATACACGCCGCCTACGAGTCGGCCGGCACGGGCCGGCGCATCGAGTGGCCGTATGAGCCGCGCCCGGTTGCCAAGCCGATTGACCTGTGGCGGGTGCTGTAATACAGGGAATCCGTCTCACTTCAGCCGGAGGCGGGCGTAACTGATGGTCTTCGAGACGCCCGCGCGCTGGCCCAGAAGGTCCAGGATGTTCGACGGCGGCGAGCCGGCGCGGACCGTGGCCGTGAAGTAGTTGCCCATGGGGTGCTCCATCGGCACGCGGACCGAAGGGCTGCCGGCGCCGTCGGGGTAGAGTTCCATCAGGCGATTCTCCGACACCCGCTTGCCGTCGGGCCCGGCGCCGCTCACGTAGTAGAACACCAGGAGCCTGCCCTCCGGCGTGATGTGGAACCGCCCGAAGTCGGGGATCTCGCCGGACTTTCCTTCCTCGGCGATCGCCAGCGTCCGCCGCGAGACCACCTGGCCGCTGCGCACGACGGCATAGTTCAGCGAGTGCGACTGCCTCTCGCGCGGGAAGAACTTCTCGCGCAGCCGCGGATCGATGGCCCGCTCGGTCCAGAGGATGTGGACCGCTCCGTCGGGCGCGACCCACAGGTCTCTCGGAAGAATCCATCCGCAGGTCTTCTCGCGGCTGGCGATCTCGACCCACGGACTGAACTTGCCGCCGGCGATGTCACCGGTCCACGTGTAGAAGAGCCGCCGGAACTCGTAGTCCCACTCCTGCCCGGTGATCTGCTTCTTGTAGGCCCGCCACTGGCTGTTGGGCTCGATGATGTCGCTGACGCCCGAGAAGTGCACCGCCCGGTCCTTGAGGGCCACCGTGGGATAGCAGACGCGGATGGGTTGGGGTTTCTCGTACTCAGCGCCCCATGGCCACACGAGTTTGCCGCTGGCGGCCCACTTGCCCGCGGCGTCGCGGAAGGCCCACTCGGCGTGCGTGTACCCGATGTTCTGAAAGAGTACGAGTTCGCCGCGAGGGCCGTCGGCGGCGAAACTGCGGTACGAGTGTTCCGTGAACGGCGGCGTGCCTTCCCAGGCGGGCAAAATCGTGGCGAAGGGCGCCTTGGGGTCGGCGGCGGAGAACTGAAGGATCTCCGGCCGCGAGGGGCCCGAGTAGGTTCCGGGGTCGGTCACCAGCGTCGGGTTGACCGAGAGAAAGAGCCGCCCGTCGGGCAGGCCGGCCATCGGGCACGGCTCGCGCGTGCGACCGGTCCTGTCGGCCAACTGGAGTTGCCAGCCGCCGGGGCCGCGCTTCAGCAGCGTCCAGCGGCAGTTGTTCAGCGGCTTGGCGTCGGGGAGGGTGTCGAGGCCGCTGGCGAACACGTCGTCGCCGATCCGCACCAGGCACGTCGATCCGAAACACCACATCGGCCCGGCCCCGTTGTTGGCGGGCTCGTAGGTGTAGACATCCTCTTCGACCTCAACGACGGCCTCGGGCGGGCGACGCGCCGACGGCGGGGCCTCCTGGGCGGCAGCGACGATGGGGAGGCCAACGAGCACTACAAGTGCGGCCGAGATCATCGGCATGGCGATCCTCCCATGTTCCTGCGCGCGAGATGGCGCCGGGCACGAACCGGCCCGGCTGCGCCTAATATGCCCGCGGAAGCCGAGCCACGCAAGCCCCCGCCGGTAATACAGCGCCATATGAGACTTTGCGCGGTGGGCCTCCCGACCCATTGCGCAAGAAGCGACGCACGCTGGCCGGGAAAAGCACCTGCGTTGCGGGTCAGGAGAGCCTGTGAAAGAACCCCTCTTGACACGCATGGTATATTGGCGGGCATGAACGAACAACCATTCCTGCCGGCCCGCGACACTACTGTTGGCGTTGGCCGACTTGTATGATATAGTTCACCCGTCGGCCGGGAACCTGTTGGGAGCGGGCGGTTCCGGCCGGCAAACCGCAACCTGAGAAGTTACGGCAACTGGCGACCTTCGGGGGAGCAGATTCTCCGGGGATCGCCCTTTTCTTTGGGTTCACCAGTGGGGGGAATGAGGCGCACTGTGAGAACCGTAGCGTTGGCCGGATTGGCGGTCGTGTTCGGTGCGGCACTGGCTTCGGCGGAACTGCCGCACAGTTTCCAGGGCCTCAATGATACCGGTCCTATAGTGCCCGGCCTATGCCGCCTTCCGCGGCGAGGGCCTGTGAACCGGCTCAACAACCGTTGCGTTCGCCGGTCTCGGCGGCCATAATCCTGTCGGTCCCGAAACCCTTCGGAGGAACCGCCTTGACACCGCGCGGCTATGTCCTTGAGCAGATCCATCACCACGAGACGCATCCGATTCCGTTCACCCTCGGCTTCGAGGGCGACGTCGCCGATCGCCTCGACGTCCACTACGGCGGCCCCGAGTGGCGGAAGCGCCTGCCCCCCCACATTGCGGGAGCCTCGGCGGCCGAGATGTGGCCCCTGACGAAGATCGACGAGAAGCGGTCGCGCGACGCCTACGGCACGGTCTGGCGGCTGGACCTCAGGCCGTTTCACATCGACCAAGTGGCCCTGCCGAAGCCGTCGTTCGACGACTACCGGTTCCCGGACCCGTCGGCCTTCCTCCTGGGGGAGGAGGCGGTGCGGAAGGCCCACGAGACGTGCCGCGCGGCGGCCGACAGTTTCCTCATCGCGTGGCAGGGGTGGGGCCTCTTTGAGCGCAGTTGGACGATCCGCGGGTTCGAGAACGCCCTCACCGACGTTGTCGCCGAAGAGGATTTCTACGCGGCCCTCCTCGACAAGTTGACGGATCTCTACATGGCCGTGCTCGCCGAGAACCTCAAGTTGCCGGTCGACGCCGTCATGTTCGGCGACGATTGGGGCGACCAGCGGGGCGTCATCATCGGCCCCGAGCGGTGGCGCCGGCTCCTCAAGCCGCGCTGGGCCAGGCTCTACGAGGCGGTCCACAAGGCGGGCAAACTCGTCATCACCCACTGCTGCGGCAACATCACCGACATCGTGCCCGACGCCATCGAGATCGGCCTCGACGTGCTCGAAAGTTGCCAGCCCGAGGCGATGAACGTCTACGATCTGAAGCGCCGGTACGGAAGCCGCCTGACGTTCTGGGGCGGCCTGGGGAGCCAGTCGATCATCCCGTTCGGCACGCCCGCTGCCATCCGCCGCGAGGTGAAGCGCCTCTGCCGCGAACTGGGCAGGGGCGGCGGCTACATCCTCGCCCCGGCCAAGAGCCTCCAACCCGAAACCCCCACCGCCAACGCCGCGGCCGTCGTCGAGGCGTTCACGCATCAGGGCAAGTAGAGTTCTCGCGGCGATTTCCGGTCTCGAATGAGGGCAAGGGGTGACGCAAGGCGCACTACGTGGAAGCAGACGCTGCGGGGTCAATCTTCCGGTCTCTTACTTTCCGGACGTGTCTGCACGCTGATGGCGGCCGACGCCACGGCCATCACCACCGGAAGCGGAGAGGTACCCAGCGCGCCGGAATCGCTGGAATTGGCCGTCGGGACCCACCTGCCGACCAGCAGCCCGCCGACGGCCGAGACGCCCCCCGGCACGTCGCTCGCCTGCGGCGTGCCACACAGAAGCAAGACCTGTGAGGTCGTGTGGGGACCGGTGCGGGCGCCCATCGGGAGCCACACCCAGCCGCCGACCTCGGCGCGCTGTCCCGCGCGGGCGACGAAAACGACCGGCTGGCCCGTGGGGGCCTGGTCCTTGGCGACGGTCCAAAGCGGCAGGACCATGTCGGGTACGTTCACGGCAAACGGGATCTTCTGGTCCGGGACGGCCCTGAGTCCGATGACCCCATACGCCGTCCCGGAGTGCCTCCTGCCATTGGCGTCGGTGAAGGTCGTGTCATAGCGCCCGCTGAACGGCTCGGCCCGGTGCTTCACGACGGTGCTCTTACGGTTCTCGCCGATCAGCGCCAGCCGCTCTTGGACTCGCGCCCGGAGGTTGGCAAAGTTGCCGGTGCGGGCCGTGTGCGCCAGGTAGTCGACGAGGAACAGGAGGCGCTGCGGCCATTTCGGGTCGAACCGGTTGCGGAAGCCGCCGCACTCGCTGCAAGTATCCTCCCAGTTGAGCGTCAGCGGGATGGGCAGCACGTGGGTGGCCCGAGGCGGGACCACGAGGGTGTCTTTCTTGCCGATCTTGCCGTCCCCACCGCACGCAGAACAGACCTGGGGCATGGTTACAAGGAGCATGCGCTGTACCTCGGCTTCCTTGTGGTCTGCCAGGATCGGAAAGGCGCCCTTGGCAAACTCCACTTTGCCGCCGAGGACCCCGGCCAGGTCGGGTATGGAGCCAATAAGGACCTCGGCCTTGGGTTTGCTCGAACCGGGCGGCGTTGAGGAGGCATCGGCAGGAGCGCCAGACGCGGAGGATGTCGGCGCAGCGCCCGGTCCGGGCGTCAGCGGCGGCGCCGCCGGCGGCACGGGCGCTGGAGGCGAAACTACACCCGGCGCCGCCGGCGCGCCGGCGGGCGGCTCTGCCGCGCGGCAGACGCCCACAGACCACGCGAGCGCCACAAGCGCGCCCAGCAGCAGATGGCGGCAACGCTTCATGGGCTTCCCCCCCATTCCGACCGCCCAAGTCCCCTCATGAGCCTTCGAAGAAACCACCCCTGCGTAGATTCGATAGGTACATTTATGGTAAATCGGTTTTCTGGAGTGTCAACATGAATCTTGAGCAAGAGGGATACCCACGGAACCCCTGTAGTCCTAGCGGGTGAACCGCGCCCGGCCTGAGAGCATCCGCAGCCTGGCGTCTTTGAAGGTCACGCCGGTATCGTGGGCGCCGAGCCCCACACACCTGGGGTCGCGTATCAGCCAGTTGCCGGTTACGGAGCGGACAGCCGACCCGGGGCCGCGCCAGCGGATATAGGGTTTACCGTTCATCTGGATATTTACGTCAGTCTGCCCGCCACTTTGGACCACCTGGATGTCGACGACATAGTCTTGGCCGTTCGTGATCTTGCCTGGATAGGCACTGGCATCCCCTTGGGTGACGTCGTGGAACTCGCTGCGCTTGGTGAATCGGTCGAGGAGGAGCACCGTAGCGCAGGAGGCCGCGGGAAAAAGGAATCGCACTTCGCCGTTGTTTTCCGTGCGCACGAACCGCACCTGGAACTCGAAGTTGCCCTCCGGCGCGCACGGGATGACCAGTTGCGCCTCGGACATAGGCTTTACCGTCAGCGCGCTCCCCCAGGACTGCCAAGTGCCCACCGCCGCATCCTTGGCGGGCACGACCAGTTTCAGGAGGTCGATCCACGGGCCGGGGACGGTGTCGTACGTCAGGCTGGCGCCGAGTTTCGGGACGGCCTCTTCGATCCGCCTCATCGCCAGCGTTGCTTGGCTACCCGAGAGGTCGGCGGCCCCGTGCTGGTCCAGATACCGCTGGTAGTAGCGGTATGCGCGCTTGAGCACGGCGACCTTGCCGCCCGCGCTAATCCCCGCCGCGTCCGCCAGGCGCCGGTACCACTCCGCCAGTTCCAGGCACGCGACTTCCGGTGCCGCCTCGATGCCTTGGGCGGCCGCCGGCACGTAGCGGCGCATCCCCGGATCGCACGATTCATCGATATGCGTTGCGGCTTGGCCCGGGTCGTCCAACTCCACCACGAGCATCCGCACCAGGTCCTTCCGGGCCGCGGCGTCCTCCGGACTGGCCTGGAGGCGGTTCTTGAGGTCTGTCGCCTGCTTCCTGGCCCGTAGTCGGCCTCCCAGGCGTTCGATCCACGCCTCGATGTCCCTGTGGGCGCCCGAGCCGATCGTGACCGCCACCTTGGCGGCCTTGCGGCACGCGGCGATGGCCTCGGCCTCGGATCCAGCCTTCTCCTGCATCGCCGCCAAAGCCACGAGCGCGTCGAGCAGCATCTGACCGCACTTCTCGCGGTCGGGACCCTTGGCGGCCTCGTACTGCCGCTCGCGGACACTCGCGGCTTTTCCCAGGCATTCCGACTTCCTGTCGGGCGCCCGTTCGGCCAGGACATCCATCGCCCGCGCGGCGGTTTCGCAGCCGCTCGGGTGCTTCACGCCCAACTCGTACGCCTTCTCGCACAGAAGGCTCACTAGGGCAGCGTGCGTGGCGGGGTCCTTCGCCGCCTTCAGGATCTGCGCTGCCAGTGCCGCATCGTCTGACGGGTCCCGTGTGCCCGTAACCCGCTTGTATTCCGCGCCAAAGAGCGAGTCGAACGCGTCCTCGGCTTCATCAGCGAGTGCACGGAGGCCGCCCGCCGACACCACCAGCGCCGCCAGAGCCACAAGTCCCGTGAGTTTCATCGCGGCCCCCCTTGGCCTAAGCAGGCCTGTCGCACTTTTCCCAAAGATATGACAGATTCAGATTCTAACGTGGCTCAGAGCGCCTGTCAAGCCCCGGAAACAGGAGTTTGCTCAAGTGCGTCGGCGGGCGCGGTTGCTGCGCTGCATGATGGTATGCGAATTCGACGGCCGCCCCGTTGGCTCCGGCCATGCAGGCAAACTACTTGGCCCCCTTCGGCACGTCAAGAGTCAAATATAGGGAAGCCTCTGAATGGAT
>Ga0315295_10004856_pt1 | contig 11484 bp, 5 predicted proteins | sample YL17G14_0_MG_FD_204453 | JGI IMG/M metagenome (GOLD analysis project Ga0315295, IMG submission 204453) | Sediment microbial communities from Yellowstone Lake, YNP, Wyoming, USA - YL17G14_0 | ecosystem: Environmental > Aquatic > Freshwater > Lake > Sediment | place: USA: Wyoming | collected...
GAGCGCCGACCGGCGGGTGGACAAGCGCGGCACGACCGCGCAGCGCGCCCGGGCGGCCGTCGTCGGCGCGCTGGGGACCGTCCTCGCGCACCTCCCTGCCGCCGTGGTCGGCGGGCTCTGCGACGCGCTCGGCGAGCTCTGGTACCGGGTCGCCCCCGGCCGCGCGGCCCGTGCCCGCGGCAACCTCGCCCACGTCGCGGGCTGGCTGGCGGCGAACGGCCGCGGCAGTGCCCGGGCCCGTGCCGCGGCCGTGGATCCGGCGGCCCTGGAGGGCGAGGTGCGAGCGGCCTTCCGGCACAGCGTGCGGACCTACGGGGAGACGGTTCGCGGCAGTGCGAGCTCCCGGGACGTCCGCCGGCGCCTGGCGATCGAGACCCCCGCGACGGTGCGTGCGGCCTTCGCGACGCCGGGGCCGGTCGTCTTCGCGAGCGCCCACTTCGGCTCGATGTCGGCCGCGGCAACCGTGCTCGGTGATCGCTGCCGGGTCCCCATGACCGCGCCGATGGAGACCATCGACGACCCGGAGCTGCAGCGGTTGTTGAGGCGCCTCCGCGAGGGCGAAGGGGCGCGGATCGTCAGCCTCGACGAAGCCCGCCGCGAGCTCCGCGCCGCCCTCAGCCGGGGCGAGGGCGTCGGGCTCGTGGCGGACCGCGACATCGCCGGCGGCGGCCTTCCGGTCACGCTGTTCGGGCGGCCCACCGCGCTCCCGATGGGACCCGCCTACCTGGCCCTGGAGCACGGGGCGCCGCTCCACGTCGCCGCCGTGCGGCGAGCAGCCGGTGGCTGGTATCGCGGCGGGCTCATCACGCTTCCGCATCCGCCCGCCGACCTGCCGCGCCGGGCCCGGATCAAGGCCCTGCTCGACGCGGAGGCGCGGGCCTTCGAGGAGTTCATCGCGGCCGCCCCGGAGCAATGGTCGACCGTCTTCTTCCCGATCTGGGATGGCGTGGGGCCACGCCCGCGGGGACACGGCGGCCCGCCGGCGGGATCACCGGAGTCCGGGGGGCCGGTCGGGTGACCGCCGCCATCCTCCGCTCTGCGACCGGCCCCGACCCGGACGTTGCGCACGGCCGCGCCGACCTCCACGTCCACACCCTCGCCTCCGACGGCGTGAGCGGTGTCGAGGAGATCCTGGCGTTCGTCGTGGCAGGGACCCGGCTGGACGTGATCGCCGTCGCCGATCACGAACGGGTCGATGCGGCGCACGCGGCCCGGGCGATCGCCCGGGCGCGTGATCTCCCCCTGGAGGTCGTCATCGGGGAGGAGGTGACCACCCGTGGCGGCCACCTGCTCGCCCTCTTCATCGAGGAGGCGATCCCTCCGTTCCGTTCGCTGCGCGAATCGATCGGCCTCGTCCACGAGCAGGGCGGCCTCGCGATCCCCGCCCACCCGCTCTTTCCCTATCCGCTCTGTGCCCAGGCCGGGACGCTGCGGGCGCTGCTCGACGCGAAGGACCCGCGGGTCCGGCCCGACGCCCTGGAGGCGTTCAACCCCACCACGTTCGGGCGGCCGGTGCACCGTCGGGTCGTCGCCTTCGCGGCCGAGCGCGGCCTCGCGGTCGTGGGGAACAGCGACGCCCATGAGGCGGGCGCCGTGGGGACGGGCTGGACGACGTTCCGGGGCCGGACCGGCGAGGACCTCCGGGCCGCGATCCTGGCGGGCGAGTCCGGCTGGCATGGGACCTTCCACCGGACCTCGTCCCAGCTGCCGACGTTCGGGCGGCAGCTCCGCAAGTACGGCCGGGACACGCGGGCCGAGATCGTGGGCCGGGCCCGCCGCGACGGTTCGGGCCGGGACCACGGCTACCCGGGCGGCGCCCGGCGGCCACCGACGCTGGATGCGTCGGCCATCGCCCCGGCGGGAGAGGAGGGGCGGCAGTGAAGATCGGGCTGGTGACGCCGTACGTGTATCCGCTCCCGGGCGGCGTCAACGACCACGTCGGCCACCTCTACGAGAGCCTGCGCGTCCGCGGCCACGACGTCCGGATCCTGACCGCCAGCCACGGCCTGCAGCGCAGCTCGGAGGGCGACGTCATCCGGATCGGCAAGGGCTTCTCCGTGCCGGCCAACGGCTCCGTCGGCACCCTCACGGTTTCGCCGCGGTACCGCTCCCAGATCCAGGACGTGCTGGAGCGGGAGCAGTTCGACCTGCTCCACTTCCACGAGCCCTTCGTCCCGTTCCTCACCCTGATGGCGCTGCGCGAGTCCCGGAGCGTGAATGTCGCCACGTTCCACGCCTTCGCCGGCTACGCCCCGGGCTACCAGCTGGCGGGACGGATGCTCGGCCCGGTCGCCGCCAGCCGGCTCCACGGGCGCATCGCGGTCAGCGCCGCCGCGCGCCACTTTGCCGACCGCTACCTGCCGGGCGACTACAAGGTGATCCCGAACGGCGTGGACCTCCGCCTCTTCGCCCACGCGGTCCCGCTGGCCCGATGGCAGGACGGCCGCCCGAACATCCTGTTCGTGGGGCGCCTGGAGCCGCGCAAGGGCCTCCTGCACCTCCTCAAGGCGTTCCGCATGGTCCGAAGGACGGGCAGCGATTGTCGCCTCCTCGTCGTCGGCTCCGGGCCGCTCGAGCGCGAGGCGCGCCGCTACGTCATGACCCGCCGCCTCGCCGGCGTGGAGTTCCTGGGGCGCGTCTCGGACCAGGAGAAGATCCAGCTCTACAAGACGGCCGACGTCTACGTCTCGCCGGCGACCGGGCGGGAGAGCTTCGGGATCGTCCTGCTCGAGGCGATGGCGGCCGGCACTGCGATCGTGTGCAGCGACATCCACGGCTACAAGGGCGTCGTGAAGCGCGACGAGCAGGCCCTCCTCGTGCCGCCGGGCGACCACCGGCACCTGGCCGAGGCGATCCTCCGCCTGCTCCGCGACGCCGAGCTCCGGGCACGCATGGGCGAGAGCGGCCTGATCCGCGTCGAGGAGTTCGGCTGGGATCGGATCGCGGCCCGCGTCGAGTCCTACTACGGGTTCGTCATCCGTCGCCTCGCCGCGCAGGGTGGGCTCCCGGCCCACTTCACGGCCGAGGTGCCGCCGGACCGGCGCCTCCCGGGCTGATCTCAGGCTGCGGCCGCCTCCGGATCGCTGCCGCCGCCCTCCGCCGCTCCCTCCGCGAGCGCAAGCCGCCAGACCCACGTGGAGTAGGCCACGATGGCCGCGGCCAGCAGCACGGCGATGAAGAGGACGAGCGGCCACGGCCCCAGGAGCGAGACGCTCACCGCCGGGTCCGTGTTGACCGGGAACTGGAACGGGTAGAGCCACGTCGGCAGCAGGCCCTGGTACCAGTTGTAGACGGCGCTGGGAAGCGGCAGGCCCGCCACGTTCGGATAGAAGAGCACGAAGACGAAGGCGGCCGCCAGGACGATGCCCACCGCGAACCGGCGCGGCGACGTCGCCCGCCAGGCGACCCAGGCAACGGGGCCCAGGATCCCGAGGAGGAGCAGGGCGAGGAGCTCGCCCGGGATGCTCGCGGTCTCGACGAGCGGCGTCGCCGGCAGGAGGAGGGCCGCGGCGGCGAGCGCCGCAACCCCGCCCGCGACGGTGAGCCAGATCCGGACGACGGCCGGATGCGTCTCGTCGGATCCCGCCCCGCGGCGCACGGCCCGGTCCACACGGAGGATCTGCCAGACGAGGGCAGTGCCGGCGACGGCGATGACGAGGATGAGGCCGACGGCCTGCCCGGTGAGGGTGATCGGCAGCGCGGCCGCCTGCGTGCAGGCCTGGGACCCCGGGTTCGCGCTCTCCACGTCGATCAGGGCGCAGAGCGGCCCGCGGAAGAGCCAGAGAGCCACCGGCGCCAGGAGGGCGCCCGCGGCGGCACCACGGGCCAGGCGCCACGTCCGGCGGGTCGGGCCGTGCCAGACCTCGGCCGCGAAGTAAGCCAGGGCGAGGAGCACGAAGGGCAGTGCCGCGTAGTAGTGGTACTGGAACGTCGCCCGGTCGATTCGCGCCCAGGGCAGCCAGAGCGACGCGAACATGATCGTCACGAAGGCGAGGGCGAGGCTGCGCCGGCGGAACGCCTGCCAGGCGGCGAAGGCGAAGGCCGGGATGGAGAGCCACCAGGACGCCAGGTTGCCGCTGTCGTAGATCGCCGCAACGGTGTTGCCGGCGAAGGCTTCCTGGTAGAACCAGACCGGCTTGAGGTTGGCCGGCCAGGCCCACCACGGCGACGATGCAGCGTGGGTCGCCCGCAGGTTGTTGTGATAGTCGTACATCCCGCGCGTGAGGTCCGCGAGCGTCTGTCCGTCGTGCCCGGCCGGCCACCCGGTCACGATCTGGTTCCCCAGGGCGGCCCACGGCAGGTAGAAGACGACGTAGACGACGGCGGGGATCCCGAGCAGGCAGAGCGCCGCCCAGGCGATCGGCAGGCCCGCCAGCCAGCCCGGGCGCAGCCAGCCAACCGGGGCCGGCTCAGCCGGCTCCAGCAGGGCGGCAGGGTCGTCCAGCCCAGGCGGCGGGGCGAGCGGCCCGAGGCCCAGGCGCCCGGCAGCCCAGAACGCCCCTGCCGCGGCTCCACCGATCGCCATCAGGCCGACGGCGGCGGCCAGCGCGACCGATCCCAGGCCGAGGGTGATGGAGGCCAGCCCGAGCAGGGCCCCCGCGGCGGCCGGTCCGCCGACGGAGATTCGAACCTCCTCCGCGGTCCAGGCCACGGGGTGGAGGACCGCCACCGCCGACGCGAGCATGGTCAGGGCGACCATGAGCAGCAGGAAGGCCAGGTTGCCGCCGTTCGTCGCCTCGGGTCCGGTGGAGATGGCCATGTAGCCGAGGGTCGCCGCGATCGCTGCCAGGCCCACCACGATGAGCGCCCGGCCGAGCGCGGAGCGGAGCAGGATCAGGATCGCCATCCCACCGATCGCGTAGAGGGCCACCCATTTCGAGGCGAGGGCCAGGCCCAGGAGGAGCCCGACCAGGGGCAGGCCCACCCAGAAGGCTCCTCGCCAGCGCCAGGCGCCGGTCCAGATCGGGGCGAGGACGGCGAGGGCGGCCACGATGAAGAGGGCCACGTAGGCGTCGTTCATCGCGATCCGCGACTGCGCGAAGAGCATCCCGTCGGCGAGGACCAGGAGGCCGGCGATCACGGCAATCGAGCGCCGTCGAAACAGGACCCGGGCGAGCACGTAGAGCAGCCCCGCCATCAGGGCGCCGGCCGCCATTCCCGGGACCCGCCACGCGAAGGCGTTCTGGCCCAGGCCCACCGACGCGCTCGAGCCGTCGGCGGCGAAGAGGAGGAGCTGCTGGCGGTCGTGGCTCGGGTAGGCCGCGGCCGTGTCCATGGCCCAGGCCGCCGGAGCGAAGGGGAGGACCGCGTCGGCGAAGACGGAGTTGCCGCGGGGCTCCACCACGTAGATGGTGCTCGCGGCGCCGTCCGCCGTCCGGCCCAGGACATGGACGAGCTGGGTCGCGTCGTTGAAGGCGACACGCTCGACGGCCCCCGGCATCCAGACGGTCTGCTTGAGCGAGGCCGCGGTGTCGCCCGTGGGGATCTCCACGACCGCGAGCGTGCTCCCGCTCGCCGCGTAGAGGGTCGGCGCGTCCAGGCCCTTCACGGCGACGAGGCCGGTCGCGGCGTCGGCGAGCGGCACGGTCCCGGTCACGCTCCCCGTGGCCGGCTCGAGGAACGTGATTCCGGCAGCGTCGGCGACGGCGACCCGCGGCACGTCCTCCACGGCGAATCCGGCCAGCGGGCCGTCGGCGATCGCGGCGTCGATCGCGGCACGGTCGGGCCCGACGTTCGCGGCCACGACGACTCGGGGCAGGTCCTGCTCCAGCAGGGCGCGGTAGACGGCCTCGTCACCACCGACCAGGCGGGCGATCTCGGCGGCCGCGCTGGCCGGATCGGGAACCTCGGCGGGCGAGGCAACGAGGGCGGCGACGCGACCCGCATCGACGATCTCGGCACGCCCGTCCAGCGTCACCCGTGACAGCTCGGCCCCGCTCGCCGCGTCGAGGGCGACGAGGCCGCCCTCCGGCGTCCCCGCCACGAGGTAGTCGCCGTCGCCCACGACCCACAGCCGCTCGACCGGCGCACCGACCGTGGCGAGGGGCACCGGCGCGCGGGCGGCAGGGGCGGTGCGCAGGTCGTCCGTGGCGACGTCCGTCGCGAAGGCGAGGATCTCGCCCGCCGCCGTCCCGACGTACGCCACGTGCGAGCTGGGATCCACGGCGACCGCCCGGGCGCCCGGCAGGGCGTAGCGGGCGATGAGGGCGCGCGTGCGCAGGTCGTGCACCTCCAGCGCGTCGGCCGTCGCCAGGTAGAGGCGCTCGCCGCCGCGCGTCATCCCGCCCCGGCCGGTCCCGGCGGGATCGTCCCAGCGCGGCTCGACGGCCGCGTCGCCGACCGCCGTCCCGAGGTCCCCCTCCGCGACGACGCGGTTGTTCCCGAAGAGGTCGATCCCCACGGCCATCGCGTACTTCGCGAGGTGGGGATGGGTGTACTCGTAGATGGCGTGCGCCTCGCCGTACCGCCAGTGCTGGAGGAACTCGATCGCCGTCCTGGCGTGGTAGACCTCGTCGAATTGCATCCGCAGGGGCTCGCCGAGGCGGAACGTCCGCAGGAAGAGCGCCGCGACGACGAGGAAGACCAGGAACCAGAGGTCGAGGCGGCCGAGCCGCCCGCCTCCCTCGCGGGCGATCGCGGGGGATCGATCGAAGGGGGCACGCTCCTCCGGCTCGGGCCTCGTCGCCGCGGGGAGCCTTGCGGCCGCCGCCACGGCGGCGTGGGCTGCCGGCCCGGGCGCCGGCTCGGGCGGGCCGCCGGCCCGGGCCCGGTCCGGGGCGACCGAGTCGGCTCCCACGTCGACCTCGTCGTCGATCTCGTCGTCGTCCTCGAGCGGCCCGTCCGTCTCGCCGGCGACCGGCCGAGCGAGGAAGGCCGCCACCGCCACGAAGCCGGCGGCGTGGGCGAGCGAGATCAGCCAGACTCCCGCCGGCGAGCGGATCGCCTCCCCGAGCCGGGCGCCGCGGCCGCCGAACGCGTCGAGCATCGGCCCGAGGCCCGGGTTGTCGTAGAAGGGCAGGGTGAGGATCCCGTACAGGTTGGCGAAGTTGGCGGCCGCGAGCACCGCGTAGACCGCCGCCCAGCGAGGCCGCAGCGCGAGCAGGATCGCCCCGAGGGCGAAGAACGGGTAGAGGTAGCGCTCGTGGACCCGCGTGGGGAGCACGAAGAAGGCGACGGCCATCACGGCCAGCGCGACGAGCAGCGCCCGCCGGTCGTCGTGGCGGCGCCAGAGGACGGCCATGAGCGCCGCGATCGCCGCGGCGATGAAGCCGCCCCCCACCAGGACCGCCGGGATCCCCAGCGGCGCGAAGAACGGATCGGTCGGATTCGCCGGGTTGGCCGCGTCGCGGATCCAGGTCCCCGCCGACGCCAGCCCGGCGCCGTCCATCGTGACGAGGGCCCACGGGTTGTACGCGTTCACCGTCAGGTACGGGTAGCCGCCGGCCGTCTCGAGGATCTGCTGCAGCAGGCCCACGACCGTCAGGCCGAAGGGCAGGCAGACGAGGGTGGCGGTCACCAGGCCGGCGATCGTCGTGGTCACGATCCGGACCGGGCCGCCGCCCAGCCGGCTGCCGTCGTCCGGGCGCTCCACCCAGTGCCGGCGGATGATCACCACCGCGGCAAGCGGGATCAGGATCCCGAACTGGGGCTTGATGATCGCCGCGATCGTGGTCAGGATCGCGGCTCTTTCCGACCTCCCGCGCCACAGCTCCCGCACGGCCAGCACCAGGAAGAGCGTCCCGAACGAGTCGACCTGGGCCCAGACGGCGCTGTCGAACCAGGTGACCGGGACCAGCAGGAAGACGGCGGCGGCGGCGATGGAGCCCCGGCGACTGGCCCCGAGCTCGGCAGCGAGGGCGAAGATCGCCAGCGCCAGGGCGAGGTCGGCGGCGATCGCCGGCAGCTTGAGCAGGTCGCCGATCGGGATGGCGAGCGCCTGCGAGACGAGCCCGAGCCCCCACAGGACGTAGAGGTAGCCCGGCGTGTAGTCGACGAAGATCGGGCGGTCGTAGAGCCCCCACGGCCCGTTCGCCGCGAGCTCCATCGCCCAGCCGCTGAAGCTGCCGAGGTCGACCTTGAACCCGGAGCCGGGGAGCAGGACGTATGCGATGATGAGTCGAAGGGCGAGGCCGAGCGCAAGAAGGACCGCGAGCGGGATGATCGCGTCACGCATGCGAACCCGGGCCTGCTCGCCGGCCCGCGCGCTCTCGCCCGCAGCGGGGCCTGGCACGGGTGTTTGTACGGCCTCCTGAAACGAGCGCTGAGGTGCACCGGAGTATAGCCCAGGGCCCGCCGCCCGATCCCGGGGGCGCCCTTGCCGGGACGGCTGCCCCCCGGGCCCGGACCGCGCTGGTCGTCGGCCTGGGGCTCGTGCTGGCCTGCTTCGCGCTGTACCAGCTCACGCGACCCGCCTACCAGACCACCTACAACCACTTCGCCTGGCAGGCCGAGGGCTGGCTGGACGGCCAGTTCTCCATCCGGTACCCCGTCGTCGAATCGGCCGACGGACCGGGCAACGCCTACTTCAACGACGTGATCGCCGTCATCGACGAGCGTGGCGCGCCGACCGGGCGCGGGATGATCCCGTTCCCGCCGCTCCCCGCCCTCGTGCTCCTCCCGTTCGTCGCGCTGTTCGGCCTGGCGGTCGACCAGACGTTCCTCGCCATCGTGATCGGCTCCCTCGACGTCGCCGTGGCCTTCTGGCTCCTCGGCCGGCTTCCGGTCCGTCCGACGGTCCGCAACCTGCTGACCGTGTTCGTCGGGGCGGGGGCGGCGCTGTGGTACGCGGCGTCGCTCGGCTCCACCTGGTACTTCGCCCACGTCGTGGCCGTCGGCCTGACTCTGGCGGCCGTCGGCCTCGCGCTCGACGGCGAGGCGCACGCGGAGGCGCGGCCGGGGGGGCGGGGGAAGGCCTCGCGGCGACCGATCGACGGCCGTCAGCTGGCCGCCGGCTTCCTGCTCGGCCTCGCCGCGACGAGCCGGCTCACCGTCGCGTTCGGGCTCCCGTTCCTGCTGCTCGTCGGGGGTGGCGGGTGGCGCCGCCGGGGGTCGTCCGCCGCGATCGGCATGGCGATCCCGATCCTCGGGCTCCTCGCCTACAACCTGGCGGGAACGGGAACACTCTTCAATCCCGTCTACGAGGAGCTCTACCGGTATGAGATCGGCGCCTACCCCGATCTTGGCTACCAGGCCGCGTGGTCCCTCCAGGACATCCGCTACATCCCGCAGAATCTCGGGATCATGCTCGCCGGCCTGCCCACGCTCCTGTCGCCCTGTGATCCCGGCGTGGTCCGTCTGCCGTGGAGCGGGGCCGGCTGCTCGTGGGTGATCCCGGAGCAGCGGGGGATGAGCTTCCTCCTGGCCAGCCCCGCCTACCTGCTGGCCCTCCCGGCCCTCGGGCTGCTGCGCGACCGGCGGGTCGTCGGCGCGCTCGTCGCGACCGCGGCGATCGCGGCGGTCAACCTGATGCACTTCAGCCAGGGCTGGGTCCAGTTCGGGTATCGGTTCAGCCTGGATTTCGCGCCGTTCCTCCTGGTGGCCGTGGCCCTGGGGACCGAGCGGTTCCTGGGCCCGCGCGAAGAGCGTCGCACCGGGCGCCTCGCCGTCGTGATCGCCCTCGTGGCGGCGTCCGTCGCCATCCAGGCCTGGGGAATCGCCTGGGCCCGGACCCTCGGCTGGTGACCGGGTCCGCCGTGCGCTCCGGGCTGGGGGCCGCGCTGCCAGCGGCCGCCGCGCCGGCCCTCGTGGGAATCGTGGCCCTTGGCCTCGCCCGGAGCGTGCTCCTGCCCGGCCAGGGGTTCTGGGACACCGGCGAGTTCCAGTCGGTTCCACCGGTCCTGGGAACGGCCCACCCGACCGGCTATCCCAGCTACGTCATCCTGGGCTGGCTCGCGACCCTCGCGCTGACACCGGTCGGCGAGGCCGCCCTCCGGATGAATCTGCTGTCGGCGCTCCTCCTCGCGGCGGCCGCCGGTCTCACGGTCGTCCTGGTGCGCCAGCTGACGGGCCGAACCAGCGTCGCCGTCGGAGCCGGGCTCCTCCTCGCGCTCACGCCCATCCCGTGGCGCATGGGCGGCTTCGCCGACCCGCACACCCTCCACCTCGCGCTCACGGCCTGCCTGCTGGTCCTGCTGGTGGGCTGGGAGCGGCGACGGCACGCGGGGTCGCCCCGGGCGCACCGCTGGCTCGTGGCCTCTGCCGCCCTGTACGGCGTGATGCTGGGGAACCACACTCTCACGATCCTCCTGGCACCCGGCATCGCCCTCTTCGTGCTGGCCGTGGAGCCGCGGATCCTTCGCCGCCCACGCCTGTTGGCCCTCTGCGCGGGTGCGCTGATCGGCACCACGGTGGCCCTCTACCTGGAGCTGCCGATCCGCGCCGCGATGGACGCGCCCCTCGTCTACGGGCATCCGGACACCTGGGACGGCTTCTGGTACGTCGTCCTGGGCGAGCAGTTCCGCGGGGACCTGGTGAACCCGTTCGGGGATCTTGGGCGCAAGGTCGCCGATCTCGCGAAGGTCGCCGGGGACCAGCTCGGGATCCTGGCGGTGGCCGTCCCGGCGGCGTTCCTGCTGACGGCCATGCGACGCCCCCGGTTCGCCCTCCTCAGCGCGACCTGGCTCGTCGTCACGTGCTGGTTCGCCGCCTCCTACACGAATGCCGCGATCGACCGCTACTACCTGGGGCCCGCGCTCATCGTGATCGCCTGGCTGGGCGTCGCCGCCGGCCTCCTCGTGGAGGCCCTCGTGCCCGCCGCCGGAGTCGAGGAGGGCGCAGGCTGGACGGACGGGCCGGACCCGGGCGGCACGACGGCCGGGCAGGACGGCCGGGCCCGCCTCGGGGGGGGCGTCCTCGCGGCGGTCCTGGCCGTCGCGCTGGTGGTGCCGGCTGCCCTGGCCGCGCCGGCAACGGCGTCCCGCGTCGACATGTCGCACGACACGCGGGCAACGGACTGGAGCCGCTGGGCGCTCGGGACCGTGGGTCCCGACGCGGTCATCGTCTCGTGGTGGAGCTTCTCCACGCCGCTCTGGTATCGGACCGTCGTCCTCGGCGAGCGGCCCGGCGTCCAGGTCGTCGACGACCGCGACCGCCTCGACGAGGACCTGGGGAGCGTGGACGACGTCATCCGGGCGAACGTCGCGCTGCGGCCGGTCTACCTCGTGCGCAAATCCGCGGAGATCAGCGCCCTCGAGGCGGCCTGGATCCTGGAGATCATCCCGGACCCGCGCGGCATCCAGCCGCTCTACCGGGTGGTCGGCCCGCGGCCGACGGCGGGACGCCTCATGCCTGCGGAAGCCCAGCAGCAGCCGGGCACCCGCGCGGCCCGGCCCGCTACGATGACGGCATGAGCCTCGACACGCCCGCCCGCGTCCCCGCCCTCTCCTTCTTCTTCCCGGCCCACAACGAGGAGGCCAACCTCGAGGCGCTCGTGGAAGAGGCCCTGGCCGCCCTGCCGGCGCTCGCGGACCGCTTCGAGATCATCGC
>Ga0315295_10004859_pt1 | contig 11476 bp, 8 predicted proteins | sample YL17G14_0_MG_FD_204453 | JGI IMG/M metagenome (GOLD analysis project Ga0315295, IMG submission 204453) | Sediment microbial communities from Yellowstone Lake, YNP, Wyoming, USA - YL17G14_0 | ecosystem: Environmental > Aquatic > Freshwater > Lake > Sediment | place: USA: Wyoming | collected...
AGTCAGTCCGAGTGCAAGCAGGATGAATCCGTTCACGGTGAGTCCGTTCAGGATGAATCCGTAATTCATTCGTGGGGACGGATTCTTCGCTTCGCTCGGAATGACAACTTAGGACTTTTCGGACAGCCTGAATTCTTTCATTCTCGAATGAAGTAGAGAGAGAAGACAGGGGTATCTTCGTCGTTACGAGGATTCATGATGATGCTCTTTTACGATTAAAAAGGGTAATGAGCTTTCCCCCTTTGGAAAAGGGGATTAAGGGGGATTTTAGTACTTAATCCCTCTCAATCTCCCTTTAGAAAAGGGAGAGGTATAGTTTTTTATTTTATAAGGCGGCTCATTACCCTATTATTTAGTGTAACACCACTATCGGGATTCCTCGCAATGACGATGTGTTCTTGTTTTTCGATTCGTGAGGTTAAGTCAGGATGAAAATTCTGGTTACCGGTGGTGCCGGATACCTTGGTAGTGTCCTGGTGCCGACCCTTGTCTCGCGGGGATACCAGGTAGATGTAATGGACAGCACTCAACCGGTAGCGGGCAACTGGATAAACCGCGACATCTTTGCTAGCCCCTTAGGTGAGGATGACGTGAGAAATGTAGATGCCATTATCCACCTGGCGGCGCTGGTCGGCGACATCATCTGCCATAGAGAGCCTCAAAGGGCGGTGGAGGTTAACTTCCTGGCGACCAAATATCTGGCCAGAGCCTGCAGGGAGAAAGGCGTTAAGCTGATATTCGCTTCAACCTGCTCGGTGTACGGCGTCAAGAATGAACTGTGCAAAGAAGACACGGAGCCGGAACCTTTCAGCGTTTACGGCCTGACAAAACTCAAGGCGGAAGACGAGGTGCTGGATGCTAACGGCATTGTCTTGAGGATGGCGACAATTTATGGTATTTCTCCCCGAATGCGCTACGACCTCGTCATCAACGAATTTGTCAGGGAAGCCAAAACTCAAGGACGCATCAGCATATTTGGCGGAAGCCAGATGAGACCGTTCTTAGAGATTAACAGTGCGGCGGGGGCCTACGTCAAATGTTTGACGTCGGAACGCAGCGGAATTTTCAATCTGGCTGACGCAAGTGTTAGTTTGCTTGGTCTGGGGAAAATTATCGGAGAGGTTTTTGCGTGCCGTGTGAACGTCATCCCGGAGATAGTAGATAGACGAAGCTACGCCATTGACCCCTCCCGGGCGATTGAAATACTTGGTTTTGAACCGAAACAACTTCGTGAAGGCATTATTGGCATGAAATCACTTCGTCTATAATTTATTCATCCGCACTCTTCCTGTCATGGTGGCTCATTGTGAAAGCGGAATTGGAGAGGCATAGAAATGAGCAATGGACAAATCCGGGCAAAATCTCTAAGATTGTACATGATATCGCTTCTGACAAGGAGCGAAAAATGAGCGTAAAGGTAAGTGTTTCACAGGCAATGACTGAATACTCCACCGGTCAGCGGCTGGGCGAGGTAAACGGCAGCACCGTCGGAGAGTGCCTTGACCAGCTGGTCATAAAAGCCCCCAACATGAAACGGTGGCTTTTTGATGAAAACGGCAACCTGCACGAATATATTGATATCTTTGTCAACAAGGAGAGCGCTTTTCCGAATCCACTCTTAAGCCCGGTGAAGGATGGGGATGAGCTTTATATCATGAGCCTCATCGGTGGGGGATAAAAGCAGTTCCTTTTATTGATTTATTCCTGTATCTGAGAAATTTTACCGGGTCGCGTGAGATAATCTCGCCCGGCCTGAGGGATTTCCCGGAACTGAATCCGGCAGTGTCCTGACAAAGGATATGATAGCTATTACCATTCAGCTAATTAATCGCAGGCAGAAAAGCAATAAATATAGAAGGAGGGTAAATTATGCCTGGGGGATACATGGGGAAGATTCTCTTCGTAAACCTCACCACGGGGGAAATCAAAGAAGAAACGCCCGATGACAAGTTCTACCGTGACTTTATTGGCGGCCACGGCCTTGGGGCTCGAATCCTCTACAGCCGTCAGAAGGCCAACGTTGACGCGCTGGGCCCAGAGAACATGCTCGGTTTTGTCACCGGGCCGCTAACCGGTACACCCCACCCGGTGGGCACAAGGTACCAAGTCGTCTGCAAGTCGCCTCTGACCGGGGGCTGGGGAGACGCCAACTCAGGCGGGTTCTTTGGCCCTTACATGAAGTTCGCCGGGTATGATGATGTCTTCGTGAGCGGCATTTCGCCAAAACCCGTTTATCTACTCATTGATAACGGGAAAGTCCAGCTTAAAGACGCCGGTAAGCTTTGGGGGAAAGACAGCTACTATGCCGAGGATACCCTGAAAGCCGAATTCGGCGACGCGACAGAGGTATCAAGCATCGGGCAGTCCGGCGAAAGACTCTCCCTCATCGCCTGCATCATGAACCGGCGTGGGTGCGCGGCCGGCCGCTCGGGCGTCGGGGCGGTCATGGGCTCCAAGCGGCTTAAGGCGGTCGCCGTCAGGGGGAATAAAGAAGTTCCCCTTGCCAATAAAGAAGCGGCGAGCGAACTCAGGGCAGACATGATGGCTATAATGAGGACAGCGGTGGTCAGGGGTGAGCCATGGCTTGAGAACTGGCATAAGTACGGCACCTCCAGGGGAGGATATGTTTCCGCCATGAGCGGTGACTCTCCGATTAAGAACTGGAGCGGTAGTGCCGTTGACTTCCCCAATCCCACCCAGCTTGGTGGAGATGCCGCCATCGCCAATCTGGAGAGGAGGGACTCGTGTTGGCACTGCCCCATCGCCTGCGAAGGGATATTAAAAGAGGGAACGGGTGAGTACAAGTATCCCGCTGGCAACAGGAGACCCGAGTATGAGACCCAGGCCGCCTTTGGCAGCATGTGCCTTGTTAATAACACCGAAGCTGTTGCCATGGCCAATGATATCTGCAACCGTTACGGGCTGGACACCATCTCCGCCGGAACTGTTTTATCATTTGCGATGGAATGCTACGAAAATAAACTCATTACCAGGGAGGACACCGGTGGCCTTGAACTGACCTGGGGCAACCACCGCTCAATGATTGCCATGCTTGAACTCATGGCGAAGAGGGAGGGTTTCGGGGATGTCCTCGCCGATGGCGTCAAGGTCGCCGCCGAGCGGATAGGCAGGGGTGCCGACCAGTACGCCATTCATATCGGGGGACAGGAGCTCGGGATGCATGACCCGCGCTTTACCGGCTTTGCACCAGGCCGTCCGGCCGCTGCCCGTTTTCAGATGGATGCTACCCCCGGCCGCCATACCGCGAGCTTCGGCCCGACCGCTTTCCAGACGGCTGTCGTTAACGCAACGGGGATTTGCACCTTTGGCAGCCAGCCGTTTGGCGATAACCTGGTTAAGTACATTGCGGATTTCATGAAGGCGGTAACCGGCTGGGACCGCTCCCCCGCTGAGATTCTAAAGTGCGGCGAGCGGATTTACAACATGCGGCACGTCTTCAACCTGCGCGAAGGTATAAACGAGATGAAGTGGAAGGTTCCTGACAGAGTTATCGGCAAACCGCCAATGACCCAGGGCCCGCTCGCCGGCCTTACCGCCGACCTTGAGGCCCAGGTTTACTGGAACCTCGGTGCCCTTGACTGGGATAGGGTAACAACCAAGCCGAGCAAGGCGAAGCTGCTAGAACTCGGCCTCGACGATGTGGCCAAGGATTTATGGCCATAAGGATTGGAATGCATTTAACTCCAATTGTGCTAAATAGGAGCGGCTGCTCTCGATAGAGGTGCACCGGGGGCTTTCTCCAGGGAAAGAGGGAAAGTCCCTGTCTTTCTATCACGGACCGGACACGGAGTGAAAAGAAGTGTTGATGGTACGTATCACCACGTTACGCCAGAGCACCTACAAGAGTATGCGGATAAATATGCCTTCAGATACAGCTATAGGGAAGACGAACAGCCCATGTTCAAAACCATGCTAGAAAGAACTACGAGTTCTTTGCGGTAGCAACACGTCTTAAGGCACCGTGCACTTGCTTCCTGTCGGCACTAGGTTCATAGTCTTCCAATTGCCTTTGGAATGGTGCTTCTCGTGCTCCTGCTAAGACTTGTCCCTTTTCGCTCACAATGACGGTCGGTAACACGCTTAGATGTTCAGTTAGGCCAAAGGCGACAGGATTCGTGATGATCATGCCAGAAGCAAGAGTCACCTCATAAACAACCCCGCCTGTAATTGATGGGGCTATTGGGCCTTGTATAACTGTCATTTTCGATGTCTTTTTCATCTTCATTTACCTCGGCTATAGAAACTGTCCCTCAGCGCTTGCCCGCGAGAAGAGTTCCTGTCCTGAATTTGTTGGATCACGTCGGCAGCCATGAACTGACATCCTTGGTCTCCAGGTTCAATGGTGATCACCCTCACTGGGCCTCCAACTTTCCCATCTTGACTCGCTGTCTCAGTGATGGCATATACGGCTAAAGCAGTCAATTCTTCCTTCGTGCGATTTGACTCATAGAGCCTATTGAGTAAGTAAAGCGCATATTGAGCGACACCTTGGAGGGCAAAACCATAATCGTGCTGCATTGGGGGGAAGTCTAGCTGGCTCATTAGAGTGAACAGCTTAGGAGTCCCATCGCGTTCATAGCCAGCCACGATAAAGGTCAACTCAGGACGGCTTGCTACCTGCCCCGACATGACGAGCGCAGGTGGAGGAACTGGTGGTAGGGAGGGGAACCACTCGCTATACTTAGCTCGGACTAAGTTTCTAAGCACCACTAACACTTCAGTTGCCCCGTCTACATTACTGGATGCCAACTCTTGCCTAACAAGATTAACTATCAGTGCCCCCAATTCTCCAGAACCTGCGACAAGGATAGCCACATGCTTAGAAAGAATGTGTGCCTTTTGCTGAGTGTCGTTCTGGGCGGTGACACCACGCGGATCACCAAATGTTCCCCGGCTATCCGCCGCCAGCACCATTCCGTCATTGCCTTTTAGTGCGACAAGTAGAGTCATAGGCTCACCCCCTCTTGACCCTCCCATTAAGAGGGTATGATATTATATCATAAATGTCAAATATGTTGACTCCGTGTGTCAAGGGGAACATCACTAAAGAATTTGTCCTCCTTTGCTATTGTGCTATTGTTTCCGCACGTTCACCGTTGTATTATTTGTTGTTAACATTCGACTGGGATTGTCACAACTTCAATCAATAAGTCCGTATCTCTGGAGAAGTGAGCGTGGAAATAAACATGGAAAGGGCAAAACCGCGGTTTTTCTATGGCTACCTGGTGCTTTTCGCCTGCTTCCTCTGCCAGGTAATTTCCAGTGGTTTTGTCATGTACAGCTTCAGTATCTATGTAAAACCCATCACCGACGAGTTCGGCTGGAGCCGGGCCAGCCTGATGGCCGCCTCAACTACCATGAACCTTGTGATGGGTTTTACTGCTCCCCTGGTCGGGCGCATTATCAACCGTATCGGGGCAAAGCTCATGATTGCCCTCGGGGCGCTTGTTACCGGTATCGGCTTCGGGCTTTTGAGCCTGACGCATAGCACCTGGCAGTTCTATATTTTCTACGCCGTTATCGGGCTGGGTTCGGCGGCGATGGGCATTGTGCCGGCCAGCATGGTCGTTTTCAACTGGTTTAAGAGGCGGCGCGGTTTTGCCATCGGCCTGCTGGGCGCTGGAATCGGCGTCGGCGGCTTCTCCATGCCGCTTTTAACCAGCGTTATTCTTATCCCGGATTTCGGATGGCGAACCGCCTATCTTATAACCGGACTCATTGCGGCGCTCGTCATGATTCCGGTCTCACTTTTTATCATTAAGGGCAGGCCGGAGGATATGGGGCTTTTGCCGGACGGCGATACCATAGCTCCTGTTGCCGAGAAGGTGCGGAAGAATGCGGCGCCGGAAACGTCGTTTACGCTATCCCAGGCGTTGAGAACGACCCCGTTCTGGCTCATGTTTATGGCCTTCTTCACCTTCAGCTTTGCCAACCAGGCGACTTTCCAGAACCATGCCCCGCACCTTCAGGATATCGGGTTCTCGGCCGCTATCGCCGCCTCGGCCATAAGCGTTGCCGGCATCGGGAGCGCCATTGGGAAATTCGGGCTGGGCTGGCTCTGTGATTTCGTTGCCTCAAAGTACGCCCTCGTTCTTGGCATCATCTTCCAGGCAACTTCCATTCTGATTCTGATGAGCATCAAACCCGATTCACCCGTGTTTCTCATCTGGCTCTACGCCATTCTGCTGGGGCTCGGCGTCGGCTCGTGGCTTCCGTCGATGTCCATGACAACGAGCACAACCTTCGGCCTGGCATCGTACGGTACCATTTTCGGGGTGATTAACCTGTCATCCATGCTTGGCGGGGCAGCCGGCCCGCTGGTTGCCGGGCTGATTTTCGATACCAATAAGAACTACTTCTGGTCTTTCATCACCTCGTTCTGCTTCTACGCTGTTTCCTTGCCCTCAATCATGCTGGTGCGCCGCCCCAAAGCAGTTGAAAATCAGGTGGAGGCAACTGAAACTATCAAAAATTAATAGAAATCGCAGAAGGCTGCCCAGCTTGCATCTGTCTCCGGCTGGTTGAAACTCCATTTTTCTGGGCAGATTCAAGAATCGGTTACTTATTTCTAAACTTGCGGTACAGCTCAATAAAACTGACATTCAGAAAAAGCGATAAAGCGAGGGGAATGGCCAGCACCCACAGGTTTTTGGTCACATCAATACCGTAGTACTGGCACACAATGAGTACCGCGAAGGTTGTTATTACCCCCACCGCGCCGCAACCTACGGCCAAAAAGATGTAATAAAGGGTTAAATTTTCCGGCTTTCTCATCTTAATCCATATTGCTCGATAACAGGGAAACTATTGATATTCATTGGTATAAGTCGGCTGTTCCTCGGCGTACTGGGGCGGCATAACGTACAGGTAAAACGAACGGTAGCCTATCCCGTAATCCATCTCGTAAGTCCTTACCGGTTTCCATCCCGGGACAGGGAATGATTCCATGACCACTCTGGTTCCCGGCTTAAGTTCGGCTTCGAATTTCGGCTTGAGCGCCGCCGATGCCGTCGTCAGCAGGTAGCAGAAGATGACGGTGGCATCCGCCAAATTCACTTGAAGGACATCACCCTCCAGGAAAGTTACTTTATCCCCCATACCTTTCTTTTTGGCTTCTTCCCTGGCGAGAAGAACTCTAACCGCGTCGATGTCGATACCAACCGCTCTTCCCGCCCCTTTCTCAACTGCCGAGAAGAGCAGCCGGCCGTCACCGCTCCCCAGGTCATAGACCACATCAGCCGGGGACATCGGGGCCAGTTCAAAAAACCCATCTATAAACTCCGGGTCGGTCGGAACCCATCCGATGAATGACGGCATTGCTTTCGCCTCCTCCTGTTAGAAGTTATCTCATAAAATGACTTTAGTTTTTTCTACTGATTCATCAATTATCTTTTTTAATAAGACGCTTCCAAACCATATCATATTGCCCCGAAACGAATTTCATGGAGTAGTGCATCGGTAATGTTCAAATCCGGTATTTCCCATTTTAACCAATACTTCGGGTCTCCTCAATAGTTACAAACTTCCAATACCAATTCGCAATGAAGGTGATCCTTCCTGCAGGAAGGACGGTGTGGGCGAATTGGTATTGGAAGGTTTCTCGTAAATGACGGGAGTGTTCTATCCAATACTTTCCAACACCCGCCAGAGGCGGGCTAACCTGTTTGGGTTTTTGAGAAGACTTCTATTCTGATTCAGTTAAGCATCCACCGCGACCAGAAGCAAATACTATTTTTGCACCAGGTAAATGGGGCTCGACCACGCCATATGTCCGTCTTCCTGAACTGTGCGGATATAAACCGGGTTGTCGCCCTGATGCAAATCATTCAGCTCAAGGCTGAATGAGAATTCCCGAACCCCTGATTTTGCCGGGAGCCGGTAGAGCTCAATCCTTTTCTTGAGCCCGCCGTAGTCTATTACCACCGGCTCAAAGCCGATTGACTTAACATCCTTACTGAATTTACCCTGAAGCGTTGCAATATCCAGGAAGCCCGAGTCCGGCTTTTCCAACTCCATGATAATCCCGGAAAGCCCGCCGGTGGTGTTCGATTGCCAGGAAAGCTGGTTTTGCCCCGTTTGCCTTAAAGGTTGATTAGCGTTCCAGAAATTGACCGCGGTTGCTTGAGTTATGGCGTTATCTCTTACCATCAGATTTCCGTCCCAGCGCGTCAGGCGGTCTCTACCCGGTACCTCCGCCCCGCTCCAGACGAGTTTTATCTTTCTCCCCAGGTCGCTTGCATCGTAAGGACGGAAGGTTTTTATTGTGTTCAGGCCGTTACGGACATCAACGCTTTCAACCGGCGCCGAGCCGACAACACGGACATAAAGGGTCGGCGTGCCGGAGGGGTTACTTACCACATCGCCCATCATCGCTTTGTTACCATTTCCGGTGATAATGCTTACATCCATAAGGCAGCGGTTACCGGTGGTGGCGTAAAAGTGCCTTGCCTTGAGGGCACGGAAGACATTTTCCCGGTCAAGGCTTTTGGCCAGGACGCAGGTAAGCCCGCCCAGCGAGCCGAACTGTCCCGAGCCGGGATAGCAGGCGCCGGGGCGGCACTTGTGGTCATCGGAGTTGGCGACGATACCGATGCGGTAGCCCCGCCTGAGCGCCTCATCAACGAGCCACTCGAAAGTCCCCCATGAAGAGTGTACCTCTACCGCAATCTCAACAAACGGGTCGTGCATCTTCATATCGGCGTAGCGGCCACCTACGTGGGCAAAGGCAAAGGACTTTATCGCCTGTTTTCTCAAATCCCGGAAAAGGTCTCCGGCGGTCGGTGACACATCGAAAGCGGTGGATTTATCCGGGAGCAGGTCGGTTGCGCTGTGGCTTATGCGGCCGTCTTCAGTAAGAAAAAACACGTTACGGTCACCGCCTAATGGCGTATTCCCGCTCCACTCGTAGCCGGGGAAGGTAACGAACTTACCCGGCGCGTAATATTCACTCGATATTTTATTGATTTTTCCCCAGAACGCATCGCTAATCTGGAAATCGTTTCCCTGGTGGGCGGCGATATCCAGAATGCCGAAATCGCGGGCAAAATTAAAGTAATCCTCAATTGTGCTGGTGCCGATGGTTTCCTCGGACTGCCCATGGAAATCCGCCCAGAAAGGATGTAATAAGGTCTTTTGGGAAATGACCTGTATGGGGTTGCTTTCGGCGGAAAGCCCTATCCTCTTATCGGCCGCCAGAACAATTTTTATACCCATCTCCGTAAAACCGGGGTGATGAAGGCTGGCCGGTTTCTTAACCGGATTTCCCCACCTGTCCTCGATTTTAAGGTAATAGGTGAAAGGCTCATTTGCGCGCACCTCCGACGGTGTGATGGTAAGCGCTCGGAATGGTTTCCCGGCAACAATCCGGAGCACCGGAGAGGTGGGAAGCTCCTTGAACTCATAGGTGGCAATGGGGTCAACGAAGGTCTTGAATTCAAAGCTGTCTTCCAGAAAAGTCTGCATCTGCCAGCCCGGTGACCCGCCTGATGTATCGCCAAAGACGACAATGACCTTTTCTCCCCGGTCGAGGTAGCCCCGCTCCAGGCGAAGGAAGAGCGCCCGGCTCCAGGGACGGGTGTGTCCCTTAGTATCCCAGCGCGGCTCGATGTGGCAGTTTCCCGTCGTACGCACCGTGCAGTAGTTGGGCGCTACGGGACTGGTAAATTGTGGTTGGCCGAAATCACCCTGGGCGCGAAAGCAGATTTTGATGTAGCCGGAATCATCGATTGGATGCTCCACCGTGTAGGTAAAGGTAATGGTTACGTAGGCGCCGGCCTCAACCGGCCCCTTTGGCTCGATAACCGCCCAGCCGAGTTTAATATTTTGAATCACGTACACCTCCTGGCCGGGAATTTCCCCAACCTGGTGAGCAAGATTATTTTTTTCTCAAGACTCTGCCCGCCCTGGCGCCGGTAAGCCGGCCGTTTTCCACGGCTGGTACGCCGTTCACAATAACATACTCTATCCCTTCGGGATACTGGTGCGGGTCATCAAAGGTCGCTTTATCTCTGATGGTCGCCGGGTCGAATACCACAATGTCGGCAAACAGCCCTTCCCTCAGGGCGCCCCGGTCGCTGATGCCAACCCGCCCGGCCGGGAGCGAGGTCATCTTCTTTACCGCTTCTTCCAGCGAAAGCAGCCTTTCTTCCCTGACGTATTTAGCCAGGACTCTGGGGAATGTCCCGTACGTCCGGGGATGGGGCTTACCGCCCATCCGGGGCGCCATTGCTCCGGCGTCGGAGATGAAGGCGGTTAATGGATGGGACAGGACTGTTTTAACATCGGCTTCATCAATGCTGAAGTTGATAATCTTGGCGTTGCCATTTATCTCAAGGACGAAATCAAAGAAGCCCGCGAACGGGTCGGCAAAACGGTTGGTCATCTCAAGAATTTCGGCGATGGATTTACCCTCGTATTCCCGGTTCGAAGGGCAGCCGGCGATGCGGATACCATGCCAGCCGGCGGCTTTAATGGCATTCGAGCCTTTCATTGTGCCGTCAATGATTTCTTTCTTCGCCTGCTCTCTTATTTCATTATCCTTGAGTTTCTGGGGAAGCATGTCAACGCCGCCCTCGAGGAGCCAGGTGGGGATAATAGCCGTAATGCTGGTTGAGGTGGCGACGTAAGGGTAAGCGTCACAGCCGATGTCAACGCCCCGCCTCCGGACATCTTCAAGCATTCTCAGGGTGGCGTTTACCTTGCCCCAGTTCGTCTTGCCCAGCGCCTTATGGTGGGGAATTTCGACCGGGATGTCGTTAGCATCGCCGATGCGGATTGTTTCCTCGACACTCTCGATGAGCCGGTCGCTCTCGTTCCGCATGTGGGTGGTGTAAATGCCGCCGTATCTCTTGAGGACGCTCGTGAGCTCAATAATCTCTTCAGTTTCGCAGTAGCTCCCCGGGGCGTAGATAAGGCCGGTTGACATACCGAAAGCGCCTTCTTCCATGCTTTCGGCAAGGAGACGCTTCATTTCATTCATTTCTGCCGGGGTTGCCGGCCCTGGTTCAAGCCCTTTTACCGCCAGCCTTATCGTACCTTGCCCGGCGAGCGGCACCAAGTTCAAACCCATTTTTTGCTTTTCAACGCGCTCGTAGAATTCACCAAGCGTCCGCCAGTCCCAGCCGTAGCTATAGCCGTCCTGGAGGAAGGGGTCGAGGTAGCGGCGGAGGAGGGGCAATGTACGCGGGCTGGTCGGCGCCAGTGTTAGACCGCAGTTGCCGACGACGGCGGTGGTAACGCCCATCATAATGAAGCTCTCGGCATCGGGGCAGGGAAGGATGTTGTGGTCGGTGTGGGAATGAAGGTCAATGAAGTCGGGGGCGACCACCTTGCCCGCAGCATCAATCGTCTTTCTGGCTTCTCCCTTGATGTGCCCGATTTTGACCAGCTTGTCCTTGATGATGCCTATGTCTTTCTTAAGCCAGGGGTTGCCCGTCCCGTCAACAACCATGCCGCC
>Ga0315295_10004861_pt1 | contig 11475 bp, 8 predicted proteins | sample YL17G14_0_MG_FD_204453 | JGI IMG/M metagenome (GOLD analysis project Ga0315295, IMG submission 204453) | Sediment microbial communities from Yellowstone Lake, YNP, Wyoming, USA - YL17G14_0 | ecosystem: Environmental > Aquatic > Freshwater > Lake > Sediment | place: USA: Wyoming | collected...
GCGGAGCCACCCCCACTATGACTAAGTCTCCCGCGGTGAACGTGTGCGACGAGTCATTGTCTTGGATGATGGATTCTCCTGGATTGTACACGGCATTCATGTCTGCATCATGGAAAAGAATGGTTGTGGGAAAATCTGAGAGAGGGGCAGAGGTTCCTCCCCAAAAAAGAACTGTATCACCGCCTGTTATGGTAAACGTCGCATCATTGTCCTCGATGATGACGTCTTGGATGTCGAACATGCCATTGGGAAACCTGTCCCAGAAGACTTCATCTGCACCGAAATGCCTCAGGGGGGTAAGGTGAGGTGGGGCACCCACATAGGGGATTCCGCCGAAAATCAGGATGTCCTGTGAGGTGTAGGTCTCTGTCGCATCCACATCATTTATGATTGGATACTCTTCCTTATAGGATATGGTGGTGGGCTGGTTATAGACATGGGTTGCATAGAGATAGGGGATTCTCTCATAGGGATGGCAGCATGTCCTGTTGGAGAGTCGCACGACGTTTTCCAGCGTGTATATGTTGAACATTGCGCCGATTGTCTTGTCGGCGCCCACAAAGGTCGCAATCCCGTCCATGACGAAGTAGGGATAGAGGAAGAACACATCACGCAATGAATTGCCGTTCCCCTCCACATTCTCTCCTGCCTGCGAGGAGAGCTGTGGAGATGGCGAGAATCCGTGCAGTGGGTCAAGTATCATCCAGAAATCATATACCCTCCCTGTGGGGTTGGTGATTTTAAGGTGTACCTTGTTGTGGTCAACGTCGACATCCTCCACGAGCACCTCAAATCCACCATACTCGTATGCCTCACCTTTGTAGAGGTATTGCTCGAGGAAGAAGGAGGGAGTGCCTGTCATGTAGGGACCAACGACGGTATAGTCACGCCCGAAGAAGTGTATCTTGGGGAGAAATCCCCTGGAGACGAAGTGGGGAGAGGGAATGGTGATGCTCCTCTCCATCTGCCTGTGCAAATCGACGACCAACCCCTCCTCCTCTGATATCCATATGCCTCCCACGAGCCGTTCCTGGATGCGTGGTTCCTCGAGTCTCGCGCCATCTATTGTGATGGAGGGGGGCACGCGGATGTTGTCTATCCTGTAGATGAGTGAGGGAATGTACCTGTTGCTCAACTCTTCATCCATGGGGAGGTCACGTCCGGCAAAGAAAATCCTGTGGACCTTCAGTTCCATTCCAGAAAATCCATGAAAGCCGAAGGGGTCATAGAATCTGAATTGCAGTTCTTCATGGGTCTCCCATGGCTCAAATCTCCCGTTGTTGTTCCCATAGATGCCATCGGGGTCGTCGAAGTACCACAGTGTCTGGAGTGAGAAGTGCCTGTCTATTGTGTAGTAGCTGTTGTCCGGGACATCGAATATGACTTCCTCGGGAAGCACGTTCCTGTGAAAAACGGAGAAGGGGTGCTTTATCTCTTCCTCTTCCCTCTTTTGTGCGAGAGACCCCATCTGGGCGGCTATGGCTGCGGAGGCGACGATTTCATCTGAGGAGGCATTTGAACCGACGACGATGATTGCCTGGGGGAGGCCACTCTTGTCGAAAAAGAAGGATTGGGAAATGCCCGAAGCACCAGTGCTCGCAATAAGAAATCCTACAATAATGCAGAGCGCCAAAACCCCTCTATTCACAAGACAAGCCTCCTCATATTCTCATTTAAACCCATCCATTCTTAATCTTTGCGCTGAAAACGCAAAATTCTGGAACGATGAGATATCCAGCCCTTTTTTTATCCCTTCTTGAGAGTGTCCAATATAATTTTTTCGGTCTCTGCAATCCCTTGCCCACAATGAGTTCTTCCCCTATCTACTTTTAATCGATTAATCCGGTGAATACAGAAACTTTTATTTCTATTGAAGGATTTAACTGAAATAAATCTAAATAATCCGATTACTTGGTGCTAAGAAAAGGTGATTTTGGGAAATAATCTGTCAAAAAATCCTCAAACATTCTCCTCTGCAGGAATGGTCATAAAGATGTTGACATGACACTTCCGGATTGGAACATTGATGTCGTTCCTATAAAAATGTTTCTCACAATGGTACTTGGGCTCCTCTTGGTACTCTTCTTCTGGAAATTCTCATTCTATCTCATCTATGGGGGATTTGCTATTGCGACAATACTTCCCATTAAAACGGCTTTCTCAAAAGATCTGAAGAGCCATAAATATGGAACCTGGATTCCCAAGCCAATTAAATTTTCTTAAGTTCCACCCAAAGCATATTACCCAAATGCTTGAAAACGGGCTTGCCTTCAAGTTTCAGGAAAAAGGTTTTGAAGGGTCTCAATGGTAAAACCTCAAAGAAGGCACCTATATAGAAAGGTTCTATAGCAATAACTTGAACTGGGAGGTTTGAAAGCATTTTTTCTATTTTACCTTTAGTGTATCTCTTCCCATAACTCGCAGGTCTCATCCTCCATTTCCCTCGCAGCATATACCAGAATGCCGATAGAATAGTATAAGGGGAGTAGAAATAAGGTACTGTAATAATAATTTTTCCATTTTTCTTGGTTACCCTTATACCTTCTTCAATGGCTTCTTGCGTTTCTGTAAAATGCTCTATTACTCCATAAGAGTAGGTGATATCAAAGCAATTGCTCCTAAATGGCAATCGCCTTGCATCAGCTAGTACAACAGGAAAATTAGATTCCCTCGCATTCTCACAGGCTTTTTCTATGATGTCGATGCCGAATATCTCAATATTTTTTCTACTTAACAGTTCGAGGTACCTTGCATCTCCCACTCCAATCTCAAGAATCTTTCCTCTATATGTAATTTTCTTCATCCTCTCGCTGTAGACAAGGTAGCCATATCCGCTCCTACTCTTTCTTTCCTTCCATGCTTCAAATTCATCTCCCCAGAATCTCTCAAGATTTCCCATAGTCACACAAATCATTGATCATATTGAATGATTTAAAAGCTTTTGGTTTGACTCCCAATTTAGATGAAATAGGATAATAATTGATAAAAAAGTATCTTGAAAGTCGTCATCTTTTTCAGAGATTTCATATACCTGGATACCCTCAATATAGCATTTGATGTGAATAGTATTTAAAGGCAGACTCAAATAAATAGAAGCATTTAGTCTGAATTCTTAAGAAGACTTGATTCATCGAGAACAATAAAAATGGAAACATTTATAACTCATGTTTCCAAGAATCGCCATGTTAAGGGGCTTAGAAATAGGAAAAAGAATCAAGGGTATAGGTCTGGATATAATTTTAATAGTAACCTGTTGGATCATAATAAGTATTATCTTCCTACCTTATTTAAAACCTGGGTTTGCCTACGGTGCTGATGTTCAAGCACACTTTTATATAGCAGAGTACATTGCAGATTTTTTTTCTGAACACCATACAATACCGAACTGGGATCCCAACTGGTATGCAGGCTTTGGTGTACTCCACAACATTCCCCCCTTTGTCTATATCCTTCTTGGTGGATTGCAGCTCATATTTAAGGATATAAGACTTGTGAGCAAGATTTATTATTTTATATGGGCATATCTTTACAGCTTAATTGTCTATTTGGTGGTTAAAAGAAAGTATGGCAGGTTCTCAGGAATCACTGCTGCAGTGCTTGCCACACTTGCTCCAATGAGTATTAGATTTCTGGGTTCTGCTACACGATCTGCCTCCATCTTTTTCTTGCCCCTCTGCTTATTTCTTACAGATAAGGTACTTGAGGATGGCAAATTACATTATATTATTATTCTATCATTTCTAATGTGCCTTTCTATACTCTCTCATGTAATGTTCGCTGGATTCTTCATTCTCTCCATTTTTCTTTATGCACTCGTGAGAACAATTCTCGAACAAAAAATCATCAGATTCAGGCTTTTCATGCTGCTTCTTGCACCACTTTTTGCATTTTTTCTTTCTTCCTTTTGGTTCATACCTTTCTATTTTGAAGAAGAGGTAAGAAGATCCCTGACAGAAGAGCTTATAGTTAGCCATTCTGTCCCCAATCTCTCCTCATTAATTGATCTTATGGGGGTCACGCTTATTGTATTTGGATTCCTTGCCATGGTTCTTAAGCGTAATTCCATAAATATATCCCTTTTCATTGTAGGGTGTTTTGGACTTATTTTTTCTCTCAAGGACTATTCTCCTATCTACCATTTCCCATACCTTAACATTTTCTATCCCAAGGTGGGCCTCGCTTCTGCTACTTTTTTCTTCTCCTATTTGACTTCCTCTTTGATTTCTGACAATAGTCTCTTTAATGAGTTACTGAAGAAGAGACGCCTCACAAAGAGGATTCATATTCCGGTCAGAACATTGATTGTGGCGATTGTTATCTTAACATGTATTGTGAATTTCAACGGAACATATAAGCTTCTTATTCACACCTGGGACACGCCGGAGTCCGTGATGATGGCTGCAGAAACCATAAAGGATTATCCCAATGATGGTAGAGCAGCATTCTATTTCAGTGGAGGTAAACCTGCCTTTATACATTATGCCCTTACAAAGATTGCAGAAAAACCTAGTATAGAAGGACATTATTATTTATTTGCACCTCTTTCAGCGAGGCTTCCTCATATCTATGATTCAATAAAAGAAGGCTACCCTCTTTATGCTATAAGTAAGTTTAGATGGTTGAATATTAGATACTTTATTTGTTCTAACAAAGACGAATCAGAGGCGAATAAACACCTTGTAGAAACACTCGAAAATGATGGATTCACTGTTATCAAGAATGTAAAGAATTTCTCAATCCTTTATAAAAATGATAATTCTACCTATGTTCAGCCTGCAGATACAAAGATGCTGGCCATTGGAAAATATTCCTCCATATTTGCACGTCTTTTCCCTGAAGCCGTCGAAGGATCTTCAATATATGTGGATGACTACGAAAAAGAGTACCTTGACAATTTTGAGCTTTTAATACTCTACGGGTTCGGATTCAGAAATGAGAGAAAGGCAGATATTCTCTTGAAAGATTTCCTAACTCATGGAACAATTATAGTTGACTTATTCGGTCAGAAAACGACACCTCTTCAGACACCGGGTCTTTTTGGAGTAATACCTCAGGAAATCTCTCTGTCAGGGAAAGTGTCCATAAAGAGTTCTCCTCAATACCTCAAAGACATTGCTGGTTGGGATTTTTCTAAGCTCGAGCAGCCTTGGATGGCTGTGGGTTACTATGGACTCGATGAAAATCTCTTAGAGCTGGAAGGAGAGAATGTGACTATTTTTGGAGTGAAGAATGTAGAAGGAAGGAAGGCTTATTTCTTTGGAGGGAACTGGTTTTACTATACTTATCAGACTAAGGATGAGAAAAACCTCAAGTTGCTTCAAGATATTGTGGATTTGTATGTGAAATCAGAGAATCAGAACGAACTTGTAGTGAAGGAGGTCATTTTCACTCCGCAAGACAATATAGTAAAATTTACTTACTCAGCTTCACATGCAACTCCAGCACTTGTATCCATGGCTTATTCTCCACATTGGAAGGCATACGTAGATGATCAATCCATAAAAACATACTGCCATGACTACCTTATCTACATGACATTGCCAGAAGGAGTTCATGAAGTCCTCTTAGAGTATGAGACTTTACCCTTACATGTAGTCTTTAATCTTTTCTCTACACTCACCTTCCTCTTCTTAGCTTTTCTCTTGATTAGGGAAGGAAAAAAATAGGTAACTGATTCGGAGACTTGGGGAATCTTCACATTGTAGAAGAGTTTAACATCCCAGAGTCTGTCTGGCTCCTTGCATTCGTTTCCCCTACTTTCTCCTGAGACTCGTGAGGAAATCCTTCTTCACATTCATAATCATATCTGCGAGGAATCCGAAGAAGAATAGCTGTATTGAGAAGATGATGAGAAGCAGTCCTATGAGTCCCAGAATCATCTGGTGTGATTTCTGTATGAACGCCGCGACCCCGAAGAGAATGCCCCCCATAAGAATGAGAAGGCTCACAAGACTGAAGGTCTTGAGTGGTTCATAATCCCTGTAGATGCGGAACAGGGTAAAAAGCTGCCGTATGGTATATCCTGTGATGCTTTTCACCACCTTGCTCTTTCCATGCGCTCTTGCCTCCACCCTTACGGGAACCTCTGTGAGCCTGTATCCATTCTGGTGAGCCTGGAAGAGGAACTCCTGTGTATATGAGAAAGAGGATATGAGATTTATCCCATGTGCCACCTCGGAACGGTAAGCTCTGAATCCTGACTGGGAATCGGTGATTCTTGAATCACACATCCGCGAGAGCAGGAGTGAGAAAATCCTGTTTCCTATTCTTTTTATCCACGGCATCCCTGCATCGTTCCCTCCCAGGAACCGTGAGCCCACGACGACATCTGACCTGTCTTCAAGGAGGGGGGCAAGAATCATGGGAATTTCGGACGGGTTGTGCTGTCCATCGGCATCAAGCTGCACTATGATGTCTGCACCGAGCCGCAGTGCTTCATCGATGCCATCGCTCATGGACTTCCCCAGACCCATAGGCTTGTGGTGAGAAATGACCCGTGCCTTCTCCTTCCGGGCAATCTGACCCGTGAGGTCGGTGGAGCCATCATCCACCACGATGACCCTTCTCACATGGCTCCGCGTTTCTTGCACTACTGTCCGTATGCTCTTCTCCTCATTGAGTGCGGGAATGACTGCAACGATCTTCATGTGTCATCTCCACCTACCGCTTGAGAAAGAAAACGAGAGAGTGGGAAATGGTTGCGTTATTGAGTTTCTTTATGCCATTCTTGAATCCATTCATGGGTCCACCCACATGCCATGAAGGGGGGTCCTTGAGGACGATGAGGTAGCCGGACATTCGGAAATAGAAGATGAGAAGTCTGTAGAATGGAAGGATGAAGTTATAGTGGAATGTCCCCTCTATGTTCCTCTTCGTATCAGAATCGACGATGAAGTAGGCAGCCATTGTTTGTGCAAAATCGAGGACGACATACATGCCAAACATGATAACAAGAAAGATGGCGATGACGTTTGGATGATACCCGAGAAGCGGAAAAAAGAGTATGAGCACGCTCCACACCATGCGGGGGAATGCGACCGTGTGGTCTGCGAGGAGCATACCGGGGAGCCCCAACCTGCCCAAGTATCCAAATCTCCCCTCCCCCACCATATCCTTGTAGAGGCCACAGACCTCAAGTTGTCCGCGCCTCCATCGGACGCGCTGCGCATAGAGCATGTCCAAATCACACACTGGTTCCACGTACGCCTTGGCATCCGCCACATACCCTACGCGCGTATGCTGCCTGTGGAGGCTGAGGGCGAGATCGAAATCCTCAGAAACGGTGCGCGAGCTGTACAGTGGTGACTTGAGGAGGACGGTGCGCCTGAAGGCTGAGAATGCCCCCGAGAGGATGTATTCTGAGTTGAGGATGCTCTGGTACTGACGCCCGAGTCTGAATGCAGAGAGGTACTCGAGAAACTGGCAGGAGGCAAGCATCCTCTCAAGGAAATTGAGGCGCTTCTGCTTGATTTCGCCATTCTCAAAGATGAGGTTGCCGTGGGTGTCGCGTTCCTCTATCATCTCCCAGTTAATCTCTATGTTGCCTGTGGCTGCGCCGAGCTCCGGGTGTACGATGAACTCCTCCGCCATGTGTCGTATGGCATCCCGTGCGAGAACAACATCTGAATCAATATTCATTATTATTTCTCCATGGGCATGCCGTATCCCTGTGTTGAGCGCCGCCGCCTTGCCTTTGTGGCCGCTTGTGAAAAGCTTTATGACACCCGAAAAATCCCCCACGGGTATGAACTTCCCGTTTATCTTCACCTTGCCATTGCCATTCTTGCCGTTGCCGTTCTTTCCATTCCCGTTGACGTGGTTGGAGACGATATGAACTGTATTGTCTGTGGACCCATCGTCCACTACGAATACCTCCAATTTCTCATGGGGGTAATCCTGGATTTTGAGGGAATTGAGGCATCTGTCGATGATTTTCTCCTCGTTATGTGCGGGTATTATCACGGTGACGGTGGGGAGACGATCGCGTGAGATATCATGGTCAATATAATTTCTGCCATAGAGGAGAACAACGAAAAGTCTCACGAGTGTTCCCACACCATCAACCACGACGGGTATGAGCACCCATGCGCCCCAAATGAGAATTATGGCCACAAGTTCATTCATTATATCAACTGAGCAGTTAAAAATGATATTTCTTGCATAATATATAAGGTTATTCCCTGAATTCCCTTTAAAAATTCTGATTTCTTCATATCTTCTTGATTCTCCTCCTTCACGGAATCCTCCTCGAGGTTGGAAGAGTGAGATGAGATTCTAGACTCTATATTCTAAAAAAAGACGACAAAGAAACTATCAGTCAAAATGATTAGGAATCTTCTCCATTTCTTCTGGATCTTTTTTGGAGTCATTCGCTTCATATCCTTCGATAACGATTTCTTTTTCAGACATCTCCTTTTCAATTCTCTCAATCCGTTTCTCAAGCTCTCGTATGGCGAGTCTGAGTTCAGCAATATCCGTATTCAAAGAAATGCGTGAGAATTGAATGAGGTTGTCATATTTTTTATGAAGTGTTTCTTTGAGAATTTCTACCTCTACCCTCTCCGCCCAAATCTCTTGTTTGAGCTTGTCTATGCCCAGAATCCTCGAAAGAAACCCCATAACCCTCTTTTATATTTCCCCCCCTTTAAAAGGCTATGTCTTTTTCTGTGCCTTTCTTCAACACCATAGCACAGTACTCTAGTTTCTGTAATGCCTTTCCCTTCTGCCCTTCACTTATGTCGTAACGTGTGACGAGGTTGCGATATGTCTTGAGATTTCTCTTGTGCTCCTGGAGAAGTGATTGGAGATCAGCGACTCTCTGCCCTTCAGCCTTCTCCATCTCATAGGCGAATGACTCGAGGCGAGAGGCAAAATCTCGCCACTTCTTCACCCCGCGCTGCCTCAAAATCCTTTTAGGGGCAATCCGCGAGAAGAGACTCGAGATGAATGAGAGCGTAGGGCGGGTGAAGAGGTACCAGTAGATTACGACCACAGTGGTAAAGAAGAAAAATCTCCCGATGTAGGCATGAGCGAGAAAGGTTGAGGACTTGCCGAAGACATAGACGAGGAAGACGATGAGGACGAGACGAAGTATGTTGGAGAGATATGTCGCAATACCCCCCACAATCACCGAGGAAACCTTTCGTGCACGAGAGAATCCCGGATAGAAAAGAATGAGACCCGTGACCACCGATGTCTCAATGAGCGCCGAGCACTCTATGCTCACCGTGAGAATGGACCAACCGGTAGGGTCGGGGACCAGCAGGGCATTGTCCGAAAACATCCGTATGCGTACATCAAATGGCGACAGAAACATCTGAAGCGTCACCATTACCGCCCTCTCCACATGCCTCTCCACGCCCAGATTCAGCGCCGCTACCACCACTATGAGGGTGAATCCGAATGCCCCCACAAGATAGTAGAGAAGCCATATCCTTTTCGCCCAGAAAATAGAAACGAGAGCGACATAAGCGGACAAGAGGGCGATCAGGAGAAAAGCATTCATCCCCTTCTCCACCGGTAGAGTGCTATTCCCACAAGAACGATGACGAGGAGAAAAAGAAGCACCTTGGTCAGGGCGGGAATGAAGTAACACTGGGTGGACTCGCTGTCGATGACGTGTCCTGTGCAATTGGGACTCTCATGGAAGGTTGCGGTGATTGTCTTGTTGCCTTTTGTGGTGAATGTGCAGGAGCGCTGCGTGTCCGTATAACACTCTCCGGGACGAAGGCTACCTGTTCTGACGCATTGAGAGCAGACCACCTGATTGCTCTCGTTTCTGACCTCATAGTAGATGGAACCATTTATTTTGCCACTGCTTGTATTGGAATTGCATGCCTCCACATAAAAGTAGGCGGTGTCAGTTTCCTCTCCGCAGTTGGTAACATAGAGGTTGATGTATCCGTTGATGCCTGCCATGATGGGTTTCGAAAAATGTAATATAATTAATGACACTAAAAGAAGGATGAGGAGGGGTATGGGTCTTGATTTTCTCATGCCATCACAATGTGTATGATGACACTTGCCACCCACTACTATATATAATTATCTCTCTTTGGGAATCCACAGGAGGCTGCATTCCCTCACATTGATTTTGGGAGCAAGCTTGACCTCTCGAATGTCTGCAGCCAATGATTTATATTTTTCAGAGATGCCATTCACCTCGTCTGTGAGTTCTTTCTCCAGTGCATCTGCCTCTTCTGCCACCCTTCGTATCGTATCCTCCGACTCTGCTACATCCTGCTCGGCTTTGCGTGTCATGCTTCGCTTCCGCGATGCACTCGAGAGTGCCCTCATGCTCTTTCTCCCAAATATGAATCCTGCCACCGACTCTGCATCGTGGAGCATCTCCTCCCTCTTCCGTGCGGAGACTTCCTCTTTATCTTGCTCGAGTTCCATTTTTTCCTTTCTGATTTTTTCCTCAAGCTTTGCTATCTTTTCCTCATATTTATCCTGGAGCTTCTTCATCTCGTCCTTCTTTTTTTCCTCGAGTGCGGCTGCAACTCTGCCCACAAACGTCTGGCGTTCTTCATCGGGCGTCGAGTAGAGACCAGAGAGTTGGTTTTGGAAGATTGTCTTTGCCTCGAGATTCTGGAGGCGTGCCTCGTATTCTTCTGCCACCTTCCTGAAGGCTCCCTTCGTTGTGAGGAATTCGGGCACCCCCGAGTAGGTTTTGAACTGAGGGGTGGATAGGGTTTTTTCAACGATGAAGGCTTTGTCCCACTCTACCGTATCGGAGAGGGGAACAGCCTGCGTCTTCGTCTGGGTCAATAATGTGTATGATTTTTTATCCTCGTACCGTATCTCGGAGGAAAAAAGGAGGGCTGGGGTATAGACAGCATTAGTAAGAGTCGAGGACAGGTAGGACACGGCAGGTTTATCGGGGAGTTCAGGAGCGACGAGGAGTGATTCCCTAAATGAAGTCTTCGTCTCCACCTTTTGTGTGACGAGAGTCTTAATTTGTGCCTTGGTGAGAGGTCCCGCAAGGTAGGACATGGCCCATCGCGTTGAGAATATTTTGGGAGGTGGATCATGGACGTTGTGGAGTATGAAGGTGCGCTTCGCGAGGCCCGAGAGTGTGCGGTCGAAGTAGGAACGCTTGAACCCTTCGATACCCTCAAGCCCCTCAAGCAGGCGCTCCTTATCATTCTCTGTCTGAAGTTTGCCACAGAGCCATATGCCCGCATTCGTCAATCCCTTGTAGTCGAGGTCGACGGGATTCTGTGTGGTGAGCATGATGCAGCAACCGAAGGCACGCGCCTGCTTGAGAAGGAGAAGCAGTGGCGTTTTTGAAGGAGGCGTCTTCGGATAGGGAGGGATGAACCCGAATATCTCGTCTATGTATAATATTGCGCGAAGGTCTCCCGTCCCCTGCTGGGAATGCATCCATGTGGAAAACTGATGGAGGAGCAACGTGAGGAAGAACATCTTCTCATTCTCGTCGAGATGAGCGAGGTAGAAGACGGTGAGTGCCGG
>Ga0315295_10004863_pt1 | contig 11474 bp, 9 predicted proteins | sample YL17G14_0_MG_FD_204453 | JGI IMG/M metagenome (GOLD analysis project Ga0315295, IMG submission 204453) | Sediment microbial communities from Yellowstone Lake, YNP, Wyoming, USA - YL17G14_0 | ecosystem: Environmental > Aquatic > Freshwater > Lake > Sediment | place: USA: Wyoming | collected...
TATCCCCGTAGCACAGAATGATATAAAAACGGTTCTTGAAAATTCTACAACCAACTCAATCAATGTTCTCCCCAATGACTCTGATGTTGATTCCAACACTCTTACAATCATATCTGTCACAGCACCTTCTCATGGTTCTTCAACAACGGACGGCGCCTATTGTTATTACACGCCAACAACAAGCTACCACGGAGCCGATTCCTTTACCTATACGATCAGTGATGGTTTCGGTGGAACTGCAACCGCGACTGTCTCTCTAACCGTCGTACGACAACATACCCTGAATGTCAAAGCAAATTGGAATCTTATTTCTATACCCTGTAATACGCCGATCGCAAAAGCGGACATTATGGTACGATATAATGGTACTACATACACATGGGATCAAGCAGTAAGCAATGGATACATTCTTACAACATTGTATGGTTGGAATGCAGTGACACAGAGTTATTCCATCGTTGATACCCTCCAACCTGGTCAAGGGTATTGGTGCTGGGCTTACTATGATGTTCAATACTACATCTGGAGCGATGCTGTTGGGTCTGGTGTCATCACACCTCTTAAAACCTATTGGAACCTCATAGGTCTCCCATATGAGACACCATGCGACGTGAGTAACCTTATTATCCAGTACAATAGTGTTAACTACACCTGGAGTCAGGCTGTTGCAAACAATATCATTCTTGGGTTTGTCTACGGATGGTACAACAATATGTATACCTTAGCATCCACGATCAACCCTGGTCAAGGATATTGGATGTACGCCTACCATGATTGTATCCTCAAGAGGATAATCTAATGAGCGTTCCAAGAACCAAAAAACAAAATTCAAGGATATGGGCGCTAGCCATACTGATAGCGCTTTTCTTCTTTTTTTCTGGAACAATTGGATTCAGCGTTGTTTCCCAGCTAACACAAAACCATGGTCTCCTCCTAAAAAATGATCGAGGTATCGTATGGAATGCACAAATAAACTTCAGCGAACCTGGTGGTAAAACCGACTATGTAATCTTTGGTGAAGCAACCGATGCAAATGATGGGCCTCCTGCTGATAGTTACGATGTTGTTAAACCACCTGCTCCAATCCCTCCGTATGTCAGAACCTGGTTCAACGACAACCTCCCTTCCCCGTACGATTCGCTCTGGACGGATTATCGGCGATATCCAGATACACAAAAAACCTGGAACCTCAGTATACTTTGGATTCCTCCAGGGGGGTCCCCGACCCCAGTAACATTATCTTGGAATAAAAACAATGTTAACAACAGTGAATATGACACGGTTTTTTTACTTAACAAAACCGGTGTAGTCGTTGCTGATCTCATCGCTACCAATAGTTACACATTTTCTTGCCCACCTTGGGTGCCACAAACATTTCAAATCAATTGTACCGCTGATACCAAACCCCCAACAATCACAAATCACTCTCCGGCATCAGGTGAAACAGGTGATCCTTATACCTTCAATGTCACTGTTATCGATGATACGACCCCTGCAAACAAGTTGGTTGTGAAAGTCAATTGGGTCCATGGGAGTTTTTCTGGAAACGACACAATGGTTTATTCAGGTGGTAACAAATTTATTAAAACAATCACACTGGATAACTATAGCGCAAGTGATTTGTCCTATCACATCTACGCAAAAGATAATTCAAAGGCACAGAATACGAATTACACGCCAGCACTCACCGCCTCGATAACCGATGATGAAACCCCAAAAATCATTAGTTCATCTGGTAATGTTGCCGTTGGAACTGGAGATACGATCACATTATGGGTTACAGGGTCTGATAATATTGGTATCACGTCTGCTATCGCCTCTATCGATAGCGTCAATCATGATATGACCTGGAATGGGGGTGCTTCACGTTGGGAGTATGTCTATACAGCGCCTTCAGGGAGTACTACCAGTCATAGTTACACGGTTACGGTCTATGATGCGGCAGCGAATTCAAAGACCAATGGGCCATATACCATCACTGTTTTCGACAATGATATTCCGGTTATCACCGCCGACTCAGCTTCTGTGAGCGTTGGAACCGGTGATACCATCATCCTTTGGGTTCAAGCAACCGACAATATCGCAGTCACCAGTGCGAAAGTTACTATTGATTCTATTGATCACACCATGACCTGGAACGGGGGTGCTTCACGTTGGGAGTATGCCTATACAGCGCCTTCAGGGAGTACTGCCAGTCATAGTTACACGGTTACGGTCTATGATGCGGCAGCGAATTCAAAGACCAATGGACCATATACGATTACCGTATTCGATAACGATGCTCCGCTTATAACAAACGTGATGGCGACGCCATCTACACAGGTCGTCAATGGACATGTCAATATAACCGCAACAGTCACCGACAATATCAACATACAAACCGTAAAAGGGCGAATCTCTGGTCCAACTGGGTTCGTACCCCTCAATGTATCAATGATTCAGGGTGGTGGCAATACTTACTATTATAATCAAACATATACCCTTGCCGGAGCTTATAACTATTCGATCTGGGCAAAAGATAGCAGCAATAACGGTGCAACTTCTGCGACTCATCAATTTACTATCTATGCGGAAATCCATATCACAACACTGCTATTAGGATGGAACTTCATGTCCATACCCTTCAACCAAACCATCACGAAAACCGATCTTCTTATCTTCCATGGAGGAAATCAATATACCTGGTCTGGAGCAATTTCCCAAGGTCTCGTTCTTGCCTCTATCTTCGATTGGAATCGAAGCGGACAATCCTACCTTCTCACAAACGATCTTGCGCCTGGCCGCGGATATTGGCTCTATGCCTTCTACGAATGTGAATTCTGGGCTACAGGATTAAATCCTTTACCAAGTACCAGCTACATTACTCCCTTGCTTTTTAGATGGAATGTCATCGGGTTACCGGTGAATCAGACTATAAATAAAACCTCCCTTATCATCAACTATCTCGGCGTGGATTACAACTGGACGCAAGCAACTACCAATCAGAACCCATCCGGTGGACCACTTATTGTCAGTGATATCTTTGGATGGAAAAGAACCCCACCACAAGGCTATATTATCTCAACTACTCTTGACGCTGGATACTGTTACTGGATGTACGCATACTATTCATGTATCCTCAAGCGACAGTTATAGTCCATCATCAGGTTTGAAAAGGAAATATTCTTAATGAGTAGTCATAGAAAGAAAAAAGACTTTTCTTGTATAAACGGAAAAAATAAAACAATAGAATACGTTATGTCTTTCAACTAATAAAGTATGGAGGTAATAGTAATGAGAAAAATACTGTTTATTCCTGTAGTCATATTCATTTGTTTGACAACTATCGTCACTCCTTATAATAGCATAATTCAAGCGGATAACGCCACAGTCACATGGGAATGTATCTTGTACTGTAACGAAACGAGCGGGAGTATCGACTCAACCACCATTGGTGAGGTACCAGATGCAAACAACGGCCCACCAGCTGACAGTTATGATGTCGTAAAACCACCGACACCGATGACACCATATGTTCGTGCGTATCTCAATGACAATCTTCCCTCACCCTATAATTTCTTATGGGAGGATTTTCGACAGTACCCTGATACGTACAATGTTTGGAACCTCTCAGTACAATGGTTCCCTGAAAATAGTGGAACTCCTTCTAATATCACTATCAACTGGAATCCCAGCCTTATTGATGATAGCGAATATACAACGATAAACTTGTGCACGAATACAGGGACACCATTGAAAAATATGCGCACCGAAAATAGCTATGCGTTCTTATGCCCTGCGTATGTCGTGCAGAATTTTAAAATCATTGCGCAAAGCGATAACACCCCGCCAGGAAAACCAAATACCCCTACTGGTGAAACGACAGGGAACCATGGAACCTCCTATGCATATACAACGTCGAGCAACGATCCTGATACTAACGATGTGTATTACCAGTTTGACTGGGGCGATGGCATCATAAGCAGCTGGCTTGGGCCTTACCCTAGTGGACAGCCCATCCAAGCATCGTATGTCTGGCACACCCCAGGATTTTATCAGGTGAAAGCACACAGCAAAGATATCTATGGCCAACAAAGCGCATGGTCTCTCCCCTTGCCCATTGAAATGATGAACAGGGCACCTGCTCAACCAACTAGCCCATCACCATCAAATGGAGCCTCGAATGTTCAGATTAATCCAATGCTCGCCTGGACTGGTATGGACCCTGACGGTGATTTGGAATCCTATACCGTGTATTTTGGAACTACAAACATTCCTGTGAAACTTGTGGATAACCAATCTAGTTCTTCCTTCCATTCAGGTACATTATTGTATCAGACGATGTATTATTGGAAGATCATCTCCTGGGATGGTTTTAGGGGTAGCATCAGTAGCCCTGTCTGGTCGTTTACCACCCAAGCATCAGATGGTAGCTCAGAACCACCAAACGGGACTACGAATCAAACAAATCTCCTCCCCGTTGCAGATGCGTCCCTGAGCGAACAGACTGGATTCGCAAGCACTTTACTAGTTTTTAACGGATCGAGGAGTTATGATGCTGATGGATATCTGACGAAATGGTCCTGGGAGTTCGGTGATGGTACAAACGGATCGGGGGAGAGGGCTCTTCATGCCTATCAAGCTCTTGGACTCTATACGGTGACCCTAACCGTGACTGATGATGCTGGAGCAACAGGAACAGATACGATTTCTGTAGAAGTTGGTATCGCGAACTGGCCTCCCACAAAACCAATAATCACTGGAACAAAAATAGGAACAAAAAACCAACCGTATACATATTCTGTGTACGCAACAGATGCGGATAATGATTTCCTTCAATATAGTATAAGTTGGGGTGATGGGACGCAAAACACAAGCATGTTCCGTCCCAATGGGACTACCTGGTCCCTGTCACATTCATGGAATGCTCCAGGAAAATATCAGCTTATAGCAAAAGCAACAGACAACAACACATTCTCAGAACAAGCCACAATGGAAGTCTTCATCGACGTGTCCTTCATTACTACCCTCGGATTCCTTTTTGATATGAATAACGATGGACAGTTTGACTCGTTTTATATAAACGACACAGGGATTATCACCGGTGTCCAGAGATTGAACGACGGAGGGTACTATCTTGATACGGATAACGACGGGAAATGGAACTACCTCTACAACCCCAGCTCAGGTTCTCTTACTCCGTTGAGTACGGGTATTACGACGATTGAAAATCAATGGTTTTTCATCCTAATCATCGCGATTGCTGTCATCGTGATCGCCTGCATCGTCTATCTGTACAAAAAAAATTATTTCTAAAGAAAAAGAGGAGAGGGATAAATCTCGAATAGTTTTTTCTCAGAGGATCTTGTTTTACTGTGGTACCGGATGAATCGTGATAGGAGCTAATTGTTCAATAGCACCGAAGATAAAGAAATACGCTCCGACTTCGACATTCAGTGTTATATTTTCACCGTTAGTGACAAGGGGGATAAATCCATTGCTGGAGTCTACCGTGAGGTTAATATACTCCCACTCTAAGCTCTGACACCGATGATTAGGTGATTGACTCAACAGGATAATCGTACCATTGTAAGAAATCGCGATATACACTTGGGTGAATCGAGGGAATATTACAGTACTGAGTAGCTTATGTTTACAGATGACCGTAAAATTTATTTGTGGGATCGAGCCGTTTATCTCAGGGAAATAGAAGTCCCTGGTACCACTTTGATTGATGGTGACGTTTGGTGCAAGGTCTTTTAAGGAAAACCGATGTAAAAATGAGTCCCAGGTGACAGTGATATCCGCTACAATATTCTCGTTAGCAAGATGGGTTTGCTGAGGAATTGTTTCTTTTTGGGTGTACCTCGCTTGATTGGGTGCAATACTCACTATCAAGAGGACAGCGATGATGCCTAAAATCATTGTTTTTTGTAGTATATTTTTCAATTTTATAACCTCTAAGATATATAATATTTTAGCGTTATATAAATATTGTGATAAATTACGACAAAAAACCCCCTGGATATAGGAAAAGACATGAAAAAGAGGTCGTGTTGATTTTCCAGCATGAAACGATGAAAAATCTCCACGAACCAACAAGTTATGCCTGGTTCTTCATTTTTGGAAAATACCTGGTAACCCGAAGAGGTATTTCACCCGGGTAAACTCACTGAGCCCATATCCATGTAATTCCACGGTATAATCAGACCAAGAAAACGTCCCTGTCGCAATACAGGGTCCTTCGAACATCCCTGTCCGTGCCCATTTCCACACATTTTCAGCAGTATTGGCGACTTCGATATCTAGTTTCAATATCATATCATCTCGTTTTGCTTCTATGTGCAATTTCTTCGGATAGTGCATGAATGGCAGACCTTTCGGGCTAGCGGTTTCAGTATAGGTGATATCAAAATGATTGAACTCGGTGATATTCCGATTATTCGGGGAAACGATAATAGAATCAAATGACAGTTTGAATGGTGTACGAAGGCCGAATTTTGATACATACATTTCCCATCCGTTATCAAAATGAAGATTCGCCCAATCCCATCCCTTTGAAACCCAACGAGGGACAATGGATTGCCAGACATGATCATGATATCCCATACCACCTACATGATACTGTTTTCCATCCCATGATACATTGCCTGTGACCTTGCATCGTGGGACATAATAGTCTCCCCCTGTAGCAAGACTCGCGATTGGTAGGTTTGCACTTCTCCCTTCTACCCACACCGGGAGAAAATCAGCAGTAAAATCAAGGTCTGCGACAAAATCTTTTTCATCATTGACTACGTGCACTTGCCATGACGGATAGGATCCTTTCGTCCAACTAGTTTCAAACGTCACCTCAACACCAGGACCAGTTGCCTGTAACGTCCCTCTTCGTTTGTTGAATGTACTCAAAGGATAGTAATTACCAGCATCATCAAAGAGGAGGATGAAGAGGTTATCTGGTTTTAAGAATCGAACATCACCAAGTTTCATTTGGTTGAAACTCACAATCATCGAGTATCCTTGAAGATCACTGTCGGGGTCATTAAAAAAGACGTTATAATACCACCATTCTCGTCGACTCCCTTTGTGAATTCCTTCATCAGCAAGCTCAAGGATATGTCTGCCTGAGTCAATAACTCGATTTGTTCCTGGTGGTGTCGGTTCGTTATCCTCCCCGGAGATGGGTGAATCGATCGTTACGGGTGGTATCTGCATGTCAGGTTTCTTTGTATTCGTATTTTGGTAGACAACATACCCAAGAGATGAGACGAGGAAAAGGGAACACATCCCTATGGCAAGGATTTTTTTATGGGATGATTTTCGTTTTGTTTTTGTGTGTGACGAGCCAGGTACATGCTCATATTTTCTGTAGCGTTTCCAGTAATAGCTCCGCCCAAAAAAACGCCAAGTTAAGGCTGCACCAATCAGAATGATGGGGATACAGACCCAAAGAGGCACATAGGTCATGAGATTGTTGATATCTCTGACCGCGTCAAGATGCACATTCATGGAATCAACCGTGGTGTTATAGGTCAGCTCAGCAGCCTCACCGATCGGGTCGTTTACTTTCAGATAATTCGTAATAATCCGAGAGTGCATCGCGGAAGGATAATAGAGGTTCAGAAACTCTGAAAGATACGCGGAGAGAACCAGATGTCGGTACACATGGACGACGTATCCGCTTGCTGGATTCACCGTGAGTTGCAGGGTCTCATCGCAATAATATGTCTTTCCATGCCAGGTGATCTGCGTATTGTAGATATCAGATCGCCAGACGGAGACCTCAACACCATCGATGTATCCATTTTTAATGCGTTGCATGTCACGGACGAGAACAATGGTTTCTTTGCCGTTTTGTTCTCCGTTGGATTCAACCCATCCGACTTTCAGGGTATTGATGGTCTTATCAATAGCGGGGATACCCATGCGACCTGCGTTGACGTTTTGATAGGAGAGGTTTGTGGTATGGGAGTCAACCCAGTACCATTCGCTGACTTTCTGTGTATTGTTTATGACGCTGAGGATTTCACCGGAATTGTCATAGATCACGTCATGGATGAGTGCTTTATTTGTCTCCTTTTGGAACTCTGAGACATGGATGACTTCCGTGGCGAGGAAGTCTTTTTCGATGGGAGAACGTTCCGGGAGGAGCCATCGTATCAAAAAGGGGATGCGTCGTTGGTCTTTACCCTGGAGAAACAGGCCGTTCCGCTCCCAGTAATGCACTGCTCCAATGTCCTCCCAGCTATAATTCTCAGGAAGTTTTGTCTCCTGGATGACTTGCTGGGGGATGAGATACATATAGGCAACCCCCCCTAAAATCAATAAAAAGACTCCAATGGTAAGCCCCACGTCTTCATAGCGTTTAAACTTTAAGAAAAGGATCGTTAGCACACAGGGAATCAGTATGGAGACTCCAATGATAAGTAGTATCGTATTCCAAGGTAAGGTATTCCAGGGGGACATCATATTTGTATCTTCTTATCTTTATAAACCTGCGGTTATTAAAACCTTATTGTACACATCTTTCCCTAATAACCATTACTTCTAATAACAGTATGAAATAAGAAAAAGCTCAGTTTCTACCGCACTAGAGGTTTTTTTATGTATTAAAATACTTATAGACGAAATAATATGTAGTCTCAGAGGATACTCTAATGCCCGAAGACCCGATCCCTGAGGAAATACGAAAAGAATACGAAAAAACAATGCAACGAGCGATCACAAAAAAGATAGGGACCATGACCATCATTGTTATGGAGGATACCTATGATAAAGCGCTCACTGCCTTTAATCTCGGGGTCGCTGGCGTGGAAATGGGGATGAATGTCTCATTGTTTTTCACATCACGAGGCGTCAATATCCTAAAAAAATCATATAAACCACGGCGTGCCCGATGGGGAGAAGCACCCATCGCCTGGAAAGAATCATCAATCAAACGCAGAGGCGGAATCGTCCTTGCTGAGTTGATGTACCAATCCCGGGACATGGGCGCACATTTTTACGCGTGTTACACCTCAATGCTCGCCATGGGAATAAAAGAATCGATGCTGCTGGACAACATAAAGGTCATACGCATGGCTGAGTTCTTAGGATTAACGTTAGAATCAGAGATACAACTCGTCATTAGCTGAGGGACGAAAAATGGACCTAGAGGAGATACTGAAGGAGCGAGCATCGATTTTCGATCGGGCATTGACCGGGAATCTAAAAACAAGGGAGCCGGAGATATTTTATGATGCGTTACGCTGGATCCCTTTATCTGGTGGGAAACGGCTCCGTCCGATTCTTGCCATGCTCGCCTGCGAAGCGGTCGGAGGTGTCCCTGAGACGACCATCCCATTTGGGATCGCCTTAGAGTATATGCATAATTCCACCCTTATCCATGATGACATCATCGATAAGGATAAATGGCGCAGAGGCCTGCAAACCACCCATGAAAAATTCGGGGTACCGTTCGCGATTCTCGCTGGGGACGCATTGATTGGTGAGACCTATCGAATGCTCTCCTACATGGCGCCTCCTGAGCTTAATTCAGTGATTTACAAGGAAATCATTCGATCAATCGCTGAGGCGGCAAAGGACTTCTATGAAGGGGAAGCCTTAGATATTGAATTTGCTGTCCGGCTTGATGTCTCCATCCCGCAGTATATGAGGATGATTGAGAAAAAAACAGGTCAGTTATATTATCTTGCTGGGAAGGGAGGTGCACTGATTGGCAAAGGCAGTAATATTCAAGTGGAGAATCTGGCTGAATACGGAACCCTGTTTGGTCTTATGTTTCAGATTAAGGATGACCTGCTGAATATCTTGACAGAGCAGATCATCTTAGGGAAACAAATGATAGGGAGTGACATCCTGAACGGAAAACGCACCCTGATGTTTGTGCATGCGTTAACAGAGGTAACTGAGAAAGATAAGAAAAAGATGATGAAGACTGTTGGAAACGAAAGTGCAGACCAACATGATGTGCTGGAGGTGATAGATCTGTTTCGAACCTATGGGTCTATTGATTATGCACAAAACAAGTTAACGGAATTCAGAGACACAGCGAAAAGATGTCTTGACAGCGTTGATTCCTCTGAAAGTAAAGACCTGCTTATTGCATTGGCGGACTATAGTGTGACACGATTGTATTAATTCTCTTTTATTAGATAAAGAACGCCCAAGCAATGATAAGAAAGGCAATTAGTAAAAAAATAAATGCCAGGGTGTACGCATTAAAGAGGAGGTCTCTCCAATTCATAGATGCATTATTTCTTCGACAGCATATAAAGATTGTGTTTCTCACATATCGAATAAGATCAGGGGCATTTCTTTATGTTTTCTTCGATCAAATACTGCTAAGGGCTCCGTATAAAGGTGCAGTTTGGAATGGACAAATAATTTATAAGTTTTAAAGGGATAATTCGACCTTGGGACTATGACGGTTACTATCAGAGATGCATCAGAGAAGGATGTACAAGAAATTGTAGAAATTTTTAATCAAGCTGTTCGTACACGAACATCAACAGGATACCTTACCGAAGTATCCGTCGGAGATAGAAAAGTATGGTTTACTGAGCATATGACTGAGAAATATCCGATTCTCGTTGCTGAGCAGAATCATAGAATTGTTGGTTGGATCAGCATTGATCCTTATCGAAGAGGAAGAAAGGCTTTTGAAAAAACCGTAGAAGTCAGTCTTTTCATTCACCCGGAGTATAAACGGAAAGGCATAGGAAATCAGCTGATAAATTCCATGATGGAAACCGCAAAAAAATTAGGCTATACAACACTGTTCGCTATTGTCTTAGACAAGAACGTTGGAAGCAGAAGATTGTTTGAAAAAAATAATTTTGATCAATGGGGTTTTTTACCAGATGTTGCAGAAATAGATGGAAATACCTTGAGTCATGTGTACTACGGAAAGAAGCTATGACGGACGCTCATAGAATCTAGATACGGAACAACATCGAACTAGGTGACATAGAAGATATTATCTCTTTACATGGGGCTGTATATGCTCAGGAATACGGCTTTGATAAAACCTTTGAACAATATGTAGCAGAACCCTTACATGAGTTTGCTATGTCTCACACCGTAAGAGAAAAAATATGGATCGTGGAACAGAGACATACCGTGCAAGGCTGTCTTGCTGTCGTAAAAAGCGGTGAGGCTAAGGCTCAGCTGAGATGGTTCCTGGTTCATCCTGATCTCCGCGGGAAGGGAATTGGTAAAAAATTACTAGATGAAGCCGTTCAATTTACAAGAGAAAATGGGTATACCTCGCTGTTTCTCTGGACAGTGAGCATCTTAGAAGCCGCAAATAAACTCTATATACGCACTGGATTTCGCCTCACAGAAGAAAAAACACATATCATATGGGGAAAATCCTTGATCGAACAAAGATTCGAGCTTGATTTTCCTAGTAGATAAAACAAACCCAATTTTTGTAATCATCGTTGGCAAATAAGATTTCTAAGGCCACGGTATTTGAGTGACTTACTTTTTAA
>Ga0315295_10004864_pt1 | contig 11473 bp, 6 predicted proteins | sample YL17G14_0_MG_FD_204453 | JGI IMG/M metagenome (GOLD analysis project Ga0315295, IMG submission 204453) | Sediment microbial communities from Yellowstone Lake, YNP, Wyoming, USA - YL17G14_0 | ecosystem: Environmental > Aquatic > Freshwater > Lake > Sediment | place: USA: Wyoming | collected...
CCAATGTCACTGTCCAATTTGGGCCAGTGCCACTCCTGGTCAGCGAATCTCCAACACCATCATTGGTGTGGTCATCACTATTAGGTGTTCCTCCGCAACAGTAGCGAAGGAACATAGCGAGGACTTTCAGTGCAAACGGTATTCCAGTCCCAATACCATTTGTACTAGTAGTGATCTCTCTCAGCCAAAGTGTGCTCATATGTTTCCTTGTCCTATCACAGAGAGTCCACACCAAGGAATAACTATACCATCAGAAAGTAGGAGCTTATCTCTATCTCCACTCATGTTAAGAGGAGCAAGTTTGTGACAGCTACGACATACGTCATTCCAAGCACTGTAGTATGGGTGGGTCAGCAGTAATGGAATAATCCAGCGTCCTTTGACATACCCTATGATTTGGTAATTGCCTGCATAGTTGTTTTCGTCAGTGATGATCGGCTCACCATAGAATGCTTCCAGCTTGTCCCCTCGCCTCCGATTAGCTTGTCGTCGCCACATTCTTCCAAAGGCAGATAAATACCCTGCACTAGAATAATCAACGCCCCAGATAACACATTGAATATTCTGTTGTGCATTCCACATGTACCCAGGTTGGATTGCGTTGTACCCCCGAACTCCTCCATCCCACGTTCCATTGTACCCATCCCCCTGAATCCCTCTTAAAGATATCAGTTCATCATCAGTCATTCCAGGTTCGATAGGAGTAACCCGCGCTATTGACATAAGCTGTATCGAATTAACGTCTAGTAGTGGCACTGAACCGCCACCCTGACCTGGGTTGTTGTCCAATACAAAAAAATGCAACCATTCGCCATCGTAGTCGCCTTCGCTGAAGAAGGTTTGTCTGCCCCAGCCACTGCCCGAAAGGGTCTTTATCATTACTCCATAACGTGCAGGAGTAGCGATGTTTCCAATAGTCGGCCCAGACCAAGATCCATTGGTTGCTACTCTAAATATGATAGCGTAATGTAAAGACACAGTTCTTGTCAATTCCACAGCCCATCCAGTGCTATGCCTGGATTGCAGCCTAACGTAATCTCCTTCTGCTGCCGGAACTTGGTAATCCCCAGCACAGATTCTCCATGCTAGCCCTGAAGATGCAATCGGGTACTCTTGATATCCAGCTCTGAAATCAATCTCAATTTCTGTACTACTAACATACCTTCTGATCTTATAGATACCTGCATTGACAGGATTGGTATTATCATTAATGATAAGGTACTTCCCTTGATCTGCAATAACAAATGTGGCAGCAGCATCTGTGAAAGAGTAAGTCGCCCCAGCGAAAGCTCCCCCTGTGCCATTCTTTTCCGTGGAAACCCACGAATTGCCACCAGCTACACTTTCTGTCTGGAAAGTGAAATCCATAACGTAACGGAGCCACAAAGAATACGCTTTGCGCCACCAATTTGTGTTAACGCCAGAGTAGTCATAAGTGATCTCTCTTAGCCACCTACTAGACATTTAGTTTCTCCCTACCCGGCGCAGACATAGCCAGTGTCGCTCATGGGGTTCCTTCCACCATTCCATGGAATTAGAACTCCCCTTAGCGGAGAAATATACTCCCCACTTGCCCCCTGCTGGTACATCATCGGTAATCCTGTAGGGCAGCACCAAACCTTCCTGAACGTTCCTCTCATCTCCATGAATCCGCTGGTTCTTGATTCGAGGATAATCGGAATACGGTAAAATTGAGTTCTGGCTCTACAACTGACTTTTCTTCGATGACCTTGTACAGCATTGAAATCAGCTGATGACCAAGAAACTGGGATCACCATGTACATAGTGACAGTAGTTAGATCGTCAAACCCTAAAGCCTTTACACCTATAGGAAAACTAAAGTAGGCACTGTCAGTCCCATATCCTATGATTGGTCTACCATAAGAAAGGTCACCACCCTCGTATCGATTACCACCACCACTGTCTTGGCCTGCCCACACGTAGCAAGGATTTGGATCAGTTTCTGGGTAAAATGACTCCATTTCTCCAGCTGCGTGCAACTGCCAAATACCATCATTGAATGTTCTGAGTGCAACAAAGAAATGATCAGAATCAGCTTCTGCCCAGATGGCTATTGTTGACTGTGCGGTGGCTACCACCCCAGGCGGGGTTGGGGTAGCTTGGCTTGTATACCTACTATCGTTCCATGAATGAGATACAGAATTCCAGCTAGCGAATGGTGACATTCGCATAGAGCCAAAACCATACAACCAAGTATTAACCTGAAAGTGGACATGAAAAGTGTATCGAATGGTCCACGTTCCAGGGAATGCTTCTGTAGGTGGAGACGCCCCATTGGTCCAGGTAATCTGTGTTGCACTGATCCTAGAAGCAATAACAAACGTACCATTATGAGACGGTGTGGTTGCGCTAGCAATGGTGATATTCTTGCCAACATCTGAAGCTTGGAAGTTTGCTGTCGCGTCGGTTAGTGTGACAGTAGTTCCAACAGCCGAAAAGCTATCACCCGTTCCAACTCCATTTGTGAGACCTGCTCCTGTCGTGCCTGTGCCGCCCACCACGCAAATATCACTTGTGGTTGGGCAGTAGGTATCGTTAGCGAACCAAAGTCTCCACGTAATGCCAGAATCTGCTGGGGGAATTCCATCACTATGGACTCCCCCGTCTATCCACACATCAACAGTGTAGACTGATCCCACAACACCAATGAAATCTCTGATCTTATAAATGCCGTCTTTGGTGGGATCGCTGAACCCTGTCAAGGTCAGCATGCCATTGACATCAGCTGAAGAGAAAACGTACCCAGGGGATGTGATCTGCAGTCTTCTGACACTAGTGCTTGAGCACGTACTACCTGAAGCTGCAACATTGTCCCATTTTGTTCCAACAGCCTTGTCAACCAGCGTCCAGCCCACAACTCTGGTGAGCCATTCAACCAACCATCTGTGAAAGAAGCGACCAACATTGGTTGCGCCGTAGTCGCTATACAGGGCACACTGAAATCGCTGAGCCATAGCTATACCGCCTCGATCCTTGCGCGGGCTGTTTCTGGGCTAAGCTTGCTGTCACCAATGATCTCCTCATCAGTGAAGCTTACAATTACTGGAGCAGCATCATCCTTCACTACTGAAATATCTGCTCCTAGATCTGTGACAGACAACGACAGCTCATACCAAGAAGATCCTTTGACCCAGCGAACTGGAAGCCAGTACCAGATCATGTCGTTAATGGCAGTTGCTCGCTCTTCTAGAGTCATGGTCAACCTCTCGCGTACCAAGACTTGCTGTTGCACCAAGGAAACAGTATTCCTCCAAAGACGTGAAGAAACTCCCCGTTGATTCCGACATTGAGCAGCCGTGGCGTATCTCGAGCCGTCGCCCACACCCTGCGGAGTGTTCCGCGCAGCTCCATAAAGTTGGTTGTTCTGCTCTCACAGATAATGGGCTGCCTGTAACGTGCTCGTGTTCGTTCTCCCCACCACCTGACTGTATCAGATATCCAGTTTGCATCAGCACTTGATGGTGACTGAAGAATCATCGCATACCCGGTCACCGTAGTTAGGTCGTCTGCAGCTAGCCAACGCCCCCCTGATACGATTGAGCTGTCAGACCCATAACCGATCAATGTTGTGTTTCCTCCGCTGGGAAGCACTGTGTAGCGATTGCTGCCAGTCCAGATGATGCAAGGATAGGGATCTTCGGCAGGAACCTTGGGATCAATCTCGCCCAGATAGATCATGTGCCAGGAATAGTAGTTGTCCTCCACACGCATCATGATGACAACTCGATCGCTGTCCCCAGCAGCCCACACCCTTACACTGTCAGTAGTGTCTAAGCTTGAATTCCAGTTATCTACTCCCAGTGCGCTGGTGTATCTGCTGTCGTTCCATGAATGAGTACCAGAATTCCAACTAGCGAACGGAGACATTCGGAATTCGGGGAAATAGCTGTTGGTTGCACGAACGGTAATGTGCAAATGAAAAGTGTATGGCGACCCATTAGTTCCTGTCCCGCCAAGAACAATCACATTAGTGCTGGTCGGAACATACGCAGCTACTGCACTCCACAACCTCCAAGAGAGTCCGGTCAGCCCACTTGGAAATCCGTCTTCGTGGACACTGTGAGCGGAATCCAGCTCTACAATCTTGGATGAAACAACGTTTCTGATCTTATAGATTCCGTTCCTTGTTGTGAACCTGGCGGCTACAACTCCGGTTATCGTCAAGAACGAACCAATGTCCGCTGAAGTGAAGTTGTAAGCTGCAGCTCCAATATCGAATCTGTGTGGATAGCTGGCAACTGAAACCCCCGCAGTTCCTGAAGCCGCTACAGGAGTCCAGTTGCCACTTACATTGTCAACAATGGTCCACCCACATATCTGGGTGAGCCATTCCACAAGCCATCGAGAGAAAGTTCTTCCACACTGAGCAGCAACAGGGGCTGTCAGATTCAAACCATTTGCAAATGAATCAGCCATAACTATTCCCCAGTGTGGAAGATGTTCTTACGCAGGAGTAACCGGAGTGGCAGTTCCATTGGACATATTCTGCGCTCCAAGCCATCCCTCAACCTTCTTCGTCCACCACTCCTTGCCCTTATCAGGAAGCTTGTACTCCTTCGCCTTCTCAGCCACAAAGTCTAGAGCAAGCACAAGCTTCTCCGTACTTGCCAAAGGCTTGCCATTGAGCTTGAGAGCCTGCAAGCTTTTCTGTTCGGCGTAGCCAGTCCCACGGAGCAAAATGTCGTTCACCTTGGCTGCGTAGTTTTCAAAGCCGTACTTCTTCATCAGCACCGTCACGAAAACCGAAGCCAGAAGCCCGAGAATGGTGAAGACCAACTCCAAGCCATATCGGATCAGAACCTTCCACCATGGAAGCTCAGGAACTGCAACTGCCACAGGAGCAGCCACAACGGGCTGAGCAGTGACCGTTACCTTTGGGGCAGTCACCACTACAGGCTGCGTTGCAGGAACCTTCACTTCGACTTTTGCTGTGCTTTTCGTATCCTGAGCCCAGGTAGGAGCCCCGATTGCGAGAGCAATAGCCAAAACCAAAAGACAATTGATCTTTTTCACTTTGCTTCTCCTTGTTAGAATGTCACGTTGTTAGCTAGATCATCACCGTGCGAAGTACCATTGCAACCAAAGTCAGTCAAGTTGTCGTGCATCATACCTGACGTACTTGTAACAGAATCGGACTGAATAGAGTTTGCTCCAGCGTGAGTTCCTTTGCACACATTGTCATTGATAGAATACATGTCAGACCCAGCTCCAATTCTAATATTGGAAGTTGCGCCTCCCCCAACGTGGTCACTTACGTTGTGGCTGCATGTAAACATGGTACCAGCTTCGATAAAAATCCCATGCTCAGTTACGGTTTTTTGATCAACTTCATTCTCGTCAATAACACCATTGTTGAAGTTGCTGACATAGATATTTCGATTGCTGGCTGCAGCAGCAACAATTTCGTTATTCTTGACATGAATTCTATTTATAATTGTAGATCCAATACCCACAACTGATATACCGTTGTGGGTATGTTCTTCAATCTGATTACCTTCGATGTCGATGTCTTTGGCAATGCCGCCAGTAGCAATAGACACAGAAATGCCATTCTTTATAGTACCACCTACTTGACTATTCTTAATTTTTAGACTCTCTACTCGGATGACACTTATGTATATAAATGAATTCTTGCTGGTAACATTAGACTTGTTACCGTCAAACAAGCAGCGAATTACTGAACCAGTGACTGGGTCGTAGCATCGAAACACATTGCTCAGTCCAAGTGCGTTGATAGCGTCGAGACCGACAGCACCGTTATTTTCGAAAGTGCAATCCGAAATGGAACCAAGCTCAAACCCAGTTGCGTTGGCCTCGCCTTCGGCATTGGTTATTTTGTTACCACACACATCCACGGTCGTCATGTTACCTAGGTTGAATACAACAACATCCCCAGCAGCCCCGTCGCTGCTGTACAACCCATCAACTGCATTGTTTCGAATCCAACCTGTATCTATATTAGGGATACCAAAAGCAGTCATCAAACTATTGTTGACTCCTGCGCGGCCAATCAGCGTAGCAGTGTTGTCTTCCATTCTGAAGAAGTATTTGTTACCAAGAATAGACACCGCAGACCTGTGTGGAGAACCGCCAACGACTGCAGTGTCGTTATTGGGATTCAAGTTGGTGAATGTGTTGTTGCGAACAGTCCAATGCCAGTAATCTGGATCGGCCAGCCCGTAGATTCCGATCTTTTGGTAATCGGAAAGATCATCCTTGAATATATTGTTTTCGATTTTCACACGATGGAATCTATGGCCGACAGTTGCTTCGAAATACAATGGAACTTCACATTTATCAAAAATGTTATTCTTGATTGTGATGTCCCGAAATGGCCAATTACCTGACGAAGCATCACTCCAGAAAACGATACCTGTAACATTGTCAGTCGAAGCTTTGATCGTATTTCCTTCAATCTTGAAATTACTATTTTGGTAGCCACCTGTGGCTATGAATTTAGCAGCACAGCCACTTAGACTGACGCCATCACCAGACACATCAATGAAAGTGTTGTTGATGATTTGAATATCTGAATCATTCTCAATTACAAGACCAAAATTTGCTTGCACGCTGGCAAAAGTACAGTCATCTACTGTTATCCAGCTGCTTCGTTTAATGTGTGCTAAGGTCCCATAGTTGCGATTTTCACAATGCAGAAATTTGATTCCTATGACACTGTCGCCATATACTTCACAAACTACGCTAGATGACAAATCTGAATCACCAAATTTACAATTTGAAAACACAACTCCTGTTGATAGTGCTTCGACACTAACGCTAGCCGGGCAGGTGGCACTGATAGTAGTGAAAACACAGTCGTGGAACAATTGACTGCTGGAAATCGCTTTCCAACAGGCTCCAACCAAAGCTGTTGCCACAGTCTGGTAAAATACGCAGTTAGTCCAAAATCCCGAAGCCTTGTAAGTGGCTGTGGTGACCACAATAGGCTTTGTCGCCATTGACGAATGGCTGCCATAGAATTCGCACTTCTGCACAAAAGTGGAATTTGGATCTTGGTCAGCCTCAATACTCATCTGAACATTCGTTAAAATACATTCATCCATAGCGAATAGGGCTGGTGTAGCCCCACAACCAGAGATCTTTAGCCCATTGTTAGAGGAACCTCTAGTCAATCGAAGCTTACGAAGAACAACAGAAGATGTTGAATTGACGATTACCCATCCGCCGTTACACACAAAAGATGTAGCAGCATCGCAAATTAACTCTACGTTCTTATTGATCGTAACGTCAAAAGACAAAGCGAATGTTCCAGCCTTCACATAGATCGTCCCACCACCTGCTGGAAGATTGTCGATTGCTGCTTGGATAGACGCCTGAGTGTTGCCTGTGAAGTCCCCCCACGACATCGCACCATCACCTACGGTGATGGTAGCTGTACGAGTTCCCTGAAGCCCACCAGCCTGATCGTAGTACCGAGGGTAGGTAGGCAAAGCAGAAATCAATCCAGGAGGAGTTCGCTGCATCGATACAGTACTAAGAAGAGGATTGGAATGACCCCACTTCATCTCCTCGATCTGAGCTGCAAGGAAATCAACATAGTCTTTCAGGCCCTTCAAATTCTGATCGGACCTATCTGTCGCTGAACGTGTTCCTTGTTCTAGTACTGCGCCATGAACTTCATCAGCCTGGAACATTAGATCGCGGCGATCTGCTTGGGACTGCTGAAAGTAACGTCCGTACCTGCCTTCAGGCATCAAATTAACAGCAGCTGCTCCAGTTCCACGAAGAATGTTTCCTGGAGAATGGAAATTGGCAATATTACCAGTCAACGTAATAATGCCTGATGCAACATCGGTCGTACTGATTGTTTTTGTCTCCTGGATACCAACAGCCCACGTTCCAGGGAAGGTCTCAGTCACCCCAGCTGCATTGCCATACTGAATTTGGGTTGGGCCAGGTACACCAGTAACTACGAAAGAACCATTATTGCCAGCAGACGTAGCACCAGAAATAGTGATTGGCTGCCCAATATAAGATGCCACAAATGTTGCAGCAGCGTCGGTCAGCGTGCAGGTGCCTGCTGCGAATGCGATCGAATCCCCGACAGCACTGATAACCTGGCCTGCACCTACAAGCACGTCACCGACCAAAAAGTGTTGAGCGTTCTGCACGCGAAGCTTGCCAGGAGTAGTGGCCAGAACTTCCAAGATGACCGTAGCAGCCTTTTCAGTCGTTGAACCGAGACCAGCAACTTTACCTGCCGTATCTGTCGTCAACCTGGCGACAGGAATGCGTGCCGAAGTAGGGTCACTATCTCGTTCAAATCCAGCAGCCCCTGTACGCATAGGAGTGCAGATACGCCAATCAAGGGCAACCCGCGTGGAAACAGTATCACCAAATTCCTGCCCATCAGGCTTTGCATCGCCGGAAGGATCAGTTCCTTGGTCAACAGTTGGATCCCAAAAAGCTCTAGCATCACTATCTGATTCAATTTCGACGTACTCAATTTCAAGCCAAAATGCTAGATTAGCGCCTTCAAGAGTCACTGTTCGGCTAGTAGTGAGATACTCGTCATTGAATGTACGTTGCCCGTAGGAATCGATAGCATAGCCGTTATGAACGACAACACGTCCAGGATAGATAGCTTGATCTGGGATTTCGATTCTAAATCCGTCAAGCACTCGACACTGATTATCGAGCGTCTGCCGCAGATTGGACAAACCAATTTCTTCTTGAACAAAGGTCTGAGTAGCGTGAACGAAGTCTTCAAGATCAACACGCTCAGCAGGATGCACTTTCAGAGCCTTGGACATTGTCATTTCTCCTAGCGATCGGACACAATAACTACCTCAACACCAGCAGCCCGTGCAAGATCAAAAACAAACTTCAATCGATCTGCCCAGCTAGATGGAAGGTAGAAGGGGTAATCGGTACCGTACTTGGACGGTATCGCCACAGTTCTGCTTGCAGCAACTGGCTCGTCGGTTAAATGACGATCTGCGAATGTGATAGAAGGGCTAAAATTGAATCGTTCTAGTCCGCCAGTAGTTTTGGATGTGTAATACACCTCTTCTGGCTCACCAGGAAGATAGGCTACCCGCTCTCCAATCCTGTGTGGGTAGATAGTTGCGGTTGGCAAATTCAGTGTATTGCCAACTCTAGTCGACACAATAAACGATTCAGCTTCACGAGTTCCTTCACCTAGTATGATACTGAAGCTCGCAGCAGGCATCAAGCTGCCGTCATCCACAACAACAGCGATCACACCTGCGGCGTAAGTGGCTGCCAACTGACTTCTGACTACAATCTTATCTCTGCCAAAGTTCAGCTTCAGAAAGCCACCTGCAATATCAAATTCAGCAGCCGCTGCACTGGCAACTGTAATGTACGATCGAAGTTCCTCTACTACTGCAGGATTTTGACTGATAATACTCACAGTCGGATTTGATGCCCAGCCAGTCCCAACTGCCGGTACAAAAACTCGTCGTTGGGCGTACGGAATAAGCCCATCCTGGTCATTGATCAACGCATCAACCGTCAATACATCGGCCATCAGCTGGACTACTTCATTAATGGAATGATTGTAAACTAGCGCGTTTTCAATAGACAATATATGGGTAGCAGGATTGTACCCAGTGGCAATAACTACTTCTTCTGCAGTAGCCGATAACGTATTCTTTATGAATACCCTGTAGCCCCAAGCTTCAGGAAATGAAGACCCCACAGTTATTTGTATTGCTAAAGCTCCTGCAACAGCCCCAGCTCCGAGGGTGGCAGTTAACAGCGATGACCGCAACTTGATAGCATTCACCTGCCTGGTTTCACTACTGGCAAGATTACGTCCAATATTAATCTGAGACAAAGTGGACGTATTGAACAAGCTTGCGTCTCTTACTTCAAGAGCTGTTCGATTAGCCTGCTGCCCTTGCACCACATAAGTAGGCGCCGATATGTTCTCGGCCAAAGTCGTCTTTGTGCGCTCAGCTACTCGCTCAAGAAATGACCACAGATACTTCCCTTGAAATCTTGTTAAATCGGCAGTGAATATTCGCCCGTCCTCTAAGTCTGTGCCAGCATGTTTTACACGATAGACATCAACAGTCACCCCTGCAAAATGACTAAGTTTTAGTGGTCTATCCAAAAATAGCACATTAATGTTTCCGACCCTAACAGTGGTAAGCTGCGTGTGCCCAGCTGTAGTGGCAGAAATAGTAATGGAGTTCTCTACAAGATCTATACTACTAATCGTAACAGTTTCTGGTGGTGTTGATTCGATCACAAGGGAAGTAATTTTGTAATCAGTGAATCCACGATATATAGGTTTGACATTATTAACATATAGCTTGGTTGCACCAATTGGGAATCCTGTGATAAACCATGTTCCTGCAAACGCTTCTGCAAAGCCTGCACCGTTTGTGTACTTAATTGCAGTCCCAGATGTCACAGCCGTGATCGGAAAGGTGCCGTTATTGGCGGGAGTGGTTGCTCCAGCTATCGTAATGGACATACCAACAAAGGCTGCATCAAAAGCTGCCCCAGCATCTGTCAGGGTACAGGTACTTACCGCAAAAGCAATGGAGTCACCTGTACCATTTATAGACGTTGCATTATTTGTCGCTAGTAGCTTTCTGGTTAAATCATTGTATCTAGTGTAGCCTATAGTTTCTACAGCACCGGCTGCATCAATCCGCACTATTCCTGACTCGGGGAATCCAGCAGACGTCGATACCTCAAGCAAAACATCACCAGCACTGGCATTTACCCCCAATGTTGTCGCAGCTGGTGATACTACCGTGTCATGGAGAAAAGGAGCATCCACCAATCTGTTAGCTTGAATAGCCTCCGGAAGGAGTAATTTGATCTTGTAGTTTTCAGTCTGAATGACATCCCAAGATATGCCTTGAATCAATACTTGGGCTACCTGAACTGCAGCACCATACCTAGCTTTGGTAATACTCGAAGTCGCAGAATAAGTGTTCACTAACTGGGTCTTTAGATCGAACGTTTTGTACGCTAGATCAAGACTGGAATAACGCACAAATTCGGTAGGCGTACCTCCACTGGCTTGCAGCAGCAAGATGCCTTCGAGGTCGAAAGCCGACACATCGCTGCCAAAAAGCAGCATCTTGTCTATTGAGACCTTCACAAAAGCTGTGCTCGCAAAATCAGCTGACGGACCAGCGTGTGCATACACTGTATTGGTGATTGTCAATACGTTGCCAACTTTAACACTGCACGTAACTACTTCTTCCACAGGAGTACCTGGGTCCAAAAGCACAGGATAGGGGCCAACCACAGCAGGGTCTGGAAAAATAGCACCATCGTCTACCGTAATTGAGCCCGCAGCAATAGCGACTGCTACAGCAAGATTGCTCGCAGCCCTGGCCCCCAGCATGGGATGGTTATTTAGTATTGCTGTTTTTAGAGTAACTAACCCATTCGATGGATCACGAAATAGATAATCAACCGTCTCCTCGCCTGCAAGACCCTT
>Ga0315295_10004865_pt1 | contig 11473 bp, 9 predicted proteins | sample YL17G14_0_MG_FD_204453 | JGI IMG/M metagenome (GOLD analysis project Ga0315295, IMG submission 204453) | Sediment microbial communities from Yellowstone Lake, YNP, Wyoming, USA - YL17G14_0 | ecosystem: Environmental > Aquatic > Freshwater > Lake > Sediment | place: USA: Wyoming | collected...
AAACAACCCACGGCAGACCTGGCTTTTTACAAGGAAGGTAAAATCGCCAATGTGGTGGTCTATGATTTTTATAAGCACGGATATATAGATTTGTACTTGAATGGCATTGAAGAGGCTTCATCCCGTTTGTGGCATGTGCAGCTTTTTAAGATGCTGAGCGCCCTGCCGGTAGTGGCCCATGCCCAGCCGGATGACGCCCTGATGATCGCTTTTGGGGCCGGGATGTCGGCTGGCGCATGTATCGACCTGGTGAATCATTTCGAATGCGCGGAGCTTAACCACGATATCTTTGAAGAAGCCGATCTTTTCAAAAAAGAGAATCGAAACGTGATTCAAAACCCAAAATTGAATATGATCTTTAACGACGGCAGGAATTACCTGCTGCTGGCTCCCAAAAAATATTCCCTGATCATTTCCGATGCCACCAATCCATTAACTTTTGATTCCTGGACCCTGTATACAAAAGAATTTTATGAGTTGTGCAAACAAAAGCTCAAACCCGGTGGTGTATTTTGTCAGTGGGTCCCGATTCCTTTACCCAGCGATGCCATAAAAGTCATATTAAAAACCTTTAAAACAGTATTTCCTCACACCAGTTTCTGGGTCATTTACGGGAGCTCTCAATGCCTGATGCTGGCAACCCCGGAACGCTTGAAAATCGATTACCAGGAACTGGTAAAAAAATTACCCCAGATTTTGAAAACCTCCGGGTTGACTGAATACGGCGTGGACACGCCTGACAAATTTTTGAGTTTTTTTCTTTTGGGAGAAGACCGATTAGATAGATATTTAGAGGGTTTTAACACCATCAATACCGATGATTTACCCGGTGCCCAGTTTCACGCCGGCATGAACCAGGAGGGAGTGCAAACCAGCCTGGAAATGTTGAAATATCAAGAAACCATCGAGCCATATTTGACTAATCCAGGCGAAGAAAAAGACCGTTTACAGGCATCTTTGAAAAATTACCTGTCTATATCCCGGCTGCTGAACCTGGGATACTTGCTGGATAATACCCTTTTATATAGAAAAGCCCTGGCTTTTGCTGCCAACGTCAACCGGGCTGATGACCAAAATATATTGTTTATGCTTGATTATGGGCCTAAACTCAAGGAATACTTTTTAGAACGGGTGAAGCGGTACCCGGGAGATGCCAATGCCCACAATTCCCTGGGATATATTTATGGGAAAGAGGGGAATTATCAAAACGCCATCGGCGAATTCCAACAGGCGATTACCTTGAACCCGGATTTTGTCAATGCCCGTATCAATTTGGCGCATACATATATCGATGCTTCTTTGTATGACCAGGGGGTAGAGGAATTATTAACGGTAGTAGATATGAATCCTACGTTTGATGTATTGAATATGACCAGGGGTGAGCTTGGTATTGTTCATCTTCTCCAAAAGCTCAGGTACCACAAAGATGATCCCAACCTTTACCTGGAATTGGGAAATGCATATGCGGAGAGTGGAAAAATAAACGAGGCGATTCAAGCTTTGGGTAAAGCGGCGGAATTACGAAATAATGACCCTAATATTCTTACTTCACTGGCGCTGCTTTATGAATCCGTAGATCTCCTGGATAAATCCCTGGAATACCTGGAGCAATTGGCAAAGGCATTTCCAGGGGATATGGACTTACGAGGAAAGATAAAAGAATTGCAGGCGATTCAAATCGATGAGCAGGCCAGGGAGAACCGGATAGCGGAGCAAATTACCACCAGGAAAGAGCCAACGGTTCATTTGCCGGGTTGTGACCGGGCGGTAAAGAAATGGAATAAATTTGATTTTGAAGGAAAAATCAGCCGGCAGAACCTGGAAGAAGCAGCGGCTGAATTTGAAAAGGTGATTAAGATCGAGAAAAAACACATGCATGCTTATGCCGATGCGGCCACTATTTATGAATACTTAAAGCAGTATGGCAAGGCAGCGGATTTATGGAGTCAGGGTTTGCAGGTCTCACCGGGGAATCAAATGGCAGCCAACAATGTCGAACGGTTGCTGCTCCTGGAGGAATTGCATTATCGGAATCCTTCGGCTCAACGCCGGGTTGCTTTGTACAATGAAATCGGTGTGTCATATTGGAAGAATGGGGAGGTAGAGAGGGCGATCCGGTATTTTAAAAAAGCGATTAAAGAACAACCGGATCATGCCATGGCCTGGGCAAATTTGGGGGTTAATTACATCGATGCAGGAAAATACCCGGAGGCCGTGCAAGTCATAGAATATGCATTGAAATTAAACCCGGACATCGAATTCAGGGAAGCGATGAAAGCCCGTCTCCAATGGCTCAAAGAAGTACTAAAATAATAATCAAAAGTTTTTGCGGGCGGGGTCCAGGGGGGGGCAGTTTTTTCAAAAAGCGCCCCCCCTGGTTGAAAAAAGCGGTGAAATAGCGTATGATGGGGGCATGAATCATTTAGCTAAAAAAGTTGTGCTTTCCCTGCCGGTTTTCCTGTTGATGGCTTTATTGGTTACGGCAGCGGATAATCCTGGCAGGTCCGAACGTGTGCTCCCGGGCGCCAGGATGCACCCCAATACCAGGGCGCTTTTGCAAGCCGGGAAATGGCCGGAAGCCATCGAAGCCCTGGCTGAAGCTTATGAAACTGCCGGTTCTGACCCTAATCTCAGGTATTACCTGGCCTATTGTTATGAAAACCTGGCAGCCGCTGCTTTTAAGCAACGAAAGTACCGGGAAGCCATTAATCAACTGGACCAGGCCAGGCAATATGTGAACGATGACCCGGAAATCTACGTGGGACTGGGGATTTGTTATTTTCAATTTTCCCAATATGCAGAGGCGGAGAATTACTTTAAAGAAGCGCTGCGGCTGAACCCGGAATATTTATCGGTGCATAAAAAATTAGGAGAGATCTATTATTTGACCGCCGATATTGAACAGGCTCTGTATCATTGGGAGGAAGCGCTGAAATTAGACCCCGCGGATAAGGTCCTGGAAAAACGGCTCAATAATCTCAAGAAATTGCAGGAATTGAGCCGCGATTTTGAAACGGAAATCGATACGGTTTTTTTCGTGAGTTTTGACGGCGAAAAAAACCTTCAACTCAGGGGCAATGTCATGGACATCCTGGGGCAGGTCTACCTGGAAATCGGCCGCGAGTTGAATTTATATCCCAACCGCCAGATCCGGGTTGTACTGTTGGCAAACCAGGAGTTTTTCGATATTACCGGTTCACCGGGTTGGGCTGGCGGCGTATACGAAGGTCATATTAAGGTGCCGGTGGAAAATTATAACCTGGACATATTGAAAATAGTTCTTTGTCATGAGTATGTTCATGCGGTGATTTACGACCGGTTGGCCCATCGTTGTTCCTGGTGGTTAAATGAAGGTTTGGCCCAATTTTTTTCCGGTGATGAACAGGGAAACAAACAAAAGCTGGAACTAGCCGCCGCTTTATTGTCACAGGGTAATGTCCCCTCGCTGACGGCTTTACCGGGAAATATGAGCCGGGATAAAAAGCAGGCACAGGCAGCGTATGCGTTGGCGCTTTCCGGTGTTCATTTTTTTATGGAAAAATTTACTATCTTTGAAATGCAGGCTGTCCTGGACTTAATGGCCGAAGGCCAAAGCCTGGAGAAAGCCCTGGAAGAGATTACCGCTTTTACCTTTAAAGAATTTGAACAGGAGTGGAAAGGAGTACGCTAGCTGGCAGCCCTACCCTATTAAGTGAATTCTCCTGTTTTTCTTTTTTCACCAATAACCAATAACCAATGACAATGACCAATAACAGTTGACATTTTTTCAGAGAGCATATATCATATACAACATGAAAATAAATATTACTGGAATCACACGGTTATTTTCCCCTACCTTTTCCTTTACCAAAGCATACAAGCATTTGCGTGTGCACGGTTTAGTGGAATTTAACAGCGATGCGCTTTATGCAAAAGCAGCGGAGTTAGCCGCTAAAGCGGAACCCTCTTTCGATGACCAGTGGGATACCACCTGGAAGTTTTTTTACTTGCCCATGAAACGCAAAGGCAGGATGATTTGCAGCCCTTTCTCCCTTAATTTGCACCGCGGCAAAACTTATACTATTAGTTTTTACGGGTTTACCTCCGGGGGTTATCATAACATTGAAAAAGGAAACGATACTGTCCCGGACTATTATTTCCACTTCATCGATGAAACCATCCGTTTTATCGAAATGTTAAAAGAATATGGCAATCGATTGATCGAAAAAACACTTCCTTATGATTGGAGATCCGGGACAATCAAACGAAAATATACTTGCCAGGAACATGAACTGATGCCCATCCAGGAGGCTGAGCAGATCAAAGCCGCCTATCAAAAACATCTCGAGAAGAATTTAAGCATATCTGAAATTTCCTTGAATGATTATTTAAACACAGCGGCAATTTGTTACCGGGCCGCATTTGCAAAAAAAATCCAATGGCTGGAGCGAGAAATGAACAAAGTGTTAGCACCCCGTGATTTGATCAAACAATGGGCGGATATGCGGCACGGCGGCATGTGGTTTCTTGAAGACCCGGACAGTAAAAAAGAATATATGGATTGGTTCCACTCGGATAAATGGGATGGGGCTCACCCGTTTGAGATCGTTTATAGTTCCCCCCACGGCATTTATTTATATCCCCCGGAAAAGGAGGACTCTTTTTTTCGTCTCAGTGTTGCCGATCCTTTTTATAACCGGGAGTTTGTCCGCATGGCCGCCGCACTGGTGGAACATCAAATCCCGTTTAAAGCCGATGGCCTGGATAAAGCGTTGGAGTACCTTACCGGGGAAAGCGATATGGAAGTAAACACAGGGTCCATGAGGGAACCGACGTTCAGGTATGAGACCTCGAAGGAGAACAGGAAACAGTATTTCCCCCATATCCGCTGGGACGAAATACCGGTACTTAAGTGGAAATAGCCGAATAAAAGCACCGGGGAAGAAGGGACATTTTACTTTGCCTGTCCCCTTCCCGTGTCAATTTCTGACTTTTTCTTTGCCACCAAGGCACAAAGACACGAAGGGGTACAAAGATATTTTTTTTTTACACCTAGAATAAAACCCCCTTGTGTTTCTTTGTGCCTTTGTGCCTTGGTGGCTAAAATTTGATGGTGGGTTTTGGTTACCTGGTTTGCTTTTTTCTTACCTTTGTGGTATATAATAAAGCATGGACTACGCATTAGAAGAACGAATCGGTAACCCGGACCTATTTACGGGGAGAAACGAAGAAATGGAATACTTTCTTAAATGGATCAACCAGATCAAAGAAAGAAAATCCCAGAGTACCGCCCTCCTGGCCCGCCGTAAAATGGGGAAAACTGCCATCCTGGAAAGGCTGTTCAATATCACCTTTTACAAAAACGACGGGGTAATCCCTTTTTACTTTGAGATAAAAGAGAATAAAATGTGGGTGGTGGATTTTTGCGTTCAATTTTTCCTCAGTTTTATCTACCAGTACATCGCATTTAAAACCCGGAAACCAGGATACCTGAGACCGGAAAACAAGAGCGATTTCGCGGAAGCAATCGAAATCGCCAGGAAAGAAGGGCTTGATTACCTGGGTGGAATTATTAAAGGCACAGCCCACGCCGCGGCAAACGAGAAGATCGACATCCTCTGGGACATTGTCCGCGAAGCTCCACAAACTATAGCCTTCAGGCAAAAGGAATTCATCGTCCAGATGATCGATGAATTCCAGTTCTTAAATGCCATGATATACCGGGATAAAAACATGAAATTCCTGGCCGATGACCTGGCCGGGGGTTATCTGAGCTCAGCCGAGAACAAAATCGCACCCTTGCTGGTTTCAGGCAGTTGGGTGGGCTGGCTCATGGATATACTGAAAATGATGACTCCTTCACGATTCAGAAACTACTCTCTTCAAAATATGCCCCAGGACGAAGCGATAGAAATGGTGTACAAATATTCCCAATTTTTCGAAACGCCGGTGACCGAAGAAACTGTTTACCTGGTTGCCGAAATGGCTGAAGGAAGCCCTTTTTATATCAGCTCTATCTTTAGCTCCTTATACAAGCGAAAGGACCTTTGTACCGCCAAAGGCCTTACCGAAGTCCTGGAATTTGAAACCTTGAATAATCAAGGTATTATTAAGGCCACCTGGATGGAATATGTGGAAAAAGCTTTTAATAAAATCAATGACCGTAATGCCAAAAGAATCGTACTCCACCTGTTTAAACATAAAGGCCAGGAACTAACCCGGGAACAAATAATGGAACAATTAGAGCTGGACAGGCAAGGCATGACCGATAAAGACCTGGAAGATAAAATGGAAGCCCTGGTTAAGGGCGATATTATCGACCAGGGGCAAACCCATTTCGATTTCCGTTGTGTCCAGGACAATATTTTCGATAAAGTGTTTCGCGGGGTTTATCAAAAAGAGATCGAACATTTTGAAGTTGGTGATATAAAAAAAGAATACGCCCAGGAATTTGAAAATCTCAAGCAGCAATATCTAAGATTACAGGGCAAGTACAATTATCAGAAGGGTTATTTTGCGGAGTATTTGCTCCTGGAGCAATTAAGGCTGCACGCCCGGGAGAAAAATGAGTTTTTCAAGTCTATCACCCGTTATTTGCCGGGGGATTTCAATTTTTGCGAGTATTCCCGGGTGTGGAGATACGATAGTTCGCCTGAGTATTCGAAACGTTTTAACATTGATATTTTCGCCCGGGCCGCTGTACCCGGTGAATATTCCATAATCGGAGAAGTGAAGAGCCGGGACTCCCGGAAGTTTTCAAAAGAAGAGGCCGTGGAATTCGAAAGGAAATTCGTAGAAGTGAAAAAGCATGAGAAAATAGACCGGACGATTGGATTTATTTTTTCCCGCAGCGGTTTTAGCACAGAAGCGGAAGAATATTGCCGGGAGAAAGGCATTGCCTGCAGCGGCGATGAAAGATGGTTGGATTGGTAGAATTACACGAATTTCCACGAATTTTGGCTTTATTTTTTTATCCACAGGCCAGAGTACCACTATTTTTAGCCACAGAGGACACAGAGGTTAAAAAATTTTTTTCTCTGTGATCTCTGTGGCAAAAGAAATATCTTGCCAGGTCTTTTTGCTTATTGGGGACAGGCCCGTTTTTTCCCCTCATTATTTTTGAAAAATCTCCTTAGAGTGATCAAACACTCTGATTCCAATAATATTGAACTCACTCTATAATCATGATCTTTCCATATTTCTATGGATAGATTGCTGTTTTCCTCTTCAAAAATAATGCTTAGCAAAAAGCTTGAGTCGATGTAAATAACCATTCGATCAGGATCTGTCTTCTCAAGCTTCGATTGTTTGATTATCGACATCGTCTTTTGTTTCTATTCCCTCGACTTTCCTGATTTCGGCGACAATCTCATTGTTGTCTGTGATGAAGGCTGCGCCCTTCGCCCGGAAACTAATGAAAATTCAGCCACCAAGGCACGAAGACACAAAGGAATTTTATTTTTTTTAACCTGGTGCCTTGGTGTCTTGGTGGCTATTTTCACAGCAGGGGAATATTTTTTTTAAGACAAAATTATTTTTTCCCGGTAATCAATAGTAATGTCCGCACTCCGGTTGGATTTTAACAATTTCAACACCTTTAAAAAGGTCTTGTTTTTTTTCTTCCAGATGCGGTTCAGATGACGGGCATACAGGTTAATAAAGAAACCGGTCACATTACCTACTAGCAGTTTTCTCATTCGCTCCAACCATGAATAAAATTTCTTATGACTGTATATCTGCGCCTTTTGAAGCCTGGCTTCAGAGAAATTGACCGGCTTAAAAACCACATGATGGGCATCGTACAAACTCCAGTCTTTAAAGAGAATACGGTTTTCCTTTTTTAATGAATAGTACAACTCACTGCCCGGCAGGGGGGTCATGATCATAAACTGACCGGAGGTCAGCCTGTGTTTTTTGGCAAACCGTACGGTCTTTTTCACGGTTTCCCAGTTATCGTGGTCCAATCCCAGTATAAACATGCCGTGAATATGGATATGATGTTTCCGAAGCACTTTTATTGCCCTGACAATATCATCAACCCCCTGGCTTTTCTTTATTTGGTCAAGGCTTTTAGGATTAATCGATTCAAAGCCGATAAATAGGGTATGGCAGCCGGCTTTTTTCATTAGTTCGACCAGTTCGAGGTCTTTGGCCACATCCACCCTGACCTGGGCTGACCATCTAAAACGAAGTTTTTCCCTGGTTATGGCCCTTAACAACTCTTTGGTGTGTTGGGGTCTGGCAGCAAAATTATCATCATAGAAAAAGATAAAGTGATTCCCTTCCCGGTATTGCCGTAATTCTTGTAGGATATTTTCAACGGACCGGAACCGGTAGCGCTTACCAAACATCGGGGTAACCGCACAAAAAGAACAATGAAAGGGACATCCCCTGGAGGTTTGAATGGGGACAACGCTGCCCCGCGCCAGGATTTTACTATTGCCTTTATACAGCGAAAAATCAGGGAATGGAATGCTGTCCATATCCGGCGTGACTTCCATGATGGGATTATGGATCACATTCCCATTCTTTTTATATGACAGGGCGGGAACCGCAGCAAAATCACCGGTTTTCTCCCAGGCATCGATGAAAGCCATCAAGGGAATTTCCCCTTCGCCCCGGATAACAAAATCCGCATGCTCCAGCGCTTCCCTGGTTAAAAACGTGGGATGGGCACCTCCCATAATCACAGGTATCCCCATTTCCCGGACTTTATCCGCAATTTTATATGCCCGCGGCGCCGTGGAGGTGATACTGGATATTCCCACCATGTCTGCCGATGAGACCCGGCCCCAGTCAACCTGCCCCAGATCTTCAACATAAATTTCAACCTCCCATCCCCGCTGTTTCATTAATTTTCCCAATATAAAAATGCCGAGACGCGGCGACATAAATTTTGAAAAAATATGAAAATTGGGGGGCTTGGGTTCGATAAATACGATTTTATTCATGGTACTCTCCTTAATTTTCCTCTTCCCCGTGTTGGGATTTTTCTCTTTTTTGGTTTCTTTCTTTCAAGTCGTTGATCTCTTTTTTCTTTTTACTGATTAATTCTTCCCACCGGGAAATACCTTCTTTGAGAAGATTCATTTTCTTCCTGAGCTCTTCAACAGCAAGGAGCATGTCGTCCAGTTTTTTTGCTGTTTCTCCAGGGTAATAGGTCTCAATATTTTCTTCGATTGCCAAAAATTCGCGAAAATATTGGGAACGGATCTTGATTTGTTCCAGTGTATAACCGAACAATTGCAGGTCTTTGATCAAATTACAGAGATAGACAAAGATTTGGGAATAGAGGCGGAATCCGCCTTCACTGCGCATATCAGGTTCGATGATTCCTTTAGCTTCCCAGTGTTTAATGGTACGCGCACTTACTCCCACCCGTTCTGCCAGGCCCCCGATAGTGAGATGCTTTTTTAATTTGGCTGATTTCCCGTGATTCCCATTGTTTTTCGGTAATCCCACTTTTTTCAAAATCTTTTGGATATCTTCAACCATATATCCCATGTCCAGGAGTCTTTTTACATTATTGACCAGGTCCACTGCTCGCGGAGTATAAAAAGGAAGCTTATCCCCTGTAAATCCTACAGGTTTGATGATTTTAAAGGTTTCCCATTCTTTAAGGACCTTTTCGGAAATTTTTGCCTTTTCAATGAACTCATTATTTCGTCATAGTATCTCCTTGCGTATAGGTCTATCAAAACCGTACGTAAACGCTCAGGTTTAATTATGACTGATTGTTTTTAAAAAGTCAAGTTTTTTTTGATTTTTTTTTAAAACCGCGAAGACACGCGAAGGGACGCGAAGAGACGCAAAGTGTTGACAAAATGATGAATTTGTGCCATTATTATGCACTCAAGGAGTTAAAATGGAAGCTTATAGAGAAATTATTGCCGGTAGTAAATTGGCTGAGGTTATTGAACTCCCGGAGAACTTAAGAAAATCCGAATTGGAGGTCATTATCTTGCCTGTGATGACAGAAAAGAGGTACGTTGACAAAAAAAGGTACATTACCCTGGAAGACCTACCCAGACACAACATGGGAAAGGTATTATCCCCCTTAGATAGAGAGCATATCTATACAAATGAAAGATAGAATATTCCTGGATACCAATATACTTGTTTATCTATCCGATACCGGAGCAGAGCTTCATGAAACAGTAAAGGAAATATTTAAAGGTATCGCGGAGAAATATGAAATTTGGATATCACGTCAGATTTTAAGAGAATATGCCGTTGTGGTTTCCAGGAAGGAAGATGTAGAAAAGCCATTGAAGCCACAAGAAATAATCAACGATATGACTAAATGGGAAAAATCGTTTAGAGTAATAGATGAAACGCAAGAAATCACTGAAAATTTGAAAAATTTGATATTGAAATACAATTTGAAAGGAAAAAGGATTCATGATGCCAATATTGTTGCATCCATGATGGAGTTTTCAATTCGATTACTTTTTACGTTTAATGTCAGGGATTTCCAGGTATTTGAAGAGATTCAAATGTTTGAGACTCAACACCTGGAAGAAACTCAATCGGAGCCGAATGCTATCATACCGGATGGTGATATACAATAGGAAATCAAATAAGTCAAAATCGAAAAAAAACAGGAGACAGGCAGATGGCATTATATGAAAAGATCGCTGAATTTTACGATGAAATATTTCCACTGAAGCAAACCAGGTTGGACTTTATCGATTCTTTCCTTAAAAAAAACCCAAGTATCCTCGATATCGGTTGTGCCACCGGGGAACTGGCACTGGCTATATCAAAAAAAGGTCACCAGGTTAAGGGGATCGACCTGGATGAAAAGATGATCGTGCTGGCCAGGGAAAAAACGAAAAGGTTGGGGTTAAATACCGGATTTTTTATTAAGGACATGGCAAAAATAGGGGCAGATTTTCCTACAACCTTATTTGATGCGGTTCTCTGTTTTGGCAACACCCTGGTCCACCTGGAAAACCCAGGGAAGATCGAAGAGGTTTTCATTGGTATTTATAAGGTTTTAAAAAGCGGTGGTATCCTGATGGTGCAGGTGGTAAACTACGACCGTATTTTGTCCGGGGGAATAACAGAATTACCTTTGTTAGAAAATGAAAATTTTATATTCCGCAGGGAATATAGTTATCATAAGGCTGACCATCATATTCAATTCCTGACCCAGTTAACTATAAAAAAGAACGGAGAGGTTATTAAAAGCAGCGAAACCCTGTATCCTTTGACATTCCAGGAATTAAAGGATGCCCTGGATCATGCCGGATTTTCCAAACTTCAATTTTTTGGCAGCGAAAGTAAGATACCTTATGATAAAAATAGTCCGGCCCTATTTGCAATTGCCGAAAAACCTTAATTCTTTTCTTTGTGTTTTTTTGTGGCTAAAATTAGGCGGTTGACAGAGCCCCCCAGTTGACAACGAGTATAATTTTCTATACAATACGCCGGGAATCAACGTGATTTCCCATCAAGTGTAATAAGACATATAGGATTTAGAATGAAATAT
>Ga0315295_10004866_pt1 | contig 11472 bp, 8 predicted proteins | sample YL17G14_0_MG_FD_204453 | JGI IMG/M metagenome (GOLD analysis project Ga0315295, IMG submission 204453) | Sediment microbial communities from Yellowstone Lake, YNP, Wyoming, USA - YL17G14_0 | ecosystem: Environmental > Aquatic > Freshwater > Lake > Sediment | place: USA: Wyoming | collected...
ATCAGCCCCGCGAGCACGCGCAGCAGCGTGGACTTGCCGCAGCCCGAGGGGCCGAGCAGCGTGACCACCTCCCCCGGGCGCACGACGAGGTCGATGTCGGCGAGCACGCGCAGCATGTGCCCGCCCGGCTGCGGGAAGTCGTGCATCACCCCGCGCACCTCGCACAGCGCCAGGTCGCTCGTCACCGGGGCCGTCGTCGTGGCCATGGTCCCTCCATGCTCAGCGGTTCAGCGAGAAGCGCTCCTCGGCCAGATGGTAGCACCGCCGCCACACCGTCCGGTTGAAGAGCACCACCAGCAGCGAGAGCACGAGCACCCCGGCGGCCAGCGCCGGGAAGTCCGCGTGCTGGGCCGCGAGGCTGATCTGCGCGCCGACGCCGAAGGCGTGGTGCACGCTTCCCTCGAAGCTCACGTACTCGGAGACGATGCTGGCGTTCCAGGCGCCACCCGCCGCCGTCACCCAGCCCGTCACGAGGTACGGGAACACGGCGGGCGCGTAGAGCATGCGGAAGCGCTGCCAGCGGGTCAGCCGGTAGGTGCGCGCCGCCTCCTTGAGGTCGGCCGGGATCGAGCTGGCGCCCGCCACCACGTTGAAGAGGATGTACCACTGGGTGCCGAGCAGCATCAGGACGACACTGCCCGCGTTCAGCGACACGTCCAGCGCGTGCAGCAGGGCGAGCGCGGCCGGGAACAGCATGGGCGCCGGGAACGAGGCGGCCACCTGCGTCACCGGCTGGAGCACCCGCGAGAGTCGCGGCGAGAGCCCGATGGCGATCCCCACCGGCAGCGTCCAGAGCGTGCCCAGCACGGTCGCGACCAGCACGCGCAGCAGCGTGACGAGGGCCGCGCCCACGATCGTGAGCCAGCGCGCCGGCTCGAGCCGGCCCAGGACCAGCACCAGCCGCCAGGCGCCGAAGGCCAGCAGCGCGAGCAGCAGGACGAAGAACGCCATCGAGACCACGCGTCCCCGGGCCGAGGGCTCGCCGGGCGCGCGGACCGGCGCCGGGCGCAGCGGCACCACGCGGGCCGCGCGGCGCTCGAGGTGCGGCAGCGAGCGCGCGAGCCAGAGCAGGGCGCGCGAGTGGCGCAGCCAGTCGAGGAACCACGAGGACATGGCCTGCGTGGCCGCCGACTCCTCGACGCGGAAGCGCTGCGCCCACACCACCACCGGGCGCCACAGCAACTGGTCCAGCACCACGATCATCACGGCCATGGCGATCACGGCATAGAGCATGGCGCGCCCGTCGCCCCGCGCCACCGCCACGCTCATGTAGGAGCCGAGGCCCGGCAGCCGGAAGTCGTGCGGGCCGAGCACGAAGGCCTCGTTGATCATGAGGAAGAACCACCCGCCCGCCATGCTCATCATGCTGTTCCACACCAGGCCCACGGTGGAGTAGGGCAGCTCCACCCACTTGAGGCGCTCCCACCACGAGTAACGGTAGACCGTGGCCACCTCCTGCAGGTCGGCGGGCACCGAGCGCAGCGAGTGGTGGAAGCTGAAGGTCATGTTCCAGACCTGCCCGGTGAACATCATCAGCACGGCGGCCAGCTCGAGGCCGACGTTGGTGTGCGGGAACACCGCCACCAGGGCCAGCACCAGCCCCGGCATGAAGCCCAGGATGGGGATGCTCTGCAGGATGTCGAGCAGCGGCAGCAGGACACGCTCGGCCACCCGGTCCTTGGCCGCCCAGTAGCCGTAGACCAGCGTGAAGCCCAGCGACAGCGCGTAGGCGAGCAGCCCGCGCGAGAGCGAGTAGAACGCGTAGCGCGGCAGCGCCCAGGGCGACAGGTCGATGGGGACCACGGGCCGCAGCGTCGCCTGCCACTCGTGCGCCACCCGCGTGACGCCGAGCAGCAGCCCGGCCACCCCGAGGAGCACCAGCAGGTCCACCGGGTTGACGCGGCGTCCCCGGTCGAGGAAGGCGACCGCGTGACCCCAGGCCTTCTCGAGGGTGCGCTCGATCATGCGGGGCATCCTGCGCCACGTTCCGCGGGCGAGGCAAGCCGCACACGGGGAGAGCCCCAGCGTGATGCGGGCCGGCGCGGCCCGATCGGGACACGGCGGGTCCCGCGAGCCGGTGGTCAGCAGGCCGGGGCCGACGTGGCGCGGTCTCCGCGCGCGCTCAAGGCTCCGGCGTCTCCTCCATCTCGACGAGCACCGCGCCGCCGGCCACCATCTGGCCGGGCTGCGCGTTCACCTGGCGGATGCGCCCGTCGCGCGGGGCGCGCACGAGATGCTCCATCTTCATGGCCTCGAGCGCCACCAGCGGCTGGCCCTTGCGGACCTCGTCGCCGCTTGAGACCATGACGCGCGTCACCACGCCGGGCATGGGCGCCTCCATGGTCCCTCCGACCTGTCCCGCGCCGCGCCGGCGCACGCCGATCTCGCGCCCGAAGACGAAGTCGAGGGTCCCGAGCCGCACGAAGCGCCGGCTCCCGACCATGGTCACCTCGGCGACCGTCACGCCCTCGGGCGTGACGAGCCGCAGCCGCCCGCCGTCGAGCGGCTCCGCCGACAGCAGCATCTCGGCGCCGTCCACGCTCACGCGCCAGGCGCCGGCGCCCTCCGGCGTCAACTCGACCGAGCGGATGCGCTCGCCGTCGCGGAAGTCGGTCTGCATCAGTCGAGCCCCGGGTGCCGCCAGCGCCCGAGCGCGGCGAAGGGGCCGGCGGCGGCCGGGCCGGCCGGCGCCGCGGCCGACGCCTCGGGCCGCGCGAGCCCCAGCGCCTCGGCGATGGCCGCGGCCGCCAGCGCCAGATCGGGGGCCGGCGCGGTGGCGAGCGCGATGAAGCCCTCGAGGAACTCCCGCTCGATCCACTCGGTGTCGAACGCGCCCTGGCGGACCGCCGCGTCGCGCACCAGCGCACGCAGGAACGGCAGGTTCGTGACCACGCCGTGCAGGCGCGCCGCGTCGAGCGCGCCGGTCAGACGCTGCAGCGCCTGCTCGCGCGTGGGACCGTAGACGATGATCTTGCCGAGCAGCGGGTCGTAGTGCACGGTCACGGCGTCGCCCGCCTCGACCCCGCGGTCCACGCGCACGAAGGCGCCGTGCGGCCAGCGGAGCCGCACGATGTCGCCCGACTGCGGCAGGAAGCCGCGCGCCGCGTCCTCGGCGTAGACGCGCGCCTCGAAGGCGTGCCCGCGGCGTCGCACCTGGTCCTGCGCGAAGGGCAGCCGGCCCTCGACGGCCACCAGGATCTGCTGGCGCACGAGGTCCACGCCCGTCACCAGCTCGGTGACCGGGTGCTCGACCTGCAGGCGGGTGTTCATCTCGAGGAAGAAGAACGCGCCCTCGTGCACGAGGAACTCCACCGTGCCCGCCCCGCGGTAGCGCACCGCCTGAGCCAGCGCCACCGCCGCCTCGACCATGCGCGCGCGCAGGGCGTCGTCCACCGCGGGCGAGGGCGACTCCTCGAGCACCTTCTGGTGCCGCCGCTGCAGCGAGCACTCGCGCTCGAAGAAGTGGAGGACCCCGCCGCGGCCGTCGCCCAGCACCTGCACCTCGACGTGGCGCGCGCGCTCGAGGCGCCGCTCGAGGTAGACCGTGCCGTCGCCGAAGGCCGAGGCCGCGACGCGCCGGGCGCTCTCCACCGCCTCGGCCAGCGTGGCCGCGTCCAACACCACGCGCATGCCCTTGCCGCCGCCCCCGAGCGCCGCCTTCACCATGACCGGGTAGCCCATCACGGAGGCGGCGCGCGCCAGCGCCGCGACGTCGTCACCCTCGGCGCCGGGCACCACCGGCACGCCCGCCTGCCGCGCGATCTCGCGCGCCGCGCGCTTGTCGCCCATGGCCCGGATCTGCTCCGGCGCGGGCCCGATGAAGACGAGCCCCGCGGCCTCGACCGCCGCGGCGAAGCCGGCGTTCTCGGCGAGGAACCCGTAGCCCGGGTGCACCGCGTCCGCGCCGCTCTTGAGCGCGGCCTCGATGAGCGCCTCGGCCTTCAGGTACGACTCGCCCGGCGCGGCGGGACCGATGGCGAAGGCCTCGTCGGCCATGCGGGTGTGGAGCGCGCCCCGGTCGGCCTCGGAGTAGACCGCGACCGAGCGCAGCCCCAGCTCGTGCAGGGTCGAGGCGATGCGGCAGGCGATCTCGCCGCGGTTGGCGATCAGGACCTTGCGCATGGGCCGCTCAGGGCTCCTCCGCCTCGTACACCGTCTCGCCCGCCACCACCGTGCGGAGCACCCGGGCCTGCGGGATCTCGGAGGCGGGACCGGAGACGACGTCGCGGTCCACCACGACGAAATCCGCCCACTTGCCGGCCTCGAGCGAGCCGAGGTCGCGCTCGCGGAAGGCGAGCCAGGCGCCCCACAGCGTGAAGGAGGCGAGCGCCTCCGCGGGGCTCAGGCGCTCCTCCGGCCGCCAGCCACCCTCCGGCAGCCGGCCCTCGAGGTCGCGGCGCGTCACGCTGGCGTAGAGCCCCAGCATCGGGTTCGCGCTCTCGACCGGGAAGTCGCTGCCGTTCGCGAAGCGCGCGCCCGCGTCGAGGAACCGCCGCCAGGCGTAGGACCACGCCACGCGCTCCGGGCCCAGGCGCTGCTCCGCCCACGGGCCGTCGGAGGTGGCGTGCGTGGCCTCCATGGAGGCGACCACACCCAGCCGCGCGAAGCGGAGGACGTCCTCGGGGCGCACCACCTGCGCATGCTCGATGGCCCAGCGCAGGGCGGGACGCGGCCGGCGGCCGAAGGCACGCTCGAAGGCGTCGAGCGTGCGCGTGTTGGCCAGGTCCCCGATGCAGTGCACGCGCACCTGCAGGCCGCGGGCCCGCGCGCGCGCCGCCACGCGCTCGAGGCTGTCGAAGGGGAAGGTCTCGAGCCCGCGCTGGCCGGGCTGGTCGCTGTAGTCGGCCGAGAGCAGGGCGCCGCGCGAGCCCAGCGCCCCGTCGGCCACGACCTTGATCGAGCGCAGCATGAAGCGGTCGCCGGTCTCGGGGCCGCGCGCGAGCACCGCGGCGGCCAGCGAGTCCTCGGCGTCGGCCATGGCGTTGACCCGGATGGGAAGCTCGCCGCGGGCGAGCAGGGCGCGGTAGGCGTCGCAGGTCGGCTGGTCGATGCCCGCGTCGCCCACCATGGTGAGCCCGTAGCGGGCGCACTCGCGCAGGGCCGCCAGCAGGCGCTGCTCGGTCCGGGCCTGCGTCAGCGGCGGGATCACCGCCCGGACGAGGTCCTCGGCCTTGTCCACGAGCACGCCGGTGGGCTCGCCCCGCGCGTCGCGCACGATCCGGCCACCCGCGGGATCGGGCGTGTCACGGGTGATGCGCGCCAGCTCCAGCGCGCGGCGGTTGGCGAGCATGGCGTGGCCGTCCACGCGGCGCAGCGCCACCGGGTGGTCCGGCACGGCGGCCGAGAGCGCCTCGTGGGTCGGGAACGAGCTCTCCGGCCAGCGGTTCTGATCCCAGCCGCGGCCCTCGATCCACTCCCCCGCCGGCGTGCGCGCCGCGCGCGCCCCCACCGACTCGACCACGGCCTCGTACGAGGGCGTGCCCGCGAGGTTCACCTGCACGAGCAGATTGCCCAGGCTCAGCACGTGCCCGTGCGAGTCGATGAGCCCCGGAAGCACGGTCCTGCCCTGCAGGTCCAGCACCTTCGTGCCGTTCCCGACGAAGCGCGCGACCGAGGGCTCGCTGCCGACCAGGACGATCCGACCGTGGCGGATGGCCATGGCCGGAGCGGCCGGTCGGCGCGGGTCGGCGGTGTAGATGACGGCGTTGCGGACGACGAGGTCGGCCGGCGGCAGGCGCGGGCCGGAGACCTCGTCCCCCGCGGCAAGGCCGGCGGTCACGAGGACGGCGGCCAGGGAAGCCCACATCATGGTGTGACCCTCCGCTCGCGCGCCACGGCGGCCGCTAGCCGGCCCACTGCGGCCTGCGCTTCTCGAGGAAGGCGGCGAGACCCTCCTTCGCCTCGTCGCTCGCGCGCGCCTCGGCCAGCAGGCGTGGCAGCGCCTCGCGGTACTGCTCCCAGGTCGAGTCCGCCCGGCGCTCGAGCAGTACCTTGATGCGCCCCTGCGCCTCCGGTCCGCCGGCCAGCAGCTGGCTCACGCGCTCGTCCACCTTCGCGTCCAGCTCGGCGGCCGGCACGACGTGCTGCACCAGGCCGATGCGCAGCGCGGTCGCGGCGTCGAAGCGCTCGCCGGTGAGCATCAGCTCTCGCGCGTGGGCGTCGCCGATGCGGCGCACGACGTAGGGGCTGATGATCGCGGGCAGGATGCCGAGCCGCACCTCGCTCAGGCCGAAGCGGGCATCGTCCGCGGCGACCGGGATGTCGCAGGCGCAGCACAGGCCGACGCCCCCGCCCAGCACGTTGCCGTGGACGCGGCCCACGACCGGCTTCGGGCACCGGGACACGGCCGCGAACAGGCCGGCGAGGCGAGCGGCCTCGGCCAGGTTCTGCTCGAAAGTGGCCTCCGCCGCGTCCTTCATGGCGTCGAGATCGGCGCCCGCGCAGAACGAGGGCCCGCGCCCGCCCAGCACGACCACGCGGACCCCGGGCTCGGCGGCCAGGGATTCGAACGCCCACAGCATCGCGTCGGCCAGTTCGCCGTTCAGCGCGTTGTGGCGCTCGGCCCGGTCGAGCCAGGCCCGGGCGACGGGACCGTCGCGCTCGATCTGGAGGATGCCCATGCCGCCTCCTACATCCGGAACACGCCGAAGCGCGTCTCGGGCGCGGGCGCGTTGAGCGCGGCCGCCAGCGCCAGGGCCAGCACGGTGCGCGTCTCGGCCGGGTCGATCAGCCCGTCGTCCCAGAGCCGCGCGGTGGAGTAGTACGGGCTGCCCTCCTCCTCGTACTTGTCGAGGATGGGCTGCTTGAAGGCGCGCTCCTCCTCCGCCGTCCACGGCTTCCCCTCGGCCTCGCGCTGCGTCTGCTTCACCTGGGCCAGCACCGAGGCGGCCTGCTCGCCGCCCATCACGCTGATGCGGCTGTTGGGCCACATGAACAGGAAGCGCGGCCCGAAGGCGCGCCCGCACATGCCGTAGTTGCCGGCGCCGAAGGAGCCGCCGATGACCAGGGTGAGCTTCGGCACCTCGGCGTTCGCGACGGCGTGCACCATCTTGGCGCCGTCCTTCGCGATGCCGCCGTGCTCGTACTGCCGGCCCACGATGAAGCCGCTGATGTTCTGCAGGAACAGCAGCGGGGTGCGGCGCTGCGCGGCCAGCTCGATGAAGTGCGTGGCCTTGAGCGCGCTCTCGCTGAAGAGCACGCCCTGGTTGGCGAGGATGCCGACCGGGATGCCGTGCAGGTGGGCGAAGCCCGTGACCAGCGTGGTGGCGTAGCGCGCCTTGAACTCGTGGAAGCGCGAGCCGTCCACCAGCCGCGCGACGATCTCGCGCACGTCGTACGGCTGCCGCAGGTCGCGCGGCAGGATGCCGTAGATCTCGGCCGGGTCGTAGGCCGGCGGCTCGGGCGCGTGCAGGTCCAGCACGGCGCGCTGCGACGCGCCGAGGTGCAGCACGATGTCGCGGGCGATCTCGAGGGCGTGCGCATCGTCCTCGGCGAAGTGGTCGGCCACGCCCGAGATGCGCGTGTGCACGTCGGCCCCACCCAGCGCCTCGGCCGTCACCTCCTCGCCGGTCGCCGCCTTCACCAGCGGCGGTCCGCCGAGGAAGATGGTGCCCTGCCCCTTGACGATGACCGCCTCGTCGCTCATCGCGGGCACGTAGGCCCCGCCCGCGGTGCACGAGCCCAACACCACGGCGATCTGCGGGATGCCCAGCGCCGACATGCGCGCCTGGTCGTAGAAGATGCGCCCGAAGTGGTCGCGGTCGGGGAACACCTCGGCCTGCATGGGCAGGAACGCGCCGCCCGAGTCCACCAGGTAGATGCAGGGCAGGCGGTTCTCGAGCGCCACCTCCTGCGCGCGCACGTGCTTCTTCACGGTGAGCGGGTAGTAGGTGCCGCCCTTCACCGTGGCGTCGTTGGCCACGACCATGACGGCGCGTCCGTGCACCGTCCCGATGCCGGTGACGATGCCGGCGGCGGACGCCTCCCCACCGTACAGCCCGTCGGCGGCCAGCGGCGACAGCTCGAGGAAGGCCGAGCCCGGGTCGAGCAGGCGCTCGAGCCGGTCGCGCACGAAGAGCTTGCCGCGCGAGCGGTGGCGCGCGACCAGTTGGGGACCGCCGCCCTGCTTCACCTGCTCGAGCCGGCGGCGCAGCTCGGCCGCCAGTGCGCGGTGGTGCGCGGCGTTGGCCTTGAACTCGTCGCTGCCGGTGTCGAGGTGGGACTCGAGCAACTCCATGCGGGCCTCGCGAAGGGCGTGGCGGACCGGGCGGCCGACCGGCGGAGGAACGGCCCGGGAGTTATAGCAGAGCCCCCGGGTCGCGCCAATGGGCGGCGCGGGGCACCCGTCGGCGCAATCCCCTCGCCGGTCGGCGTGCACCAGGACCCGCGGCCCCGGGTGCTAGGATGCCCGCATGCGCACGACCTTCCTGACGTCCGCCCTGCTGCTCGCGCTCGCCGCCGTCCCGTCCGGCGCGCGCTCCGCCCCCGAGCCCACCGAGCCTCCCGGCCTCGAGACCATCCGGGCCGCCGACCTCATGAAGACCGTCGAGTTCCTCGCCGCGCCGCGGCTGCAGGGGCGGCTCGCCGGCGGTCCCGGCTACTGGACGGCCGCCCGGGAGATGGCGCATCGCTTCCGCCGGCTGGGACTCGCGCCGGGCGGCGACGACGGCTTCTACCAGCGGCTCGACGTCGAGTACGAGGAGATCGACTCCTGCACGCTCGCGCTGGTGCGTCCCGACGGCTCGGCGCGCGCGCTGCGGCTCGGCCCCGACTTCACCTGCCGCGGGCTCACGGGCTCGGGCCACTTCACCGCGCCCGTCGTGTTCGCGGGCTACGGCCTCTCGATGCCGGAGCGGGGCTACGACGACTACGCCGGTCTCGACGTGCGCGGCAAGGTGGTGCTCGTCTTCAAGGCGGCCCCACCGTTCCGCCTCGACACGCTGGGCTGGGGCGACGTTCCGATGCCGCGCCTGCGCGGTCGCGTCGCCGCCGGGCACGGCGCCCGGGGCATGCTCTTCGCCGCGGTGGGCGATCCCGAGGGCCTGGCCCGGCCCATCGGCAGCGTGCTCGAGGGACCGGGCCCCCAGGACGAGGGCTTCCCGCGCCTCATGGTGGACGTGCCCATGGCGCAGGAGCTGATGGGGGCCGAATCCCCCGGCCTCGCCGCGATCAAGGCCGGGATCGACTCGACCCGCCGGCCCAGCCCGCGCGAGTGCGGCACCACGGTGCGCGTGGACGTGAAGGCGCGCTACGTGGCGAAGCAGCCCTCGGCCAACGTGGTGGGCATCCTCGCGGGCGGCGACCCCGCGCTGAAGGACCAGGTCGTCGTCGTGGGCGCGCACCTCGACCACGTCGGCGCCCAGGCGGGCCTGCTCTTCCCCGGCGCCAACGACAACGCCTCGGGCTCGGCGGCCGTGCTGGCGATGGCGCAGGCCCTCGCCCGTGGCGGGGTGCGGCCGAAGCGCACGGTGGTCTTCGTGCTGTTCTCGTCGGAGGAGTCGGGGCTCGACGGCGCGAAGCGCTTCGTCGCTCACCCGCCCGCGCCGCTCGGGAAGGTCGTGGCCATGCTCAACCTCGACTGCGTCGGGGTGGGCGATTCCATCCAGCTCGGCAGCGGCAGGACGTCGCCGAAGCTGTGGCGGCTCGCGCGCGACCTCGACGCGCGCGGCGCGCGCCTCACAGTGGAGCCGACCTGGGGTGGTGGCGGCGCCGACGCCACGCCCTTCGCCGGGAAGGGCATCCCCACGCTCTACTTCGCGTCGCGGTTCTCCTACCCGCACATCCACCTGCCCAGCGACAAGCCCGGGACGCTGAACCCGCGCCTGCTCGAGGCGCTCACGCGGCTCGCCTGCCGGACCACCTGGCAGGTGGCACAGGGGGACTACGCGGGGGAGTGAGGCCGGGCCGGCTCGACGGCGGGCGCCGGCAGGACGGCGCCCGCCGGGCGCTCAGGCCCTGCCCGCCTGCGGCTCCTGCCCCACGCGCGACCAGTCCAGGCGGCCGGTGTACTGCATCATCACGAACAGCGTGACCACCGCCCCCACGGTGATGGCGAGCCCCGTGTAGCCCTCCCAGAAGAAGGTGAACGAGAAGAGCACCAGGAACACCGCCTGCGCCGCGCCCAGGGTGCGCACGGCGAAGCCCCAGCCCGTGAAGAGCCGCGCGTACGTGACCACCAGCAGGATCGAGGTGGCCGAGGCGATCGCGAACGACGGCGGGATGGGGAGGTGATCGACGAGGTAGGCGAACAGGAGGTGGAAGGCGAAGAAGGCGCAGCCGATGAAGAAGTAGTGCATGGGGTGGAGCGCCACCCGCCGCGCCGTCGCCACGATCGCCACGACGAAGAAGAAGAACAGCAGCCCGACCGGCGCGAAGAAGGTGATGCGCGAGGCCAGCGGCCCCGGGTTGAGACGCTCGGGGAGCACGAGCCCGATAGGCGCGCTCGCCACCAGCCGCTCGAAGCGCCAGGTGCCGCTCCAGCCCGCCGCCGTCCGCTGCTGCCGTGTCGGCGAGATGGAGCCCGGGATGAAGTCCACGTTCGCGGCGTTGGCCGCGAGGTCGAGCGTGAAGTCCTCCACCTGCCCGGACCCATCGGTCGGGCGGTAGGTCCACGTCGAGGTGCCGCGCGAGCGGTAGCGGATGGCGTACGTGCGGCGCTCCCCGGGGCCGAAGCGCGCGCTCCAGCGCGCCGAGTCCCCCGACACCGCGGCCGCGAGCGCCCGGCCTTCCGCGTCCGCGACCGTGAAGGCGTCGTAGATCGTGTTCTCACCCGCCAGGGGGAAGCACAGCGACACCTCGCGGGCCCCGGGGGTGGGATTGGTGAACGTGTAGCGCGCGGCGAAGTCCACGGCGTAGGTCGGGAACCAGAGCAGGCCCTTGCGCCGGTGCGTGAGATCGAGGCGCACGGTGAGCCCCGAGGCCGTCAGGGGCACGTCCACGGGGCAGAGCACCTCGCGCTCCTCGGTGACCGTCTGGGTGCGGCCCGACGCGGTCTCGCGCTCCACCTGCTCGACCCGGCGCCGCGGCTCGAGGTAGTGGGCCGCCGGGCGCGACTGCGCGAGCGGCCGCCCCCACAGCAGGTGCACCTCCTTCAGCAGCGCGCTCGAGGACTCGCCGGTGCGGGCCACGAGCGAGGTGCCCAGCACGGTCCAGGCGAAGGTGCAGCCCAGCCAGATGAGGAGGATCTGCGGCAGACGTTTCATGCGCTCCGGCCTTTCCGGTGTACGAGGTGAGCCGTCATCGTGCGAAGGAGGTGGAACCGAGGCCGGGCGTGACTCGGAGGGCGGGAGACGGCCGTGGCACGCCCGGCCTGCGGGGATGCGCCACGCTCCGGACGGTGGGATCCGGTCTCAGACGCCCGCGGCCCCCGTGGCCTCGGCGTGCGGCAGGTGCCCGAAGCGGCGCTCGCGCCGGCAGAACTCGGCCAGCGCCTCGTCCAGGTCGGCCTCGCCGAAGTCCGGCCACATGCGGTCG
>Ga0315295_10004868_pt1 | contig 11469 bp, 11 predicted proteins | sample YL17G14_0_MG_FD_204453 | JGI IMG/M metagenome (GOLD analysis project Ga0315295, IMG submission 204453) | Sediment microbial communities from Yellowstone Lake, YNP, Wyoming, USA - YL17G14_0 | ecosystem: Environmental > Aquatic > Freshwater > Lake > Sediment | place: USA: Wyoming | collected...
TACATAAACCTCTTGCCGAAACCATTTGACTGAGGGCATAATATTTTCTATTATAGTAAAATCCAGTGAAGCACTTATTTGATATCAAAGAAAATGCTTGTTGTTATCGTGCTTCTTCTCAATAATTATCACTGAGCACTCGCTACTCGTTGCCATCATTTTGCATTTTATTTTATGAACCGAGAAAGAGCCTTAAAGTTAAAACGGTTGCAGAAAAATATCTCTTACACCTTCAAGGATGTATCCCTTTTAAATCTGGCGTTTACCCACACCTCTTATGTGAATGAAAATCCTGGCCAGAAATGTCGTGATAATGAACGCTTCGAATTCTTAGGCGACGCAGTACTTACTACCGTCATCAGTCATCTTTTAATGGATACCTATCCCTCCAGCACGGAGGGAGATTTAACCAAGCTCCGCTCAGCCATTGTCAACGATAAGAGTATCGCTCAACTCGCCCGTCACCTGCAGCTGGGAGATTTCCTGCTTCTGGGTAAGGGAGAGGAATCCACTAAGGGAAGACATAAAAGCTCCATCCTGGCAAATACCTATGAAGCACTCATCGCTGCCATTTTCTTGGACGGGGGATATAAAAAGGCCGTCAAGATAATTGCAAAGCACTTCCACGGCATCATCTCGGCACTCCATCAGGGAACGGTATCCCACAGTGATTACAAATCGCACCTTCAAGAATATACTCAAGCGGTCTTTAAAACAGCCCCTCACTACACACTGATGAGCGAATATGGCCCCGATCATGATAAATCATTCGAGATTACCATCACCATCAACGGCAAGGTCTGGGGTAAGGGAATCGGCAAAAGCAAGAAGGAGGCGGCTCAGAATGCTGCCCAAGTGGCATTAGAAAAACTTCTCCAAAAGTAACAGAACGTAATGCAGGCATAAGCATGAAGCCAGTGGTTGCCATCATAGGCAGAACCAATGTAGGGAAATCCACGCTCTTTAACAGGATTGTGGGGAAAAACAAAGCGGTTATCGACGATCTTCCCGAACTCACCCGTGACAGAAACTACGCAGAAGTACAATGGGAAGGAAAAGATTTCATCCTGATTGATACCGGTGGTTTTGAACCCTCATCTCCCGGAGACCTCACTGCCAGGATAAGAGAGCAAACCCAGCTTGCTATCGAGGAGGCTGACAGCATCATTTTTCTGGCGGACGGGCGAACAGGACTTACCCCTACCGACACTGAAATAGTCAGAATGCTTAAGCCCACCAAGAAGCCTATCTTCCATACCATCAATAAAATCGATGGCCCACAGCAAAGAGAACAGATGGTTGAGTTCCACCAGCTGGGGGTTGACACCCTCATCCCCATTTCAGCAAAACATAAAATAGGTATATTTGAACTGATGAGTGAGGTAACTTCTCACTTTCCCGATGCCGATAGGAAAGCGGATGATGAGTCGTATATAAAAATTGCTATCGTGGGGAGGCCCAATGTAGGGAAATCATCCCTCATCAACACCATGATAGGCCGTAAGCGCTTCCTGACTGATGAATCACCGGGAACCACCAGAGATGCAATCGATACAACGTTCACCTTTCTCCATCAAAAATTTCTCCTGATTGACACCGCGGGTATCAGGCGCAAGAGCAGAGTGAGTATTAATTTTGAAAAATTCTGTATCATAGAAGCACTACGGAGTCTTGACCGGTGTGATATTGCGTTGCTGGTCATTGATGTTACCGAAGGAGTAACCCAGCAAGATGCCAAGATTGGGCGCTTTATTTATGAAAAGGGGAAGGGATGCATCATCGTGGTCAACAAGTGGGACCTCATAGAAAAAGATACCTCCACCCACAAGCGCTCTCTGGAGAGGGTAAGGCTCGAATTGAAATTTCTTGATTTTGCCCCCGTTATCTTTCTATCAGCCCTGACCGGGCAGAGCGTATCCCACATTCTAAAAATTGCCCCTCGCATCTACTCCTACCACCGGAAGAGAATCCCTACCCCCCAGCTCAACAAAGTGATACAGCAGGCAGTGCAGCACCATCCCCCACCCTTTTATAGACACAGGACACTCAAGTTCTACTATGCCACCCAGATAGCTGAATCGCCTCCCCACGTGGTAATATTCACTAATTACCCCTCTGCTGTTGATACTTCTTATCAAAGATATCTCATCAACCAGATACAAGATACCTTTGGTTTTGAGGGAACGCCTGTAAGGCTCTCGTTTAGGCAGAAGGAGAAAAAAACTTAAAAGAGCTTGCAAGCTGGCAGAAATTATCTTACAAGCTTTGCGGCTGCTCTCAATCCCAACAGATAACTATCAACCTTAAATCCGGTAATCTGCCCTACCACAACATCGGCGAGCATCGATTTTTTGCGAAACTCTTCTCTCTGGTAAATATTTGATAAATGAACTTCAACCGTGGGAACCTCTACTGCGAGGATTGCATCTCTCAATGCAATGCTAGTGTGGGTATAGGCACCGGGATTAATCACTAACGCTCCATATTTCCCTATCGATTTCTGTATCTTGGTTACCAACTCCCCCTCGGAATTAGATTGGAATATATCCACCAACACCTTAAGGATCTTGCCGAGCGCTTTAAGTTCTTTATTAATCTCTTCTAGCGTAACCTCTCCATAAAGATCCTTCTCTCTCTTTCCGAGAAGATTAAGGTTAGGCCCATGGATTACTAAAATCTTTTTCACCGCACACCCTCCTCCAAGCGAAATTAACCTCTCTACTATTGAGATCACCACCCAGGTAATCTATCATTGCGCGGAGCCTTAGTGATGACGCACACTCAAGAACGGCTAAAAAATGGGCTGCTTCGCTCGCAATTACCATACATAGTTTTGTAAACTATTAAACGCCCTCGGTAGTAAATGCCGTTCTTCATCATAAACCATTTACCTCAATATTCAAATAAAAAAATAATCTATGAAGGTGTGAAATAAAATAAAAAGCCCCTCTACCTCTACGCAGAAGGGCCTGCTCTTTAACTACCACAAATATTTAAAGTTGAAGGTTAGTTCCTTTCACTCTATCCCATGGTCTCCACGACAATGACCACACGCCGATTCATAGCTCTCCCCTCATTTGTATCATTAGGCGCAACAGGCTTATAGGGGCCGTATCCCTTTACCGACATTCTATTCTGCTCAAATTTAAAATTCTTCACCATATAATTCATTACTTCAATGGCCCGGTCAGTAGAAAGCTCCCAGTTGGTGGGAAACTTGTGAATAATCCTTGGACCAATGGAAACAGTATCGGTATACCCCTCCACACAAATTGAGCGACCAGGGTATCTCTCCAACACTTCACTAATGGTTCTTAAAGGCTTCTTGCCCGCTTCCGCAAGGGTAGCACTCCCTGAGGCGAATAACACAGATTCGGGCAAGGTAATCATCGTTTTACCTTCAACCTGATCGAGTAGAATCTTATTACTATTCTCAAGTGACGCAATCTTATCCCTCAATTCTCTTAAAAGTTTTGCATCCTCTGAGGGCGCTCTCACCCCTTCTGCCTGAGCGCTCGCAGGAGAAACAGAGCTAAAGAGATCATCCATGAGAAGCTTCACACACTTTTTGATGTTCGTATCAAACATCGTTTTGGGATGTTTCTGGTTGAAGGAAACTCCCGAGGAAGGAACGTACTCCGTTTCCGCCCGATTTGACCACACCACATCCCCGGTCTTCACATCCTGCGCATACATGCGAATCTGAACAATGGTACTCACACTCTTCTTACGAGGATGGAGCTCTGCGATGGTACCAAAACTGTGCTCCACGAGTACATCCCAGGTGCCCTCAACATCGTCTTCCGTTTTCTCACCTACCAGAAATCCAATCCCTTCACCCAAGCGAGAATAATCAACATCATCCAGATCGTTTTCATATGTCTTCGCATCCGCAGCTCCAAAGAGCGCATCTTTCACCGGCTCAATCAGAAGCGGCAAAAACCCCCTCTTCAAAGGATTATAGGTATCAATATCCTTATACCCATACTCAATAATTCTCCCCCTGACAATAAGATCGACGCCCAATTGCTCACCAAGTTCCCTTACCATCTCTCGGTCTAATCCTACCGTCGCCCCTTGCAATATGGGGGTTTGAATGGGTGGTTTCTCAGCCTTCTCCAGTGCGATCTCATCCCGTATAACACTGATGATCTCCTTTTTCATATCTTCAGAGTGTTCCACATTTACCAGATCATACTCAGGAGTTCCGATCACCTTGGTTCTGAACTTAGCCTTATCTTCTTTTCCCTCTGAATCATAGATAAGGTATTGGTTGGCAACAGGCTTGATAATATTGTGATCCATGAGGAGCGTATTCACATCCTCCTGTACGGTCACCGAAATCCCATGGGCAACAATGTGATCGGTTACCTCTTCAACTATCCTGATATTCCCACCCCAAATCTCTCTATGCAGGAAGTCCTGCTGGTGGGAGTAATCTGCAAAAGGGAACACCGCAACCTTTGTTATCCCCTTAAGCTCCACTGCATTATCTGCAGCGACAAAATTCACGTTGGGAGTGCTGGAAGGGGGTACCGTTTCCCTGACCCCACCGCACCCCAGTAGAAAAATAAATGTTACTAAAACTTTTATTATTATTGTAGTTCCTCTCATATCCTGCCCTCCTGTCAATTAAGAAGTCTTCTACATACCTGCTCCAATGATCTCCTTTGGAACAATGGTAGTGGTTAAAAAGATTAAGAGTTCGGTGAGCTCTTTCTTATTATAATCATTTCTGAATAACCTTCCCACCCCGGGAATACCAGAGAAAAAGGGAACGCCTGACCTAATGGTAGTAACCGTCTCTTCGTAGATCCCTCCTATTACTACCGTTCTCCCGTTCTCAACCATTAATACTGTTTGTGCTTCTCTCACATCTATTCCAGGTTCTCCTCCGGCACCGGTTTGAGCAGACTTTTGGTTTTTCTTAACCTTTATTTCTATCTTAACGATCTTAGGTGACAAGATGGTAGGTGTTACCTTCAATTCTAAGACCGCATCTTTAAACTCTGTCGAGGTCACACCCTCTTCACTCAGCTTGAGATAGGGGAGTGCAACTCCCTGTTTAATAATTGCTTCATTCTTATCAATACTTAATACCCGTGGGTTTGATATAATCTTAAGCTTCTCATCTTTCTCCATTGCGGAGAGGGTAGCGGTGAGTTCCAGGTTTTTCCTCAAGATACCAAAACCAATAGCCCCTCCCGTAGCAGGCCCTGCAGGTGCAGGTAAATCAATCATGTTACCATTACTTATCACCTTCTTGAGCACCTCGGTAGTCAACCCAGTTATGGGATCCGTTACCTCCTCCTTCTCAAAGGTAACTCCTCCCGCACCACCAACCCCATACACTGTCTTTCCACTATTACCAGTCGTAGAATATGGTCCACCCCACTGGATACCCATCTCTTTGGTGAAGGTTGGAATCGATTGCACTACTCGTGCCTCAATATATACCTGACGTACGGTGGTATCATCATAGCGAGCAATTTTCTCCTTAATCTTATCAATCTTCTCGGGGGTATCAGTAACAATTATACGATTGAGATTTGGATCAACTGAGATTGCCCCCCGGTCACTGGTCAACTCCTTTTCTTTGGTTAAAAGTTCAGAAACATCCTTGGCGTCCCGATAGATAATATCTACAACCTCGGTTTTTAAATCCGCTACCTTCTCTCGAGACTTCTGAGCGTTATACTTCTCATCACTGATCCGTTTAATCTCTGCCTGAGTTTCAATCCTCAATACATCTCCCATCCATAGCTTTCCTAGATTGTTTGTCTCCAAAATGATATCCAGCACCTGATCCCAGGGAATATTTTCCAACTTTATAGTTACCTTACCTTTTACATTTTCACTTACAATAATATTGAGACCGCTGATATCGGCAATGAGCCTTAGTATGTTCCTGATATCAGCATCCTTAAAATCCAGGGAAATCTTCTGTCCCGTATACACCTTCCCTGCTTCTCCTGTCTTTTCTCCCTCAGCAAAAATGGTGGATTCCTGAAGCTCACCAGGTACCACTTCTACTTCCTTAACTGTCTCTTTGACCTTCTCCTCTTTGACCTTCTCCTCTTTCACGGGAGCCACCTCAGCAACAACCTTCTCACCTTCCTTTGTCTCCTCCACCTTTTTTGCTTTCGTGACCTTCTCATCGCCCTGCTGAGCAGTTACCGGCACTTCCCACTTCACCTGAAGTTTATTGCCATCTTTTTCAACCTGATAGGTTGGCAATCCATTCTTAAAGTAAAAGACAAAACGAACCTTTTCCGCATGGAGACCTACCTTCACCTTTTCCATAAGGGCAGAACGAAAGGATGAGATATCTTTTGACACCAGGTACTCTACGCCCGGTATATCCACTACCACGCGATAGGGATTCTCCATGACAAAGGCGGTATAGGCACCGAGCTCACTGTCTGAAAGTATTGTTACTTCATTCAAATTGTTACCCATTGCTACATCAATAATCTTCTTTGATGCCTTTTTCACTGCTACTTCCTTGGCTTCCTTTGGCGCACGAGCTTCCTTTAGCTGCGTCAGCGTAGGTCGTGCTACCCTAATCACCAGATCATTAAGAACAGTGGTTACCTCATATTCTACATCCTGAGTAAGTCCTATTTCAATGCGGCAGAATTTCCTTTCACCTTTCTCTATCTGCTGATTGGTAATCTCAGTTATGGTAGTACTTTTGACTACGAGCGGTGCTATCGTCTTCTCCGTAACAAAATCTGGGATATCAACCACAATCCGCAGGGGATCTTTCAATTTAACCACTGTATAGGTAGGCGACTGAGAGGTCTTGATGGTGATGAGGCCCTCTGTTTCCTGCTCGCTCACCTCTATACTTTTTATAAGTGAATCCTTTGCGGCACTTATCGCCTCTTTTGCCATGACCACGCTTCCCTGAAGCGCGCCGCGATAACCGCACCAGTGGTAGTCAAGAGCAGATAGCCAACCAAATAAGAGCATGCCCAGCGCAACTATTTTTAAAGCGTTACTCAACCCTTGGTAGGGAATAGAAACTCTCATAGTTCCTCCTCCTCTGATTTTTCGAGCACAAGGGAAACGGTTCTTTCCACAGCTTCCCCGGAACGGGGATCAATATCCTTTTCCACAATGACTACCTCGTTTTCCCTAATATCGATAACCTCACCATATTTATTACCAATGAGGGTTCCCTTGCCGATGATGTACCCATCACCTTTGGAGTCTTCTACCATCGCTTTAGGATTATCTAGTCCTACCACCACTGCAACCAGTTTAAGCTCATTGAGAGAATATTTTTGCAGTGGGGTAAGGGGTCCCCGTACCATTTCCCCCTCTGGTAGCTTCTCTTCCTTAACAAAGGGCTTAAAGGGATCCTTCTTACCCATGGGATCATAATGGTAGGCTAGCTCCTGTGAAGAAGCTTCTTTTTTACCCTTTGCCTCTGAATCAACTGGCTTTTTAACTTCCTTGCTGGCAGCGGTTTCGCTCGTTTTCTCCCGGGGGGCAGTTTTCTCACCGCACCCAAAGAGAGTAACCATCATACCCACTGTAAAAACTATGAGTAAAAAATTCCTACTTCTTTTTTGCGGGTTTTGTTTTAGCCTGTTCACTTGACTTCTCTTCAATAAACTTGTAGGTTGTTGCTTTACAGGTAATGTCAAGTACATTCCTCCCACTTACCTCTTTAGCCTTATCAATGATTAAGTCTGAGATATTTACAATCCGTGAGAGATTGGCAATTTTATCAAAAAACAACGCCATATCATGATAGGTTCCCAAAAGTTTGATATCAACGGGTATCTCAGCGTAAAAGTTTTTACCGATTTCAGGCTGGGGCTTAAAGAGCACAATATCAAGACCCGATTCAACCGCGTTCAAAGAAATATCCCCAAAAAGTTTATCGAGTTCATTTTTGTTGGGAAGCTGCTTTAATGCTTCTTGGCGTTTATTTTTCATCTCCTCAGTTTCTTTCCTAAATCTGGGAAGATCGGCAAGCACCACCCTCTGCTCGTCAAGTTCGTGCTGGGTGGTGGTGAGCATAGCATTCTGTTGAGTAATGGTGTGAGCATGTCCCCTAAACAAGAGAACCCAATATACCACAATAAGCAATAGTGCCACCGCCCCCAGAATAAGCCACCTATGAAGTTTAGGCAATTTGAGTATGAGATCAATATACTTATCCATAATTCCCTACCCTTGTGGGGGTGATTCAATTAAACAGATGAGAGTAAATTTATTCAATTTTTCTTTTGATTTTCCCGCACTCTCTGTTTTCATTTCAGAGGAAATCAAATCGACCTTTTTGAAGTAGGGTGACTCTTCAAGCTCAGTCATAAACTTAGATATTAACTTATTCTCCACCGCGACCCCTACCAGCTCCACACTATTTGCCGTCTGCTTTAAGGTAAGAATCCACATCTTGTCGGGAATGGTCTTAGTAAGCTCATCTAAAATCCGTACCGGTCCTCCTTTATCCTTTCTAAGATTCTCAATAATTTGAAATTGCCTCGCATACACCTCTTTTTCCTTTTTTAATTTGTCTATCTCTTCCAGGCTCACCTTATTGCTTGATATTTCTTTCTCAACCCGTGCAATATTTGTTCTAATATGTTTTATTTTAGAACGCATAAATAAATCGACCGCGGTGGTAGTCACTACCACCATCGCCACCACGAGGACTGCCACTACCGCATGGGTGATAATAGTCTGTTTTCGCAGTATGTCCCGGTAGGGAAGTAAATTAATTTTAATCATTAGTCTCCCAGTCTCCTCAGCGCTAATCCCACCCCCACTGAAGCAAGGGGGGTAATATCCTTGATATACTCTGGATCAAATGAGCCCTCGTCATACCTTATGTTTTTAAAGCAATCAATCACTTCTGTGGGAGTGTGTGTCTTCTCCTCAATAAAAACTCTGATTTCTGGGGTTTTGGCACATCCCCCCGTGAGGTAAATCTTGTCGACACTCTCATAGGCGGTAGAACTATAGAAATCCAAGGTCTTCTGAATCTCAGAGGCAATAATACTACACCCCTGTTTAACCGTTTCTTCACCTTCTGCATACTCTATGCCTTCAAGTCCCCTTCCTATTTTAAAGGTCTCTGCCTCTTCGAAACTGATGGCGAATTTCTTTTGAAGCTCTTCGGTAATCTGATTGCCACCCAGAAACACATCACGAGTGAATGCGGAGGTTCCCTCTTTAATAATATTTATATTGGTGATACTGGCACCTATATCAACTAAGGCAAAGCTCTTTTTCTCTTCAATGGGGTAATTAATTTCAAAAGCATTTTCCAAGGCAAATACATCGATATCAAGGATGATCGGTCGTAGCCCCGCATCGGTGAGTACTTTCGTGTACTCATTAATCATCGCTTTTTTAGCAGCAACCAATAATACATTCATCTGGTCGGCCTTCTCCTCCTGCACGCTGAGAATCTGAAAGTCAATATTGACTTCTTCAAGGTCGAAAGGAATGTATTGTTCGGCTTCGAATTTAATGGAATCCTCGAGCTCCTCATCAGTAGTAAGTGGCATGGTAATCTTTTTTATGATAACCGGATGTCCGGAAATAGACACCACGGTATTTTTAGTTTTAATCTTAAGGTTCGCAATGAGTTGATGGATAACGCTCACCACACCTTCGTGGTTTAAGATAGATCCATTCACAATAGAATCCTTAGGCAATGGTGCTGCGCCAAAGTTTTTCAGGCGATATCCGCCTTTAGACTCCTCTATCTCAATCAACTTTACAGAATTAGTGCCTACATCAAGTCCAATTACCCCTTTAGGTTTCATAACCAGCGTATTCTCAAATAACATATTCACCTCTTAAGACTTACCGTCCTTACCTCGAATAGCAGGGTACATCTCATCCGTCAAACACCTTGTCCTTATCAGACAATTTTAATCCCAGGGCCATCAGGACTTTCCTTTTTGTCTCAGGTCTACAGTATCTTCCCTTTTCTATGCGATCAATGGTGAGGGGTGAGATTCCTGCCTTGCGTGCCAACTCAGATTTACTCAACAAGAGATTCTCTCTGAATTTCCTTACCCCGTTTTTAACCATAGCAATTCACGTGTGAACTAGTGGTTGTGTTCCGAAAATAATGTGCGCGATGTTTTTTAATATCGGTATAATTAAAAATATCTTAAGTAAAATTTTATATTTTTTAACACATATGTCAAACAATTATAATAAATTAATTTAATTTACTATATTTAATATATACTAAACTAATGTAACTATTTGTATTTATGAATGATTTGTAATTAATTGAATAGAGAGTGATTTTAGAGGCACTCGTTAATGGTTACTCTATTTTTCACCACTATTTTCAAGAGAAGGTCTTTTGTGAGAAAAATGAATGGGTGGTGAATGTTGTATCCATGAGGAAAAGAGAAGTGGTGTAGTGATAATGTGGAGAATACATATCATGCGCTCAATTATTTTCAAAAAGGTAGATCATCTCATCGCCCTTGACTAATCCGAGTTCCTCCCGTGCAATTCTCTCTATATACCCTTTGTCATTTTTTAAAAGATACATGCACTTTTCCAGTGCATCGTTTTCTTCACGCACCTTCTGGTTACTACACTCTATTTCTTTTAACTCTTTCTTCAATGACATGACATTTACTAATCCCCTCTCACCGAAGAAGGAGCACAACAACACGACAGTTATCAGAATCCCTCCCACCAGGCAGAGCATACGAATCTTCTTGTTCACCATGTTCATTACCCCTCCCCTTCCGAAACTGTTTTCTTGGCTGCTGAGGTTGCAATTGCCAATCGCCTAAATCCTGCCCTCTTGGAGATATCCATCACCTTTACCACATTACCATGAGCCACCTCTCTATCTGCCTGGATAATCACGAGCGAGTCTTTGTTTTTTTGTGCACACAGAGTGAGCGTAGAAAGCAGTTGATCAGGATGAATAAAAGTTCCGTTTACCAACACCTCGCTCGTGCGTCTCATCATCACAATGACCTCATCATGTTCCCTCACAATCTCCTCGGTGTTTGACTCGGGTAAGTTAACTTCAATCCCTGGTGTCACAATAAAGTTCAAGGAGAGGGCAAAAAATATAAGGAGATTGAATACCGTATCAACAATGGGGGTAATATCCAGATGAGCCTCGGAGCGGGTTTTTTCTCTAAATCGCATGAGAGAATGTCACACCTTTCTCACTCACTCTTTTTCTTTTATCAACTCAACCATCTGTGCAGCACACTCTTCCATTGCAATGATGAGCGCACTCGATTTGCTCGAAAGGTATCGATAAAATATGAGCGTAGGAATAGCAACGGTGAGCCCTGCCGCAGTGGTGTACAATGCCTCTGAAATTCCGCCCGCCAGAGCACTAGGGTTTACTACACTCTGTAAGGAAATGACCGAGAAGATTTTAATCATTCCTGATATCGTGCCGAGCAGGCCTAACAGTGTACTGACGCTCGCGATGGTCGCGAGCCCATCAAC
>Ga0315295_10004870_pt1 | contig 11461 bp, 9 predicted proteins | sample YL17G14_0_MG_FD_204453 | JGI IMG/M metagenome (GOLD analysis project Ga0315295, IMG submission 204453) | Sediment microbial communities from Yellowstone Lake, YNP, Wyoming, USA - YL17G14_0 | ecosystem: Environmental > Aquatic > Freshwater > Lake > Sediment | place: USA: Wyoming | collected...
TGCGCTATGTACGCTTCGAATGGGTCGCTGAGCCAGACTAATTCTTTGCCTCTAAGCAGCATCGCATCTTCAATAACAGCTCGTTGGGGGTATGGTGTAATACTGCCGTCAGCCATGCGTCGCCCGCGTATTCCGCCGTTAGGGTCATTGACTAAGTTGTCCGGCTGCTTATATAGAGGGTATTTGAAATGTTCGCTGGCCTTGAACGAGCCTTCAAGAATCGGGGTGAAATAACCGGTGAACAGTACCGTGCCGTTGTCGTCGCAACCTACCGATATATAAACATCAAATTTGTTCATAATGGCAGCGTTCAAAGCTGCACCTGTCAGACCTGAATCCAGCATTGCTGAGAATTCCTTTAAACTGTCCACCGCCATTTCATGGCTTATACCGCTGACGGGGAAAAACTTTTTACTCGATGGCTTACTGAGGTAATTAAGGCTCCTTTCTATAGCTGGTTTTAAACCCTTCACGTCAGAACAAGCTAAAGAAAAGTCGGGAACCTCCGACGGATTTGTTACTTTACGTAGTGCGGATTGACCAGGCAGTAGAGGTTTATCATAAGGTGGTGCAACAGCCTTCTTCAAGGGTGCTCTACACCCGATTATGAGGGCTCCTATTGACAATAGTAAATAAAGCAAAATGGACTTGGCCATCTCTGACGGGACTTTGATTTTCATAATTCAGACTCCAATACTGTATGTACTATAATAATCTCTTCCAAAACATTTATATTCGACCATATTAACCGAATTTGAGCAAGTTTTCCTTAGATTTCTTATAGAATCATATAGTGTAAAATGCATTAAAGTGCAGTAAGCTCAAAATTCTTATAACGTTAGCTCACTTCTATTTTCTTATTGTTTTCCGTAAAGAGCTTTCCTCAAAAATGCAAGATGCACTATTGTTCTTTTAAGGCCGACTGCTAAAATCTTATCCTTTCATTAGGTTATTTGGCTATATACGGTTTTGTGCCAGTCGAGATAAATATGGTAATACAGGATCGGCTTATCAGATGAAAGGTTTATAAAAAATGAAAACAGTCGCTCTTTTGCTGGTATCAAATATATTTATGACAATTGCGTGGTATGGACATTTAAAGTTTAAATCAGCCCCTTTGTGGGGGGTAATCATCGTCAGCTGGTTAATTGCGTTTTTTGAATATTGTTTTCAGGTTCCAGCCAATCGAATAGGGCATTACCAGTTCACCGCTGCGCAGCTGAAGACCATTCAGGAAGTTATTACCCTGCTGGTTTTTTCTGTTGTGTATCTTAAAGAAGAATTGAAATGGAATTATGCGGTCGGCTTTGTGATGATTATAGCTGCCGTCTTTTTTATCTTTAAGAGATGGTAGTACACAAATCTTTTTAAAATTCATACTCTTTCCGCAAAGACTTAGAACGTGTTCTATGCGTTTGCAGATAGTTAATTCTACTAATTAAGTCAGTTCGGTGTTGGCGTCGAAGAAAATCGGTTACTGTCTTTTTGTTTTTACTTTCGCAATATTGTAACAATGCGGCCTGGAGAATCTTTTCCTTATGCCCGTGAGGAACATAGATTTTTTTACCTTTTGTGTCGAGACCGGATACATACATCGCTGTTGAGGTAGTTAAAGGTATGGGAGTAAAATCCTGAACCTGACGAGGACACCAGGAATGCGAGATTAAGTACTCGGTTAGTTTCAACGCATCATCAGCGGTGCAGCCGGGATGTGAGCTTATAAAATATGGCACAAGGTATTGCTCTTTGCCTGCCTGACGAGAAACCTCCTTAAAATACGCCTCGAATTCTTCAAAGAGCTCAAATGGAGGTTTGCTCATCAGCTCGAGCACTTTAGGACAATAATGTTCGGGAGCAACCTTGAGATGGCCGCCCACAAAATGCCGGGCCAGCAGATTGATATATTCCTTATTTTGAAGGGCCAGGTCATGACGGATACCTGAAGCAACATATATATTTGTTCGAGAGCGCTGATTCCCCTGCCATTTTAGAAAAGATTCCATCATTTTTATTAATTGTTCGGCATCGGATTTAAGATGGTTGCATACTGAAGGAGCAAGGCAGCTGACCCGGCGACAATTATCGCAACGGTCGCATTTCATTCCATACATGTTGGCTGTCGGACCGCCTATATCGCTGATAGTGCCGCGGAATTGCTTATGTTTTGTGAAGTAGTTGGCCTCTGATAATAAACTGTCAATAGAACGGGAACAGATTTGCTTACCCTGGTGGAAATAAATGGAACAGAATGAACAGCCGCCAAAACAACCTCGATGGGTTGTTATCGAGAAACGTATGGGTTCAAGGGCAGGTACACCACCAGCTTTGTCGTAGCGGGGATGCCATCTGCGAGTAAAAGGCAGGTCGTATAGCCGGTCCACTTCGAAGGTGCTCAAAGGTTCAGATGGCGGCATTACAACAATCGTACCAGGCTCCTGGTCCTGGATTACAGGAAGACCCTTCGGGTGGGCTTGGGTCTGGTATAATTTCTGGGAAGACATAACCAAACTTTGGTTGGCCTCCTGCTGTGATAGGCAAGGCAGGCGAATTACAGTCTCCGGCACAGCTGTTTCACGCTTGACCAAATATGCGGTACCCGGAATGTTAGCTAAGTCATTGATAGACCGGCCGTTACCTAACCGTTCCGCAATCTCCCTAATTGCACTTTCTCCCATTCCGTGAACCAGCAAATCAGCTTTGGCGTCGATTAAGATGGACCTCTTGAGTTTGTTTTCAATAAAGTCGTAATGAACAAGTCGGCGAAGGCTGGCTTCAAGACCACCTAAAACTAAAGGAATTCCTTTAAAAGCCTCACGCACCCGCGCTGAATAAACAAGCAAGGGACGTCTTGGACGAAGGCCTAAAACCCCGCCGGGACTATACACATCCTTTTTTCGACGATGCCCCATCGAAGCATAGTCATTAAACTGTGAATCTATAGCCCCGGAGGTAATGCCCCAGAACAGCCTCGGAGGTCCGAGGATTTGAAAGGCGTCTACGCTTCGCCAGTCAGGTTGAGCAAGTATAGCCACGCTGTAACCCAGTTTCTCCAGCCATCTGCCAATTAATGCAACACCGAAAGTCGGATGGTCAACATAAGCATCGGCGGTAACAAGAATAATATCAGCCTGTTTCCATCCGCGCCGATGCATTTCTTCGGGAGTGGTTGGAAGAAAAAGGTTCGGACTGTTAGACTTAATTGTTGGCATATAATAATTCTGGTGCTTTGTTCCTAATTTGTTCGAGATTCAAAGAAATTGACAGAACACAGAAAGGCAACAAGACTTTTGCTGGACGGCGGTTACTTGTTACATTCCCAGAGAGCCTCTGCTCTTATCCGACCGTCTAAAAGCACATCGCGACCATTGTGGATTACCGCAAATTCTTTGGAAGTAATCAGTCATATATGAATTCTAAATACAATTAACCGAACGTCCTGCTCGGCGTTTATTGCTGATTGTCTTGCGACCTTTGCTGGTTCGCATCCGGGCCCTAAAGCCGCTCTTCCGTAATTTTTTAATTTTGCTCTTGCGATGGTTCTCCATGATTATTTTCCCTATTAGAGATAGCTCATCTTCCTTTGAGAAATTATTGGAGCATTATAACCTTATTTAACTTTGTTTCAAGCTATTTGATTTCGAATCAATTTGTGTTCAAGTTAAGTAGCTGACAGGGTCTTGCTGGTAAAACTGCTTTAACTCGTTATACAACTGGGGATGAATTTCTTTTAGTTCTTTGGGTTTTTCAAAAAAGAACTCTGTGACAACAGCAAAAAACTCTGCCGGGTTAGTGGCGCCATATTTATTTAAAAAAGTCGGATGATGTTGAGCAGTTGCGTGCCTGAGCTTTTCGTAATCTTTTTGTAACACACGCGCCCATGCAATATAGCTTGAACTGCTTTTAAGAACGATGGTGTCATCGCCCTTGCCGCCGGAGCTTTCTATCTGATGTGCGAACTCATGAAATACGACATTGTGACCATCGTTGATATCAGCGGTATCATGTTTTACGTCATCCCACGATAGAACCACTGGTCCCCGATGCCACGATTCACCAAGAAGAACTTGCGGAACTTCAGCCACTACTCCGGAGGCCAAGTGTTCGGCTCGGCGTGTTACAAAAGCACGGGGATATACCAGTATTGAAGAAAGGCCCGGATAATAGTCAGTTTTCCGATGGAGAAGAAGTATACATGCCTGTGCAGCTATAGTAACCTTTATTTCATCAGTTATTTTAAGTCCACGGCAGCCTTCGAACCGCTTTTCACCGACGAAGATAAGTATATGATGCCGCAACTCAGTTTTATCCTCGGAAGGCAAGCCGTTGTATAATGGCACATTCTTTTCAATAATTCTTAACCATTCCTCGGGAAATTCCCGATTGCCAAGCCGCTTCCGTCGCCATTTCTTAAACCAGAACATATAGCACTGTCGCTCAACGAAATACGTAATTTATTTTGGAGATTTCCCCTCCGGCTTTGTTACCTCGCCGGTCATAGGAACGAATTGGACGGGCATAACATTTCTTCTGCTGAGATTGCCCTTCTGGTCCTTTGTGACCAAGACCAGATACTGAAACCCCAAGCGACCTTCCACAGGCAGAATCATTCTGCCGCCCGGTTTTAGCTGCCCGAGCAGAGGCGGAGGCACGCGGCCGGCGGCGGCCGTGCCGATGATAGCATCATACGGGGCCTTTTCTTTCCAGCCGAAATACCCATCACCGGCCCTGACGAATACGTTCGGGTAGCCAAGCTCGCCCAATAACTCTTCAGCAGATTTTGCAAGCCCTTCGACAATCTCAATGGTATAGACCTCGGCGGCAATCTCGGCGCAGACCGCAGCCTGGTAACCGGAGCCGGTGCCGATTTCTAATACCTTCGAATCAGGTTTCAGCCCCAAAGCCTGCGTCATAAACGCCACAATGTATGGCTGGCTTATGGTCTGGTCGAAACCTATTGGAAGCGGATGGTCGGCGTAGGCCAAGTCCTGCTCACGGTCTCCGACAAATGCATGGCGAGGCACAATTCGCATCGCCTTTAGAACATTCGGGTCATTGATGTCCCTCGCCTGAATCTGCGTGGCAACCATTTCTTCTCGCTCTTTGATGCGTTGAGCGAAAGCCGGATGCGTATGTTCCGGGCGTGGCACTTTTTTCTCTTCAGCGGCTTTTTGTTTCCGCTCCGATTCGGCGTTTGCATCGGCTGGTGCTTGATTTGCATCGCCTTCTTTGTTTTGCGAAGCAAAGATGATTGTAAGAAAAAGAAGTGGAATCAGCAAAGACAGGGCAACATACACCCATTTTTTGAACAATCTTGGATACTTTGCAGCCATCTTACTGCCTCTTAGCGAATTTTTAACCACTCTATCGGTAGTTGCCTCCCGGATGTCAGCGTTCGATATCGTATCATATTCGGCAGGATGAGCCGCAAGGGAATTTCCTCTGTGAGCATCTGTTTTTGGATTTTTTGTAAGCCGGTCTGCAATTCGCTGGTTTTTCCCAGCTCTACGTCTATTTTTTAGCAAAGCTTATCGTTTGGCGGCAACCCAGCCGATATAAACACCGAACTTTTGCAAAAAACCCCTTGCAGGACAGAGCAATAGCTTTTATACTTTAAGCTTGCCTGGGCGGCAGCCAAGGTTCGACAATCGCGGGTGTAGCTCAGTGGTAGAGCGTCACGTTGCCAACGTGAATGTCGTGAGTTCGACCCTCATCACCCGCTTTACGGAACTACTATAAAGGATTATAGGGTATATATAGTATCGATGAGTCACCGGCTAAGCAGTAGTTTGGCGTTGGTCGTCGATATGTTTAAAAAAATGCTGAAATTTGGCTAAGGCCCGCTGCCCCCACCGTTTTGCTTCGCAAACGAAGCAGTGGGGGCAAAACGGCGGGGCTGACGCCTTTTTTGTTTATTATTTTAAGGTAGTAAAAGCAGAGTTGTGCGGGAGCGTTGGAATGGCCAAAGAGCAGGAAATCACAGAGTTGAAAAACACAGTTACAATCGAAGATGCAGGACCTTGTAAGAAAAAAGTCGTCGTAGAGATTCCGGAAGAGGCGGTAAGAAAAACCACGGACGAGCAGTATGAGACTTTGCGCAAGGAAGCTTTAATGCCGGGCTTTAGAAAAGGCCGGGCGCCCCGCCGGCTTCTGGAAAAAAGGTTCGGCAAAGAAACAACAGAGCAAATTAAGCTGAAATTATTAGCCGAGGCAAGCGATTCAGCCCTTAAGGATAATAAACTGGATGTTCTTCGCGACCCGGATATTGATTTTAAAAAGATAGAGCTGCCGGCTGCAGGGCCGCTGAAGTTTGACTTCGAGGTCGAGGTGCGTCCGGAGTTTGATTTGCCTGGCCTGGACGGTATCGCGGTAGAAAAGAGAAAACTGGAAGTTACAAACGAGCAAATCGACAGAGAGATTGAGCAGTTACGAAAATGGTCGGGTATATGGACGCCGCGGGATGGCGGAGAGGTTGAGCTCTACGACCAGATAATAGCTGACGTGGTTCTAAAAGCTGAGGGCGTCGAGGAAGAGCAGAAGCTTGACAATATCGAGATATATGTGAGGCAGAATGGCTTTGTCGGGGCAATACCGGTAGAGAAGCTTGATGAGCTTCTTGTAGGCGCCAAGTTTGGGGACGCCAGACAAACAAGCGTAGAGGTCCCAAAAACGTATTTCCGAGAGGAGTATCGCGGCAAAAAGGTAAATATTCGAATTACCGTTAAGGAGGCAAAATGGCTCAAACCTGCTGCGTTGGATGAAAATTTCCTTAAAAGACTTGGCGTTGAAAATGAAAACGAGCTGCGGGAGAAACTGCGGGACAGTCTGCAGAGCCGACTGGAGCAGCAGGTGCGAACAGAGATGGCCGAGCAGATTTACAAATATATGCTCGACAATACCAAATTTGACCTGCCTGTGGATGTGGTTGGGGAGCATTCGGCCTCGCTGCTGCAAAGACAGTATTCCAATCTGATGATGCGAGGATTGAGCCGCGAGCAGATTGAAGAGCAGATGGAACAGCTGCGAGCAGGCAGTGAACAACAGGCCAAAGAGCAGCTCAAAACATTCTTTATAATGGCTAAAATTGCCGAGAAGTTCGAGATCGACGTCAGCGAAGAGGAGATTAACGGTTATATCGCCCAATTGGCTGTTCAGCGGGGACAGCGTCCCGAAAGGATGAGAGAAGAAATGGTACGCGACGGCTCGTTGGCGCAGTTCAGATTACAGGTCCGGGAAAATAAATGCATTGCCAAATTGCTCGAATCGGCAAGGATAACAGAAATTGAGCCCGAAAAGAAAGCCGCCACGACAACCGCTAAAAAAACGGCTAAAAAAACAGCCAGGAAAACGACTGCAGAGGAGAAACCCAAAAAAAGAAAACCAAAGGGCAAAAATACCCGATAAGGTATTTGGGTATTGATAATCAATCGTATGAAGGAAGCAATAAATGTTTATTGAACGTCCCAAAAAAAAGATTTTGAAACTCCCGGAAGTATATGACCAATATGGCCCGGGAAGCCAGTATCAGCGCTACCGCCAGATGAGTCTCGATGATATGCTGCTGGATAACCGAATTGTGTTTCTCATAGGCGAAATATCATACGCCAGGGCCGCTGAGGTCATTATGAAGATGCTCTATCTTGACAATCTCAAACGCGACAGCGAAATCAGCTTGTACGTCAATTCCCCAGGCGGCAGTGTTGACGATACAATGGCTATTTATGATACTATACGCTTTGTCGGCTCTCCTGTTGCGACCTATTGTATCGGCAGGGCTCAGTCTGGAGCTGCTGTGATACTGGCAGCCGGCACAAAGGGCAAACGTTATGCCCTTCCGCACGCTAAAGTTATGCTGCATCAGGTCTGGGGCGGGGTCAGCGGCCAAGCAGCCGATATCAAAATCCAGGCAGAGGAAATTCTGAAAGCCAAAACTATGATAAACGAGATTCTTTCAAAGCATACCGGTCAGCCGATTGAGAAAATCGCCGCAGAGACCGAAAGAGACAAATGGATGAGCGCAGAGGAGGCGTGTAAGTACGGCCTTATTGATGAAGTGCTGCACGAGGAAGACAAAGAAAAAAAAGTAAAAAATAAAAAGTAAAAACGCAATCCCTCGACTTCGCTCGGGATGGTGAGCAGAGTCGAACCATGCAGGATACGAAATATGGCAGTTAATCAAAATTTAGTACCCATAGTAATTGAGAAAAGCGGCCGAACCGAACGCGCTTACGATATTTATTCGAGACTGCTCAAAGATAGAATAGTCTTTCTGGGCGGAGTGCTCGATGATGCTACGGCGAATTTAATTATCGCCCAGATGCTGTTTCTGAGCAATGAAAACAGTAAAAACGATATCCATCTTTATATAAATTCAGCAGGCGGCTCAATCACAGCAGGGCTTGCAATATACGATACGATGCAGTTTCTGCGATGTGATGTCGCAACTTATTGTGTCGGACAGGCAGCAAGTATGGCGGCAGTGTTGCTGACAGGCGGCAAGGCCGGCAAGCGATTCCTTTTGGCCAACAGCAGAGTGCTTTTGCATCAGCCGCTAATCGCAGGCATATTGGAGGGGACAGCTACCGATCTAGATATTGAAGCGAAGGAGATATTGCGATTGCGCAGCCGGCTTTATAATATACTGGCTGAACATACAGGCCAAAGCCCGGAAAAAATAGAAAAGGATTGCGACCGAAATCTCTGGCTGGAGGCGGAAGAAGCAATCAACTACGGATTGGTCGATAGAATACTGCAGAAAGCGCCCGAAATCATCAGGAACCAAGATAAGGAGCGGTAATGTATAAGTGCACAAGTCATTCATCGTCCGCCCACCTCGGTGCAGCCTTTTTGCAAAGCCGTGTCGTCCGCCTTCTGTCTTCTGTTTTCTGTCTTCTGCCTTCTGTCTTCTGTTTTCTGTCTTCTGTCTTCTGCCTTTTCGCCGCAGGCTGTGAGAGCAGCAACCTGGCAAAAGAGGTCAAAACACTCAGACAGGAAAAAGTGGAGCTGAAAAGCCAAATCGAGCAATCCAAATCAGAGGCTGAACAATTGAAAAACCAGGTACATGTTCTCTCCAATTTGCCGCCTGAGGTCAGGCTCGAAGACCTCTACGACCTGCAAAAAATCAAGATTACCAGATACACTAATCTTTATGATAAAGACAAAGACGGCAAAAAAGAAGAGCTGCTCGTTTACATACAACCAATCGATGAAGAGGGCGATATAGTAAAGGCGACCGGTGCTGTGGACGTCCAGCTTTGGGACTTGAACAAAGAGGACGGCCAGGCGCAACTCGGCCAGTGGCATATAACGCCAAGCCAGCTGAAAAAGCTCTGGTTTGCCACACTGATAACCATTAATTACAGATTGCCTTTTGACGTAGCCGACAAAATCACCGGCGACGAGAAGGAACTGGTAGTCAAAGTAACCTTCACTGATTATCCGAGCGGGAAAGTATTTAAAGAACAAAAAATAATTAAGCCACGTTAGAAATTTTGGGGTAGATACAGAGGTCACAGAGAATTAAAAATATTAGCCACAGAGGGAAAAGAGTTTTTTAGCCACCAATTCTTTGAGATTTAAAATAATTCCTCCAAAACCTGAAAAAATGGAATAAGTATTTTTGATTTTCCCCTTACGCTTTCGTGTGGATTATGCCACATCCCCACCCAATTTGAAGTGCCGAAACCAGGGATTCATTTAGCGAAATCCCCCCGTTATCTCAGGCGCAGCTACAAAATCTCAAAAATGGCTGTCACTCAAATTTACTTGGCTTTCGTCTTTTTGCGCCACGCCAGTAACCCCCCATGGTCTGCCGAGCATATTACCCAGAGCCATATTCTGGAAAGAACATCGGTTGGATCTTTTCGCCTTCAATTAACTTTCGAATCGATTCGCAATCTTCTTGAAATTCTGACGGTGTCACTTTCATATATCGCCAACAACTAAAATTAGAGGTTGGTTTTTCAGCAATTTGCTGCTTAGCTTGCTCTATACGGCTAAGAGCATCCTGATTTCTACCAACAACCCAAAGTGCTATCGCAATACACTGGCAATAATTCGCACTGTACCTTTCGCCTTTCTTAGAGTCAAGGTTGACAACCCACTCGAACATGTCCTTCGGTGGCTTACCGGTTTTCCCCCATTCTGCCATCCCATAATTGAAAGAGCCTTGTACATCTAAATCCTCCGGTGCAGGGCGGACACTCCCAAAAAGTCTAATCGCTTCTTCAAAACGAGCAAGGCCGATTAAAGCGAGTGATAGCGAAGCTCTTATTGACCTCTCTGCCATCACAGTCAAACTTGGGCCCTTGCGGCATCGTGACAATAAATCAACCGCTGCTTCAAGCCCCTCCCTCAATGTCATAAGTTCGTCTGCGACCCATGCGCACTTGTGACCAGTTAGTGATCTGAAGGCGGGTGTTTTGCTAAGTTTAAGAAGCTCCTTTGGGTCGATTCTCCGAAGAATCTCTGCGCCACGGGAAAGTTCGTCTTCATCCAACTCCTTAGACTGAAAAGCTTCCCATACCTCACTACAGGCTTTAGATAAATCCTCATCTTTCTCTTGCACTCTTATCTCCGCCCGCGCTAGAAGTGCCTCTGGCGATTGATAACCCAGCTCTATCGATCTCTTAAGGAGCATTTGTGACTCCTCCGACCGGCCTCGACGCTTTAAGTCCATAGCCAAGAGGTATAAGACTTCTCCATCATGTGAATGATACTTCAAAATATCCTCAACACGTTTTTGTTGAGACTCTCTTACAAATCCCCTGCGAACTCTATAAGATTGTTTTCCTGTGAGACTTTCTATAACCGATCCTCGATCCTGAATGTTTTGGTCAATAATCGCATTCAGCAATGCCAAATACTCTTTTGCCAAACGGCTTTTAGGACGCTCCACAAGGAACAGTGATTGTTTCAGTAGAAACAAGCTGTCGTATCGATGAATGACAGACGTCAGTTCTTCATACCCAAGTTCCTCACGGAAGCGTCCCGCCAATGTGCCGCCCAAAACCGCGCCAAGAACATTTATAGACTCATGCGCCCCACCGCCCGTCTGGTCGGATCTGCCTATATAGGACGGCATACCGAAAGTATTCCACAGGAAATTTACCCACTCTGTATCCCACCATACTATTGGATATGTTTTCCACCATGAATCCGGTGATGATGCCGTGCGGGTAAAACTGAAGATGTAATTATCATAATCCCTCGCCACCTGCTTCCAGTCCCGCATTTGATACGGCGCAGGCATATTCGGCATTAACTCGACCCGTAGTATATTGATTTGCGCTGCAATGATAACATCGGCACAAAATATCACAGCCAGTATTGCAGCGACAACCGCCGGACATGAATTCTTCATCTACCCTCCCACCAACAATTAGTTATACGGTGGGTCTATGTAGCTTCTGCCTGGAATCGGCTGCCACATCTGCATATTAACTCCACTGCTGTGTAACAGGGG
>Ga0315295_10004873_pt1 | contig 11459 bp, 9 predicted proteins | sample YL17G14_0_MG_FD_204453 | JGI IMG/M metagenome (GOLD analysis project Ga0315295, IMG submission 204453) | Sediment microbial communities from Yellowstone Lake, YNP, Wyoming, USA - YL17G14_0 | ecosystem: Environmental > Aquatic > Freshwater > Lake > Sediment | place: USA: Wyoming | collected...
CAATTGCCGGGAGATGCTGGTAGCAGAAAAACTGTCCGAATCCGTCGCCGCCTTCGGCGGCCACTTCCGGCGGCGGAAGCTGCGCCTCCGCATCGACATTGGGGTAGTAGGCAACGGAGACGAACGGCGCCGGCTCGCGCGTGCTGACCGACAGGTGACCCGTCGTTTGATTAACAAAGCACCGGACAGTGATGGTTCTGGTGGCCGTGACCCTCGGGTCGCCAGCGCGCGATGTCGCCGTCAGGGTTTGATGTTCCAACAGGATGGTCAGCAGGCCGTTGGACGGATCGAGCGTCTGGCGAACCAGCCGCACCAACCGCGAATCCCAATGGATCCAGACGATGCCGCAGGGCCAGGGGCGCGGCCAGGGCTTGCGGTAGGACGACTGCGTTTTCTGGGCGTACTCGCGCAGGAAGTCGATGCCCGACTCCAGGTGGACCATGTCGGGCTGGCCGCGCCGCTTGGCCTCCTCGCTGGCCTTTTCCCACATCTTCAGGAGTTCAGAGAAGGGCACCACCTGCTGGTAATGCTCCTCGCTGACGCGGATGTCCCACACGTCTTCCTTGCCGATGTGCAGGCCCAGGGCGTCGGGGCGCACGGTGACGCATACGCCGATGTCCCCGTTGCCCAGGAGCATGCCCTCGAAGAAGTTGGGGGCGGGCAAGTGGCGCACGACGGCGTGCCGCCTGGCTATCTGGAAGGCGTCAAGCGCGGCGGGGCGGCCTTGCGCCAGAGTTACGGGCGAGACGCCGGCCGCCGCCGCCGCGCCCTTAACAAAATCACGGCGCGTAGTTTTCATGGCGCCCGTATTTCACCACAAAGACACCAAGACACCAAGCGATGTAGGCCGCCGAGCAAGCCGCAGATTGCGCAGATGGCACAGATTCACGCTCTCCCGGTTAATCCGTGCAATCTGCGGCTAAACCGAGCTACAGGTACTTGCCGATGAGCAAATCGAGCCTCTGGCGTGCCGCCGGCGGGATGTGGGCGCGGTCGGTGATGATGGCGTGCTCCAGCGCCGAGCCGCACTTGCAGGCGCGCTGGCGCGGCATCCGTTCCACCGCCTGCACGACCACCTGGCAGGCATTGGCGGCGTTCTTCAGCAAGTTCTCGACGATCTGAGCAACCGTGACGGTGTCGTGCTCCGGATGCCAGACGTCGTAATCGGTGACCATGGCGATGGTGGCGTAGCAGAGCTCGGCCTCGCGCGCCAGTTTCGCTTCGGTGACGTTGGTCATGCCGATGACGTCCATGCCCCAGGAGCGGTACAGCCGCGACTCCGCCTGGGTTGAAAAATTCGGCCCTTCGATGCAGATGTAGGTGCCGCCGAGCTTGGCAACGACGCCCGCGGCCTGGCACGCGCCGTACACCGCCTTCGTCAGCTCCGGGCAGACGGGGTCGGCAAAGCTGATGTGCACGGCTACGCCGTCGCCAAAGAACGTGGAAACGCGGCGCTTGGTGTGGTCGTAGAACTGGTCCGGGATGATGAACTCCAGCGGCCGGTGCTCCTGCTTCAGCGAGCCGACGGCGCTGATGGAGATAACGCGCGTCACGCCCAGCTTTTTGAAGCCGTAGATATTGGCGCGGAAATTCAGTTCCGAGGGCATGATGCGGTGGCCGCGCCCGTGCCGCGCCAGAAACGCCACCCGCCGCCCGCCCAGCGTCCCCAGCAGGTAGTTGTCCGAGGGGTTGCCCCAGGGCGTCTGAATGTCCACCTCGCTGGTGTCCTGCAACTGCTCCATCGAGTACAGGCCGCTGCCGCCGATGATGCCAATCTCCGCTTCCACACGTCCTCCTGTTCCAAGCGATTCGGCCAGAAAGGCACAGGGTAAATCATTTTGGGTGGAAGTTGAGCCACAGATTGCACAGATTCAAAGAGAGCCTGGCGCTGGGCATCTGGCGGCGTCAGGCCGATTGAGAGATAATCCTTTCGCCATCCGGGCGCTATAAATCTTGCGAGAGGTGAAGATCATGGACTTGCGGGCGCTACCTACACGCAGAACGTTCCTAGTGACAGCGGCTGCTACGGGCACACTGTGCCGGCTCGATAACAGCGCCGGCGCGGCCGCCGCGTCATCGCGCAACGGCTATCGCGTCTTTTCCGAGGGCCGGATCGCGGGCTTATGGTTGAAGAACCGCCTTGTGCGTTCGGCCACGGCGGAGAATGCCTGGCGCGACGGCGCCATCACCGAGGAAGGCCTCGCCCTCTACCGCAATCTGGCGGCTGGCGGCGTGGGCCTCATCATGACAGGGCACATGGGTGTTGTGCCGCAGGGCCGGGCCAACGACCTGCAGACCTCCATCGACGACGACCGCTTCATCGGCAGCCTGCGGAAAATCGCCGCCGTCGTGCACGCCACGAGCAAGGACGGCAAGGTAGCCGCTCAACTCGCCCACGCCGGAATGCAGGGACAGGCAACCGAACGGGTGGGGCCGACCGAGACGCCCTGGCCCCGGCTGAAGAACAAGCCGCGCGCCCTGACAACGAAGGAGGTGGAAGCGATCGTTGCCGCCTTCGCCCAGGCCGCGCGGCGGGCCAAGGAGGCCGGCTTTGATGGCGTTCAGCTTCACGCCGCCCACGGCTATCTGCTCAGTTCGTTTCTCTCGCCTTACACCAACACCCGCACCGACAAGTACGGCGGTTCTCTTGAGAAGCGCGTTGCGGTAATCCGGGAAATCGTCGAGCAGGCGCGGCCGCTGGTCGGGCCGGACTTCCCCATACTCATCAAGGTGAATTGCGACGACCAGGTCGAGGGCGGCACTGACATCGGCAATTTCCCGCCATTGGCCGGGGAGATTGAGAGGGCCGGCGTCCAGGCCATGGAGGTCAGCGGCAATAATCCGATTCGAGAGAAAATCGGCACTGCCGAAGAGCAGTCATACTTCCTGAAGCATGCCCAGGCGCTGCAGTTGAAGATCCCGGTGATTCTGACGGGCGGAAACCGGTCGGTGGAGCGGCTGGAGCAGATCGCCAAGGCAGGCACACCTCAGTTCTTGGGATTCGCGCGCCCGCTGCTGCGCGAGCCCGACTTGCCGGCCCGCTGGCGCGACGGCCGGGGCGCTGCGGATGCCGCCTGCATCTCGTGCAATCGCTGCATTCGCGCCTACGGCAAGGGCCTGAGCACCCGCTGCCGCGTGGACGAGGCTGACTCGTAGCACGAAGCCGGCGCAACGGTCAGCGCGGGAAGTTCATGCGGCGAACTAAGTCTTGGAAGCGCGGGTCGCGCCACAGCGGGTGCTGCGCGTCGTACAACCGCAACCAGACCATGCGCGGGTCGCGAGCCTCATAGGCTTTCTGCCACCAGTGGATGGCCTGTTCCTTCTCTCCAAGGCTCACGTAAAGCTGTGCGATGGCGGCCTGGCCGACGTCCGGGGTGGCGAGCAGAGTGTTCAGCACCGCGCGCGCGTCCGCAGTCCTTCCGGCCTGGGCGTAGGCGACACCCAGGGCGGGCAGGGCGAGCCGGTCGCGGCGTGTGGTGGCGACCGCTTTTTCCATGAATAAGATCGCCTTGTCCAGTCTCCCCTCGCTGGCGTGGAGTTGCCCGAGTCCCAAGAGAGTGGCGCGCGAGTCGGGCGCGGTGTCCAGTACGCGCGCGGCCAACTGCTCCGCCCTTTTCAAGTCACCCAGGGCCACGAACACGCGAGCGGCCTCGGTGACTTCCAGCGGCGCTAAAGGGTCAATCTCCAGGCAGCGCTCGATTTCGCGGCGGGCTTCCTCCAGCCGCTTCATCCGGCGCAGGAAGTTTGCGTAGGAGCTATGGCCGTCCCTGGAATTCGGGCTCAGCTCGATGCCGCGTTTGAACTCGGCCTCCGCCTTCGCCCAGTCCCAGTCGTACACAAAGAGGATCCAGCCGAGCGAGCAATGGGCGTCGCCGAGCGTGGGGTCCAGTTGAAGGGCGCGCGCGCCCGCCTCTTTTGCGAGCGGGAAGGCCTTGTGTGGCGGCCAGTCGCCCCACCAGGAGCTCAGGTGCCGGTAGGAGTCTGAGAGGCCCAGCCAAGCGCTGGCGAAGCCGGGATCGAGCTCCACGGCGCGCCGGAAATGGCCGGCTGCGGCCTCCAGGTCCTCGGGCGTGAGCCGGTGCCAGCGATGCCTGCCCATCAGGTAGGCCAGGTAGGCCTCGGGTTGGACGGAGGGCGGCGGACTGGGCGCGCCGGCTTGTTCTCCGCTGAGCCTCAGCCCCACCTGCAGGGCGACGGCATGGGCCACCTCGGCCTGCACGGCCAGGATGCCGCTCAGTTGACGGTCATAGGTCTCTGCCCAGAGGTGAGCGCGGTCGCCTACCTTTACGAGTTGCGCTGTGATTCGCACCTGTTCCTGTTCCCGGCGCACAGCGCCTTCCACCACGTAGTCAACGCCCAACTCGCGGCCGATCTGCTCGATCGCCTTCGAGGTGCGCTTGTATTGCATGGCGGAGGTGCGGGCGATGACCCCCAGGCGGTCGGGCTGAAGTCGCGCCAACTGCGTGATCATCTCGTCCGTCAGCCCGTCGCTGAAGTATTCCTGTTCGGGGTCGCCGCTCAGGTTCTGGAAGGGCAGAACCACCAATCTCACTTTGCCGCCAGATGGGGCGGGCGGAGACCGGAACCAACGCCAGCCCAGATAGCCGCCGGCGGACAGAAGAGCTAAGACAAGGAACGCCGCGGCCAGCACCAGCGGGCGTCGCGACGTCGCCGCAACCGGAACACCCCGCTTCGGCGTGTCCACGTCCTCCACCGGCTTGACTTCGGCGATCAGTCGGTAGCCTCCCTTGACAATGGTCTGGATGAATCGCGGTTCCCGCGCGTCGTCCTCCAGCGCCCTGCGCAACTCCAAGATGCAGCGGGCCAGCGCGTCGTCGGTGACAAACACGTCGGGCCACACCGCCTTGATTAATTCCTCCTTGGGGACCACCGTGCCTGCATGCTCCGCCAGGTAGACGAGCACCTGCATCACCCTCGGCTCTACGCGCTTGTCTTGCTGTCTGGATCTGTCGCAGATGCTGTTGAGCTGGGGTTCGACAAGCCAAGGGCCAATCCGGAAATCACCCTTCACGCTTTTTCCCTTCCAGCAGAGTCGCCCGCATTCTAGCACGCGCGGTCGCCCGCTGCTCGGCCACGAACGGTGGCCAGCCACCGCTTCGCTTCAACAACGAGCATCAGAACAACATCAGTGAAAGCCAAGCGAATCCCCGAAACTTTACCGCCCGTCGACCGTCTCATCCGTGACGTATCAAAACGGTATCCGTACGAAGAACTTGAACTACCATTAGGACGAGTCGTGGAGACTGTCAAGAGCTGGGGCGGCAGTGTCGCGGACTCCTTCTCTGTGTACCCGGTGGGAATCGCGCTCGCCTTGGCGATGGACACCGTTGCCAGCAGGGCCAGGACTCGGAGATTTGGTTGACGTGAGCGAACCGCTCTTCGAACAATGTAAAGGAGAGACATCGTGAAAACCGGAATAGGGAGCATGTGTGTGTGCGCCATAGTTGTCATGTGCTGTGCTTATGCCTCGATCGCACAGACTATGAATCCCGACCTGAAGTCCGTGCCCGCAGGGAAGGGATGGAAAGGCAGCATCGGCGCTACGAGACTCGTTGAGAAAGATGGTGCAGCGGCCATTGAGTTCAACAAGGCGGGACAGAACGTCGTCTGGCTCGACGGATTCGAGTTCACGACCGGCACCATCGAGTTCGACGCGAAGGGGAAAAGCGCGCCGCCGCAGAGCAGCTTCGTGGGCGTGGCCTTTCGGGTGGTGGATGGCCCGACTCACGATGCGGTGTACTTCCGCCCGTTCAACTTCCGTGCCGCCGGCGCCGAACAGAGATCGCACGCAGTGCAGTACGTCTCTGAGCCGGCTTGGCCCTGGAGTCGATTGCGGCAAGAAAAGCCTGGCCAGTTCGAGAAGCCGATCGAACCTGCACCTGACGGCGATGCCTGGTTCCACGCAAAGATCGTAATCGAGGGGCGGCAGGTAAAAGTGTTTGTCAACGGCGCCACGGAGCCTGCCTTGCAAGTGACCGAACTCAGCGATCGGCGCGGCGGCTCTGTCGGTTTGTGGTGCAATGGCTATGGAGTCATTTCCAACCTCCGCATCGCACCAGGGAGATGAATTCGTGCAGCAAATGAAACGTCGACAATTCCTGACAGCGGGCTGCTGCGCCGGTATGTACGGCGCGGCGCCTTCGGCATTGGTTCAGTTGCGTCACGACCGCCCTGTGGTCGTGCCCCTGAAGCGGAAGTACAGCTTTGAAATCGAAGTCGTCGCTCCCGCAAAATCCCTCTGCCACAGCCATAAAGTCGGAGAGAAGTTCGCGTATCCGCGGGATCTCGGCAAGATCTGCCCATGGCTGCGCGACTCGATGAGCGGAATGTTGAGCGCCATGGAATGGGGAGCCGTTTTTCCCTGGGACTACGAGGGCACCCCTTTTCACAAGGTCAGCGACCCCGAGGGCGTGACGACCGAGTTTGTGCGCTGTCCCGACCCGACGGCGAACGGCATCGTGATAAAGATCACGCGGAGAGCCATAAAGGGCTGAAGCCGGTGCGGTCCCTACACGGCAGCAAGGCCGGCGATTGCTGTCGCTGTGTCGGCCCATCTCCTGCGTGGCGGCGCCTGGTTCCTACTCACGGCAACTTTGTGTCTCCTGGTCCGTCTTATCGCTGGCGGCAAACCTCGCATGGGCAAGAAAGGAGGCGTCGCATGGAAAGTCTGATAGTCAGGCATCGTGGTGCGTTGTTGCTCGGCGCAGCGGCGATCATCGCCGCGTGGGGGACTATCGGTTTCTTCCAAGGGCTGGGCGGCGGTTTCAGTGGAGGCCTCTACAGCCCCAGGTACGTGGTGGACGGCGTTATGCCGGGCGGGGCCGGCGAAAAAGCCGGCTTGCGGGTCGGCGACCGCGTGATCAGCATAGAGGGAAAACCGGTGGAAAAGCTTGGCATGGAATCGCGCTGGCCCCGGTCGCTGGCTCCGCGGATCGGCGACACACGCCGCTTCGTCGTGGAACGGGAAGGCAAGACGGTGGCGATCAACGTGGTGTACGGTGCGCCGCCTCGGGGTGTGGTGGCCATGCGCCTCGGGGGCGCGCTGGTCGTACTCTCCTTCATAGCATTGGGGCTGTGGACGTTTTTCAGCGTCCGCACGTCTCACGCCTTGGCCCTGGCCCGGATCGGTCTGGTGACAGGAGCCATGTACATGTCGCCCAGCCTCGGCGCCTGGAACGGAGTGACGAACCTCATCCAGGGCGTCTCCGCCGTTCTGTGGGTGGCGCTCCTGCTGCGCTTCTTCCTGACCTTCCCAAGGCCGAAGCGAGTGGGCGACAGCCGGCCGGCCGCTTATGTCATTTTCGGGATCTGCGGGCTGGTTCTGGCCCTGTATGTCGTGGAGATCGTGGTCCATCCGCTTTTGTACTGGGCCGTAGGGGAGGCAATGTCCCTGCTGATGCTGGGTTACGCCGCCCTGATTGTCGCTGCGGTAGCGCACACCGTGGTGAAAACCCCGTGGGGCGCGCTGTGGCAATCCGGAATGGGATGGATTCTCCTCGGGCTCCTGGTGGCCATCGTACCCAATGTGGCGGCGGCCTTCGGCTTGCGCTTACCGGCCTCGCGGTACTACCCGCTGCTGTTCGCGGCAGTTCCCCTGGGGATGGCGCTGGCGGTGAGGAAGCAGGCCCGTGCAGCGCACGCGCAGGCAGCCTAGGCTGGAGCTTGTGTTATTCGCCCACAATATGCTACTGGAGATTCCCAGGTGATCAATTCCGCCAAGGTCCGCAACGTCTTCTTTGTCCTCCTGGGCGCAGCGGCACTTGCACTAAAGAGGCACTACTCTGGACCATTCGTGGAGACTGTCAAGAGCTACGGCGGCAATATTGCGGCCTCGTTCTCTGTGTACTTTTTGGTCGGGATTTATACCTTCGGGTGGAGGTTCAGAAGGCTGCTGAGTGTCGGAATTGCCCTTCTTGTGGTGGAACTCTTTGAGGCTACGGATGGGTTCGGGGTGATGACCAACGTGTACGATCGGAACGACTTCGCGGCCAACGCGGTGGGAATCGGGCTCGCCTTGGCGATCGACACCGTGGCAAGCAGGGTCAGGACTCGCAGACCCAATTGACGTGAGCGAACCCCTTCTCGAACTGGAGGGCGGCCACACGGCTAACGTTGGGTTCCAGCCTGCTGTCACTCGCGTGCCTGGGGCCTGGCGGCCGCGGCACGGGCTCGGGAGAGCCTGTCTGTAGCCAAAACCTCATGACGTGTTGGGATCAGCTACCTGCGGTCCGGAGCCTTTGGCCTGCCGAGCCGGCGTTACCCCAGCCGGGCATGTCATAGACAACCTCTCGTGCCGCGGGTCACTGTGGGAAGTTCATGCGGCGCACGATTTCCTGGTACTCGGGTCCCAGCGAGAGTGGATGCTGCGGATCGCCGCGGCCGATCCACACCATGTGCGGGTCGTGTTCCTCGATGGCCTGGCGGTATAGATCGAGCGTCTCTGACTTGTCGCCGAAACAAATGCGCACTTGGGCACGCAGAGCAGGTCCAGCGGCCGGCATCCCCTCGAGTTTTTGGAAAGCCCGCCGAGCTTCCGCTTTTCTGCCCTGGTCGGAATAGAGGTGAGCCAGCGTAGCCAGGCTGAGCAGATCGGGCTGGGGTCCGGCCGTGCTTTTCTCCAGTAGTTGAATGGCCTTTTCCATCCTGCCGGTACTAACCGAGATGAGTGCAAGCTGGAGTTTTGCGTGGGCAAAGTCCGGATCGATCTCGAGGGCGCGCAAAGCCAGCTTCTCCGCCTTTTCAGGTTGCCTGAGAGCCAGGTACAGCGTAGCCGAATCGGCCAGATTCAGCGGATCGAGCGGGTCAATCTCTAGGCCGCGTTCTATGTGCGCGCGTGCCTCGTCCAGGCGGCGCATCGCGCGAAGGAAATTGCCATAGGCGGAGTGGGCGCCGGCGGAATTCGGCGCCAGCTCGATGCCGCGCCGGAAATCAGCCTCGGCGCCAGGCCAGTCCCAGTCAAAGGAGAATTTCGTCCAACCAAGCGCGGCATAGGCATTGCCAAGCTTCGGATCGAGCTGCAACGCCCGGGCCAGGGCCTCCTTGGCCCGCGCAGCCGCTTCGCGGGGCCGCATGTCGCCCCACCATGTACCCCTGAACCGATAGGCGTTGCCCAGCCCCAGCCATGCGGGCGCATAGGCCGGGTCGATCTTCACCGTCTGCTGAAAGTTTTCAGCCGCCAACCTGTAGCTCTCAGGGTTCACTTTGTGCATGTAATGCACGCCCTTCAAGTACGCCACGTAGGCGGCGGGATCGACGGGACGGGCAGCGGGCAGTTGCTCGGCCACCGGGGTCTCCAGGGTGAGGCGGACCCGCGCAACAATCGAACGCGCGATCTCGGCCTGGACGACGAGGATGCCGCTCAGTTCACGGTCGTAGCTCTGCGCCCACAGGTGGGCCTGATCCGTCACCTGGATCAACTGGGCCGCTATCCGCACACGGTTGTTTTCCCGCCGAACGGAGCCCTCGATCACGTAGTCGACACCTAACTCGCGGCCGATTTGGTCGATCCTCTTGCCCGCCCTCTTGTAGTGCATCGCCGTCGTTAGGGCGATCACACCAAGGCGGCCGGGCTGGATTCCCGCAAGCTGCGCAATCATCTCCTCGGTGAGCCCGTCGCTGAAGTATTCCTGTCCGGGGTCGCCGCTCAGGTTCTGGAAAGGCAGGACCATCAACATCACCCTGCCGCGTGAGGGAGCGGACGGAGACCGAAACCAACGCCATCCCAGATAGCCGGCGGCGGACAGCAGAGCCAGGACAGTCAACCCCGCCGCCAGCATCAGCCGGCGTCGCGGGATCGCTGCAACCGGGGCGCCCCGGCTCGGCGCGTCCGTTTCCTCCACCGGCTTGACTTCGGCGATCAGGCGATAGCCCCCCTTGACAATGGTCTGGATGAATCGTGGTTCCCGCGCGTCGTCCTCCAGCGCCCTGCGCAACTCCAAGATGCAGCGGGCCAGCGCGTCGTCGGTGACAAACACATCGGGCCACACCGCCTTGATTAATTCCTCCTTGGGGACCACCTTGCCTGCATGCTCGGCCAGATAGACGAGCACCTGCATCACCTTGGGCTCGATGCGTCTGTCTTGCTGTCTGGACTTGTCGGAGATGCTGTTGAGCTGGGGCTCGACAAGCCAGGGGCCGAGCCGAAAATCATCCTTCACGCTCTTTTCCCTTCCAGCAGAGTCGTCCGTATTCTAGCACGTGCACCGCTGCTCACGCGCGATCGGCCAGCAGGCCGGTCTTCCACCAGAGTTCCTTGATCTGCTTTACGGGCACGACACGAGCTTGGGCGCCCTGAACGACTCTACTCCCGCCCCGGAGAGTGGGATGAGGCACTGGAAGCGCGCGTGCCTCGTCCCTTTCCAAACCCGCAACGAATCCTCAGAAGGAACTCAGCCGTACATCACGACAATACCCCGTCCCGATTCGTATGGTGGGCTGACCCGGAAGCAAAGCTCCGGGAAGTCAGGAGGATATGGCAATGAAGCGACTGTGTTTTCTTGTTCTCGTAGTTGCTCTCTCTTCGCACCAGCTCACTCGGCTCCATGCTGGCGACCTGACTGGCCAAGGCGCCAGCCAGGAGACGCCGGCGATGGCGGGACGGGAGGTATGCAGCGCAAAGAAACTGACTCCCACCACTCTGCCTTCAGGCAAGGTGCAGGTTGGCATCCTCTTCGGAGTCAACCGCTTCCAAGTGATGGGTATGGCGAAGCCCTCCGCCGGAGGCGAGACCCTCATTGGGCTACCGCACAATCTGGCAGTCCATGGCGACGCCTCCTGGAACCGGATCTTTGGTCTGCATGGGGCGGGCCTCGCGCCCAGCCCGCAATCACCTGGCATTGATTCCGCATACGTTGGCGCGGACGTGAATCTGTACGATGCCGGCAGCGGTCTCTTGTGGAGCATCCCCAACCGGACACGAATCGTTCCCTACCTCCGGGGCGGCGGCAGCCTGATCCGCCTCACTGTCGGCGTGAGACTTGGGGAGCAGTCATTCAGCGATTCCGGGAACCGTTTCGCCGGCAGTTTCGGAGGGGGTGCGAGAGTTCACATGACCAGGGAGTCTGGCCTGCTCGTTGATCTGCGTGCCTTCCGTGGGATCGACATGCTCTGGCTGGTCAGGTGTGGCGGCGGCTTCTTCTATCAATTCAAGTGAGAACTCGCCGCTCCCGAGCTGCGGCCGGTGCAGCCGGCGAAGGCGGGGCAAATCGCGGCTGTTCCCCGTGACCAGCGGCGGCGAAGTCGTGATTCACTGTTCGAGATTCATCTTCCGCACAAGTTCACGGAAGCGCGGATCCGAGCGCAGGGAATCCAGCCTGGGGTCGACCTTCAGGTGGGCGAGCTGAGGCTGGTGATCCTGGTAGCTCCTCGCCAGTTGCTGAAAGGCGAGATCCTTCTCACCGAGCGCCGCATGGAGCCACGCCAGTTCCCATCCTCCCACG
>Ga0315295_10004874_pt1 | contig 11459 bp, 23 predicted proteins | sample YL17G14_0_MG_FD_204453 | JGI IMG/M metagenome (GOLD analysis project Ga0315295, IMG submission 204453) | Sediment microbial communities from Yellowstone Lake, YNP, Wyoming, USA - YL17G14_0 | ecosystem: Environmental > Aquatic > Freshwater > Lake > Sediment | place: USA: Wyoming | collected...
AAAGTGCGATTTGTTCGCTTTGTCCGTCGAATTTACTTGACAACATTTCGGACTTGTGCAAAATTATCCGCATGTTAAACAAATCAAACAACGCCGACTTGGCGGCAAAGTTAAAACGATACCGCCTGACAAGGGGCTGGACCCTGCGGCAATTGGCCGCCGTCACTCAGGTTTCATTCAGCCAGCTTTCGCTTCTGGAAAATGGCAGTTGCCGGCCCCGCGAACTGACTCTCATGAAACTGAACCGTGCATTGCCCGATCTCAAAATTAAAGTCGCGTAGAGGCCACAAATGAACGATCGAGAAAAACTTTTCTTCGTTCGCCATCAGGATGAGACCGGACACACAATGATTGAACAACCCGCTATTTTCCGTTTCTCGATTGATGGCGTTATGCACAGATTCGAGCCAGATTTCTTCTGCCCCGATTGTCAAATCTTCTTTGAAGTGTCGGCAACTCGGCAAGCATTCCATCAGGACAAATTTAAACTCAAGGCAATGAAGGCTTATTTCTCCAGCATCAAACTCGAAGTGGTCACGGCATTTGGTAACCCCTACAACATGGACAAGGTCGGATTGGATTACGAGAACGGCAAAGCACTTCCAAATGATTTTACCGCCCGAAAAGACTTTGATCTCAGGATGCGGGCGCGCGAACGGCTTATATCCTTTGTTGGGGATTCGTCCGAACGATGCGGATTGATTGTTGACGATACCCATATATGTCGAAATTCTGTCAAAAACATGTTGAACAAATCTCGATTGCCAAACAGCAAAACGTCCCAATTGATCAATCGTTTTCTGGACGGTATCGAACAGGAATGGAAAACCGCCTAGGAGCCGCATGCGCACGCAGAAGCAATTCCCGATTCTCAGCGAAGCGAAACGCTCCGACAGGTTGACCGTCGCTCTTGAGCCGGAATTGAAAGCCACATTTTCTGCGATCGCCAGGACAATTTCGCTTTCACCCCTCGAATCCAACGCTTCAAACCTCGGGAGAATTTTAATAGCAGCCTTCGTCGAAGCGCAAGGTATGTGCGGTATATCGCGGAAACGGAAACTCGCATGACCAAACCGGACGCCGCCTTGAGAGACAAGATGCTGGTGGAAGTGAAACACCCGGAGGCGCTGAAACACCACATTCCGCGTCACGTCAAGATCTTGACCAGGGTTCTCGACGGGAAGATTCCCGAGGTCCTGATCGGCTGGATGGTCGTTACCTCCTGCCGGCATATGCTGCGATGCGTGTATGGCACCGACATGCAGGCGGCGATCGCGCTCAGAAGGGCTTCGGCCGCTGACATGCAAATACTGATCGAGATCATGAAGGAAAGGGCGAAGAAGACGCGGAAAAAGAGGGCCTCGGCATGATCCGTCTCATTCTCCTCATCCTCGCATCCTTGGTCCTGATGTGGCTCAGTGGCCTTGCGATCGGGATTGCCTGGGGACGGAGAAAGCTCTTGAAAGAATTGATCGCCCTGGGTCACGTCACAAGATACACAGGGGGCGCAAAGCAAATCGGGGGAAGCCATGAGCTATGACTCCTGCAACTGCGTTTACTGCCGGGAACGGCGGGGCAGCTACCGCTATCGCCCGATGCATCGGCATCGGTGGCTGTGGTGGGTCGCGGCGGCAATCGCAGCCCTGATTACGTGGAGAATGACGATATGATCGAGCGTCCCCTCGCACCGCAAAATCGGCTATACCGCGGGTTCCGCCTGTTGGACGATTGTGCGGACTACGAGCCGCGCAACCCGATCGACATGACGCCGGCCGAACAAAAGTGCTTGCAGCGACTTGTGATCCGAATGGCAATCCTGGCTGCATGGGTGACGGCTTTGGTTGCCATTGTTTCATTTACCGTGGGCGTGGTAATTGGCCACTGGGGCCGCGCATGAAACTCCGCCCGTCAAAGGCTGACTTTGTTCTCTGGTATCTGTGGGCATATATGCTGGTGGAATTCGCCTGGTTAGTCCTGATCAGCTTCTTGTTTTCGCGTGCATGATCCGGGGTGGCGTGCCCTGACGCCGCGCGCGCCCGCGATAGAAGAACCGGCCCAGGTCGACCGGTGTTTTAGCCGTCGCTACTATCCAAGGCACGGGTGCTCGCGCGGCAAATGCCAGCTGGATGGACAGATGACCCAGGTCAGGATCATACCCGCCCACTGCTTCAGACCGCCGATCGAATGTAATTTCACCCGGAACAAAACAATCACTGAAAGGATCGAAATGAACATTTTCAAATTTGCGTTAAATGACAGGGTCAAACTCTCGGAATCAGAAGAGAAAGGCACGGTCATCGGCCGCGCCGAGTACGTCCATTGCGAGAGCAATTATCTCATTCGCTACCGCGCCGGCGACGGTCGCTTGATCGAAAGCTGGTGGACCGAAAGCGCCATCGAGCCCGTCGTCGCCTAAATCTCGTCCGGGTCGGCCTCGCGGTCGGCCCGGCCTTTTTCATCCAAAGGAGGACCAAGTGAAGCCGCTGAAAATCGAATCCATAGAGATCGTCAACGTCGGCTGCATCGGGCGGCTGACCATCAAGCCGGACGTCCTGACCATCATTGAAGGCCGGAACGCCACGGGAAAGACAACCATCCTGAACGCGCTCAGGAGCGTGACGGAACCCGGCCACGACCCCAGCCTGCTTCGCAAGGGAGCGGAGGAGGGCGGCGTCAAGATCACGCTCACCGACGGCATCACGATCACCGAAACGATCACGCCGGACAAGACCACCCGCGTCGTGCGCCACCCGAAGATGGGAAAGATCAGCCGGGCCAAGGAATGGATCGAGAGCGTCATCAATTGCGTTTCCTTCGACCCGGCCCGTTTCCTCACGGCGAAGCCCGCGGAGCGGGTCGGCATATTCCTGGAGGCGCTGCCCATCAAGCTGACGGCCGACCAGCTCAAGTTTCTCCCGGTCGACCTCGTGAAGGAATTCGATCTGGACGAGCACGCCCTGGTGGTTATCGGGGACAAGACGGGCGGGCTGTGCGGCTCGATCTTCTCCAGGAGGACCGAACTCAACCGCGAGGTCAAGGACAAGAAATCCACGGTCGCGGAAATGCGCAAGACGCTGCCGGAGACCGACGGCCTTGATCACAAACATGAACTCGCGGAGCTGGACAAGCAGCTCGCGACGTTGCAGCGCGGCACGCGGGCTCAGATAAAAGATGCGGAGACGGAAACGCTCAACGTGGAACACGCGGAAGACTCCAAACTCGCGGAAAAGAAACAACAACTCAACGCTGAACTAACCAAGAAGATACGCCAGCTCGAGGACGACACGCGCATCGAGCTAGAACGCTGCGCTCGGGACCGCGACAAGGTGGTCGCGGCGGCGGCAGAAAACGAGAAGCGCCGCTCGAAGGAGATCAGGAACGCCTACGACCCCGAGTTTGGCCGGATCTCCGTGGCCCGCGGCAACGCCCTGTCCCTGATCGAACAAGAAGCGAAGGCGCAGGCCACCAGGGACCTCATCTCCAAGTTCGAGACGGAAACGGAGAAACGGGAGAAGGAAGCCGCCGAACTTACCAGACAGTTGAACGAACTAGAGCGGCTCAAGGTCAGCCTCCTCTCGGACCTGCCCGTCAAGGGCCTGGAGATCCAGGACGGCCAGCTCGTGCTCGACGGGATCCCGTTCGAGAGGGTCAACGACAGCGAGAAGCACCGCGTCGCCGTGGAGGTCCTAAGACTCAACCGGGGCGAGCTGGCTATCCAGGTGCTCGACCGCGCCGAGATCTTCGACAGCGATTCCTGGGAGTCGTTCAAGAAGGCGTGCTGTTCCGCCGGCGTCCCGATCATAGCCGCCAGGGTGCGCGACACGGATCTTACCGTCACGACGGAAAGCGTGAGTTAAACCCTGCGGAAACCACCAAAGGCACATGATGAACTCGTGGAGGATTCCGTCCTGAAAGGATGGGCATGATGGCGCACACGGAAAGACCTTGGTGTTATGCCAACTCTCGAATCTGGTCGATCTCGCACGAGATCGCACAACTCAAACAACGGAAGACCGATGGATTCCCGGCCGCGATCATAGCGGCAAGAAAAGAAGTGGAAGCCAACGGTCGTTTGATAGAGACGGCGCCTGATCTTCTATTCGTGTTGGGCGGTCTGACCGACGCTCTCAGGGAAGGCAGGACCGTGACCATCGAACCCGAAAGCGTGCTGGCCTGCCGGATCATCACGGTCGTGGAAGCCGCCGAGGGAGGGAAACGATGAAGATCATTCGACCGATCAGCGAAATGGAGAAGACGTTGTTCAAGGCGGATCCCGACCGCGAGTTCACGCCCGTCGAGTACACGAAGCCTCACGGGTTCCTGCGATGCAGGGATGACCGCGGTCAGATTTATATCCTGCATCCAGAATCCCTCGGCCTGGAGGCCAACGAGTTCAAAGAGGAAAAAACAAATGAGTCCAACAAATGACGGAACTCGATGTTACCTGGAGGCCTCAGCACCGGCATCTGAAGCCGCGGAAGATGCCAAGGCACCAGATCGAGCGAAGTGGCTCAAGAGGCGCCACGCGGGGATCGGAGGCTCGGAGGCCGCGGTCGTCATGGGGCAGTCGCGCAAAACGCCGTTCGCTCTCTGGATGGAAAAAGTCGGCCTGGTCGAGGACGACGTCGTCGAAGCTCCCGAGTACGCGAAGTGGGGCCAGATCCTGGAGGATCCCGTCGCCCAGGAATGGTCGAGGCGCACGGGCCGCGAGATCGAGGATCCCGGACGCTTCGCGATAGCGTTCAGTCCTAAGCACCTGTTCATGCACTGCACCATCGACCGGAAGATCAAGCCCGCTGGCGGGCGGGGCCCAGGATCCCTGTCAATCAAGTGCGCGGGCGAATACCGCCGTGAGGATTGGGCCGAAGGCCCGCCCTTGTGGGCTTTGATCCAGGTACAGCACGAGCTGGTCGTTCACGGTTGGGATTGGGGCGTTATCGCGGTGCTGATCGGCGGCAACCGGCTCGAGGATTTCGAGGTCGAACTCAACCTTCGGTTCACAGAACTCCTCGTCGAGAAAGAGGAGGAGTTTTGGGACCGGGTCAAGCGCGAGGATCCGCCGCCCGTGGACGGTTCGGACCTGACGACCGAGATCCTTCAGCGCGTCTATCCCGCCGACAACGGGTTGTCGGTCGTGCTGCCCATGGAGGCCTACGAGTGGCTCAACAAATGGCGCGGCGCGAAGGATTACGAAAAGGAGGCGAAGCAACTCGTCCAGCAATACCAGAACAAGATCCAGTTCCACGTCGGGAACGCGCGGGTCGGTTTCCTGCCGCCTCCGCCGCGAGACCTCCTGGCCTTGCCGGAGCCGCTGCGCCATCACGTCGACGTCACGCCGCCGAGCATCATCGGCGTCAGTTGGAAAAACCAGCGCCGGGGATCCTACGCCGTCCAGCGGACGGAATTCCGGGTGCTGCGCGAGATCAAAAACAAACTTAGACAAAGGAGGATTCATGCCTAGTTCGGAAAACCTTCCGGCATTAAAGGATGAACTTAACAGCGTGCGCGGTCTTCTCGATAAGATGCAGGGCCAGTTTCAAATGGCCTTTCCCACTACCGTTAAATTCAGGCCAGAGCAATTCCTGCGAGTGGCCATGACGACGATCTCCAGGAATCCTGACCTATTACGGTGCACGAAGACGAGCCTTTTGGGATGCCTCATGCAAGCTGCCCAACTCGGTCTCCAGATCGACGGGCTGCTCGGGGAGGCCCACTTGGTTCCGTTTAACGCGAAACAGGAAGGTGGAGGTTGGGCTAAGGAAGTTCAACTCATCGTCGGCTACAAGGGGTATATGAAACTGGCGCGAAATTCCGGCGAAGTATCCACGATCAAAAGCTCTGTGGTTTATATAGGAGATCCGTTTGAAATCAGAGACGGGCTTGATCCTATACTCAATCACACTGTCTCCGAACAACGTCCTGATCCTGAAAAATACCCAACCTTGGAATCCGCGGTGAGAGGAGCATACGCCATCTGTTGGATGAAGGATGGGACAAAAACATTCATTTACCTTCCGAAATGGAAGATCGACGACGCAAGGAGATTTAGCCGCGCCAAATCCGGTCCTTGGTTCACGAACTATCCTGAGATGGCAGAGAAGACAGCCATCCGGAGGTTGGCGAAGTATATGCCGCAGTCAGCGGACATTCAGCGAGCCGCGGCCCTGGCAGAACTTGCCGATGCGGGGATCAGCCAGGAATTGGAATTGCCTGAATTGCCGGAGGGATTGGTGGCCGGCGCTTTAACCGCAGGATCGCCCGAGGCGACAGGGCCGACGGGATCCAAATTAGACAGCCTGGTCGAGGAAGAAAACCGCAGGAAGGCGACCAAGGCGACCGGGCAGGGCCAACCTGCGAACACCACCCAACCGGAGAAGGAGAAAACAGCCGGGTCTCCGTCTCCAGGCAATCTGGCCTCGACTCCTTTAGATAATCCGAACTACGGCGTCGGGTCCGACGGGGATCCCATGCTCGAGGGCCACCTGTTTCGCCAGGGAAGAAGCGAATGAGCGACCTCATAAACCTCCGCGGCGAGCTAGACCGCATGACTGGCCACAGGGCTTTGCTGATCAAGGCGGACGGCGACGCGATCCCGTTCGACCACGTCCTGGGAATAAGAGGCGTCGAAGTGCTGATCGGGGCCGCTGGCCTGGACACGATCAACCTACGGGACGGGCGCGTCATGTTCGTCGACGACCTGGGGTTTGATAAAGACAAACCCGTTAACCTGCAGGCTACCGAGATCTATCACTCGGTTTGCCGCCCTGGAACAACCTGGCAGATCCGGGGCGACGTGATCGTCGTCCATGACCGCGATTATTTACATCGCCGTCGACGTCGCCTGATCGAAAGGACGCCGCGATGAGCTTTCCTCCGAACGTGCTCGGCATTGATCCCGGAATACGGGGCGGCATAGCTCTCATCTCCGGGGATTACGTCGTTCAAACCTGGCAGATGCCGGAGAGCGAGGCCGAGATCGCCGACCTTTTCCGCCGGCGGATCGCTCCCGCCGGGGTCGGGTTCTGCCTTGTCGAGTTCGTCCACGCCTTTCCGGAGCAGGGCGTCCATTCCGTTTTCACGTTCGGCCGCAACGACGGCCTCCTGGTCGGCCAACTGCTGGCATACGAGATCGAATTCGAGGAGATCGAGCCGAGGACCTGGCAACGCGCCCTCGGGATCTCTCCGCGGATCAAGCCTCCGGACGGTCGCAAGCCCATCGTCAACTACGTCGCGCCGGAGACGACCACGGATTGGAAGAAGCGCTTGCAACGCGTGGCCCAGGAACTTTTCCCCGAAGTCGCGGTCACGCTTCAAACCGCCGACGCCCTGCTGCTCGCGGAGTGCGCGAGGAGGATCCGCGTCGGCTACCGGGGAAGGTGCGCGATATGACGCCGAACGAAGCTGGCTTCGTCATCCTGCTCGCGATGGCGTGGCTTGAGATCAAACTTTTCCAGGCCATCATCCGAAGAGCGTTGAGAAGGAGGATCCGCGTCGGTTATCGCAGGAGATCCGCGATATGTTAATTCAATCTGACGCCCGACACATCCCGCTGAAATCCGGCATTGTTCAGTGCTGCGTGACCAGTCCGCCTTATTTTGGGCTCCGAAATTATGGAGTGCCTGGGCAGATAGGGCTTGAATGCACGATTCAGGATTATCTTAATTCCATACTCGATGTGTCACGTGAGATTTGGCGCATCCTTCGGGACAATGGCACATTTTGGATTAACATTGGCGATTCGTACACTAGCGGTGGAAGGGCAATTTGGCGCAGCGGGGCGTCCGAAAACAAGGGCCAAAATATTCAGAACGACATGCCCAGGCCAGCACAGCCAAGCGGATTGAAGCCAAAGGATCTTATTGGGATCCCCTGGCGCGTAGCCTTCGCCTTGCAAGCCGACGGCTGGTACCTGCGCTCAGACATCATCTGGGCCAAGCCGAACCCCATGCCCGAGAGCGTGACCGACAGGCCGACGAAGGCGCATGAGTACATATTCCTGCTGACAAAAAGCGAGCGGTATTACTGGGATCAGGGGGCGGTGAGGGAGCCGAATACTAGGGATTGGACGAACGACGGGGGATCAATGTATCACCCGGAAAGGTTTCCGGAGGGTTCCGCCCAACGCAAGGGCGGTAATAATCCACCGCAATTCAATATCAACGGCCGCAATCTCCGCACCGTCTGGACCATCGCAACGCAGCCCTACAGCGGCTCACACTTCGCCACGTTCCCGCGGAAGCTCGTGGAAACCTGCCTCCTGGCCGGCAGCAAGCCCGGAGACGTGGTATTTGATCCGTTTGTTGGCTCGGGCACGGTTGTCATGATGGCGCGTGACCTGGGACGTGTGGGAATCGGCTGTGATCTGGCATACCAGGAATTGAGCAAGGAGAGGATCTATGGACCCTTGTTCGCAGACACAATCAATATTTAGAAGGAGAATCATGAAATGAAGCCTGCAATGTGGGTGGGTCCGAGAAGGCTGGACGTCCGAATCCAATGGACGGAGGTGATCGCCGGAGGGCCGCGGTTCGAGGTTTTCGTCGATGAGTATTTTTCCGGCAGGAAGTTTGAACGCCGCAGGTTTTCCTTCATGAGCGAGGCGTTCGCCTATGCTCAACAGCAAATGATAGAGGCGCTTCAAAGGATAGGAGTCGACAAACTGTGACCATACGGATCGAGGTGCAAGCCGACATGTCCATCGAGGTGATGCGGCCGAGGCCCGGAGCCAGGGCCGCGTTCCTGAACATCAGGGACCTTAAAAAGGCGATGCGCCAAGTCCGTTTTTTCCTAAAAGAAGATCTGGCCCAGGCCAGGGACGAGTGTTTCGTCCCGGCGCTCGACAAGACGGCCTGGAAAGAAACGAAGAAGTTGTTTAAGGGAGACGACGACGATGGCGCGACAAAAACAGCAACGATTGCCGGGAGTGGAGGGAAGCATCCCGGAGCTTGAAAAACTCGCCTACGAGTACGCGGCGGTCCGCGACAAGCGCATGGAGCTGACGGAGGAGGAGGTGAAATCCAAGGCGCAGATCCTGGAGTTCATGGGCAAGAGGAAGATCAACAACTATAAGTACGACGAGGTGACCGTGGAACGCGTGCCGGGCAAGGAATCGGTCAAGGTGCGCGTGGCGAAGAAAGAATAAATGAGGATGAAGGCCATGAAGAACAGGTTCGTCGTGATCAGCCACGACGGTGATCAGCAGCAGAGTTTCCGCGATCCGGTCGAAGCCGACAATTACAAGGACGCCATGGAACTGATCGGGATAGCCCGACCCTACGCGATCCCCGTCGACGCCATCAGTATCGAGGAGCTGCGTAAACTCCTGGAGATTCTCGAACACCGGTCGACCGGCGCGATCGAGGAGTGGCTCGTCGAGTTGTTCAAGGAATCGGACGGCCAGGATCCGCGAAAGGAGCCTTAGCATGACGCCGGAGCAAAAAAAATGGATCGACGAAGCCACCTACGAGGATCTCCTGCGCAAATGGAGGTTCGCCGCCTCTGGTGATCCGATGTTTCAGGGAGACGCGGGCGATTACTACGCGAAAGTGATGGTGGAGAAGAAAGCATACGACCCCGCCGAAGCCGTGGCCGCGAGCAAACGGATCGGCTGGTGAGGCTAGACATGATCTACGTCGATGTTCTTATGGCTTCTGTCAGATCAGGGCGCTGGCCCTACGACCAGTCCTGCCACATGTTCGCCGACACGGATTCGGAACTTCATCTCTTCGCAGCAGGCCTGGGACTCCGGCGGGCCTGGTTCCAGGCTCACAAGCGGCTGCGGCATTACGACCTAACGGCAGGCAAGCGTGCGCAGGCTATCAGGATGGGGGCGAAAGAGGTCGATGCGCAGTTCGTGGTGGATTTCATGAGGCGCAGCGTGAATCATCCGATCGCTGAGCGGCCGCGCTTGATCGAGCCGTTCAGAAAGTGGTGAGGCGATAATGCCCTGTATGAAAGTAGGAAACGCGATCGTTTGCACTCGCGCAACTCACAAGCCCTGCGAGTATTGCGGAGCGCCGTCAACGCTACTCTGCGATTGGAAACTCGATAACGGGAAAACCTGCGATGCCCCTCTCTGCCGGAGATGCGCCGTATCGCCGCGTGAGGGCGTCGATTACTGCGGCCGTCACCTTCGGCCAGCGAGAGACCATGAAAATCGATGAGATCCCGAAGGGCTGGTACGACCACTATCTTACTCTTCAGCAGCGGGCGATTGCGGTCTACGAACGGGTCCACGGCGACAAGTGCTGGTTCCACGGTCTGGAGGCTTTCAACGTGCCCGCAGGATTTCTATGGCCTGGATCGCCGGCGGTCTGGAAAATAGGTTGCAAACAGTGTGGAGCGGACCTGATCGTCCCCGCAAACGACGTTGAATTGAGATGAGATCGAGGAGTTACCGACTTAGATGAAAAGAAGGAAAAAGATAAGCAACGACAGTGTCGAGAAAGCCTACCCGTTGGGAATGGACTTAATCGAATCCGGGAGATGCCCTGCTGGTGACAGGACTGCGATGGCTTGCACGATCTGCCTGTACGGCCACATGACCGAATGCCATCACCCGTACACTTGCGAAGAAGCAAACTGCGGACATTTCCAGGGAGAAGCCATCGATGAATAAGACCGGTATTGAATTTTTGGACTACACATGGAACCCAGTAACGGGTTGCACTCCCGTCTCCGCCGGCTGTCGAAATTGTTGGGCCAAGCGGATGCACGCCCGCGCCAAGACCGGCAAGCCTTTCTCGGAGGTCACGCTCCATTCTGATCGTCTGGAGGAGCCACTGCGCAGGCGTAAACCAGCGCGGATCGGCGTTTCCTTCATGGGCGATCTATTTCACGAGAGGGTCGGGTCGATGTTCATCCGGCTCGTGTGGGAGACCATGGAGAAATGCCCGCAGCACACGTTTCTGATCCTCACGAAGCGGCCCGAGAGGATGCACGAAGATCTCCGGAACAACTCACTTTGGAATTTTGGAAAGATGATTTTGCCGAACGTGTGGCTCGGACTCTCCGTCTCCAACCAGGAGGACGCGGACAAAAACATCCCATTAATATTACGGATGCCGGCGGCGCTGCGGTATGTAAGCTATGAGCCGGGGCTCGGGTCCATCGACGTGTCCGAATATTTGGCGGTGCATAAGCTGGGGATTGCGGGGCTGCCGGACTGGACCGAAAACACAGGTGAAGTCTCAAAATTAGACTGGGTAATTGCGGGCGGCGAGTCCGGACCAGGTGCAAGACCCTTACATCCTGACTGGGTGCGAAGATTGCGGGATCAATGTCAGGCGGCTGGAGTGCCGTTTTTCATGAAGCAAATGTCGGGGCGTGCGCCGATACCGGAGGATCTGCAGGTAAGGGAGTTTCCAAATGCCAACCCGTGAAAGACGTGCAAAATCACTTGGGCTGTCAGTTGATCAATTATTGGATCGGCGCGGCAAACACGGGAACCAGCCCAGGGG
>Ga0315295_10004878_pt1 | contig 11451 bp, 14 predicted proteins | sample YL17G14_0_MG_FD_204453 | JGI IMG/M metagenome (GOLD analysis project Ga0315295, IMG submission 204453) | Sediment microbial communities from Yellowstone Lake, YNP, Wyoming, USA - YL17G14_0 | ecosystem: Environmental > Aquatic > Freshwater > Lake > Sediment | place: USA: Wyoming | collected...
GGAATTCTCTTGCTGCTTCTGTCCAGTCACCTCTTATTGCTTCCATGCCCGTAACTTCTAATTCTTCTTTTCCATCTTTTTCAACTAGTCCTGCATATCTTTTCTTTGCTGCTTTTTGCTCTTCTTTACCATCTTCTGCTGTTTTCTGCATTCTTAGCTGAGGAATTACCATTGAGAGATATTGCTTGTCAAATTGGAGTTCAAGGTATGAATGCCTGTTGTAGGTTTTTTTAACATATTCTCTATAGAAATTATTAATCTTATCCTGAAGCTCTTTTCCAAGCTGATTTGCTTTATCTTTCTCAAGATTTGTTTCAACAAAACAGCTGTCTGTATCAAGATAAATGACTTTGTATCCTGCTTTTTCAATTTCTTTTGCTGTTGTCTGGATAATCCATCTTGCATAAGCTGTTATTGCATTTGCCATGTTCAAATTAAAGTATCTGCAGTTTGGAGAGGCTAAAACTCCCCAGAAAGAATTCATAATTGTCTTGATTGCATAGCTTGCAAGCTCTTTCTTTTCTTTCTTTGCTTTTTCCCTTGCTGTGTGGAGGTATTTTATCATGTGAGGCAAAATTCCTTCTTCATTCTTGAAAAACTCATGATTTGGAGATTCAATTGGATTCTTTTCTTTTTTTGCCTCTTTTGTTTCAAGATGAGCTGCAGGGTCAATGTTAAATGTGCAGAGAATAGAAGGGTAAAGGGACTTAAAATCCATAACAAGAACATTATTGAAGATGCCTGATTTTGCTGAGTGAACATAACCACCTTTTATTCTTTCTTCTTTTTCCCTGTATCTTGTTGTCGGGGAGACAAGGTTTCTTTTTCTTGCTTCTCTTATATATAATGAGTCAAAAGCAGCTATTGAGGCTGTTATTCTGTCCAAGGGCATGCCTGTTAATTCGCTTCTTTCTACTGCAAGCTCTATTGTTTTTGTTTTTTCAAGAATTTCATAAACTAATTTGCAGTCATTTAAGTTATAGTCAGCTATTTTTTGATGAGACTTTTGCGTATTTTCTTTGAATAATTTTTCTATTTCCTCATGGCGCGCTTTTCCTTTCAATAATTTTCCTTTTCCCAAGATGACTTGGGAGACATCTTCCAATGAATATGTTTCAAATTGCGCATTTCTCATTGAAGGGGCTTGCTGCAAGAAAGGGTCGCTTATGAGATTTAAACCATCTAGAACCTGCCGGCCTGGAATATCTGCTGATGATGAGCGCATGAAGTTATCTTCTATTCTTAATCTTGCCTTGTTGTTATTTCTTCCAATGTCAAAAGGAATTTTATGCTTGTTGAAAAGGGATTCAAGATATTTCAAGTCAAAATCAATAATATTCCAGCCAATTATTATGTCAGGGTCAATTTTAATTATTTCTTCCTTGAATTTCACAAGAAGTTCTTCCTCGTTCTTGCATGATATTGCATTTTCCAGCTTTTTGTCTGTTACAAAGAAAGTTTTTTGATAATTTTCTCCTGACAAGCCAATGCAGAATAATTTTTCAGAATCCTTGCCTGATTCAATGTCCAATGAGATAACTTTTAGCTTTGGCTTGAAGTCATCTGGTTTTATTGGAGTTATTTTTGGCTCTCTGTATATTCTATCCACTTTTTCAGCAGGTTCGTAATCTCCTTCAATATTTATTGTGCTTAGAATATGATTGTCTATCAGGAAGCGCATTGCTGGCTTTATATCTGACTCGTATTTTTCTATGCCATGAACTCCTTGGAGAAGCTTGTTTAATTCTCTATGGTTTTCTGCTGAAATTTTAATGACTTTTTCTCCTTTAAAATTTGTTAAATCTGTTTTTTCAACCTTGTATCTGGAAAGATATTTTTCTATTTGTTTCAAGTCTGATTCTTTAACAAAGAAATAGGGCTCGAGAGTGTTTAATGTTACAAATGATTGCCCATTTTCCAATCTTCCAAATAGCTGAATGATTGTTTTTTCGTCTATAATATCGTAAGTTTGGTAGATAATAAAGCCCTTAACCATGAAATTAGCAAAATAAAGCGGTTTAATAGATTATCGCATCAAATAATAGGATAATAGTGTAACTATAGGGTAGTTACAAATAGAAAGGTTTAAATATAACCCCTACATAAGAATATTATGGAAAACGAAACACAAAAATATGACAGAAGCGCAGAAATTAGGGATAATTCTAGTTTTAACCCTGCGGTAAAACAGAGATTGCCTGCTCCTGAGGAATTAAGGGCTTACGAGGCGAAAAGGGAAGAGAATTCTGTTTGGTATGAGATGCTTGACGAATGGGGTGCTGGAATGAAAAGGATTTTAAGGGATGAACCGGTTAAGGAAGATTAGCAATGGCAAATTTAAACAAGTATGTTGTGATATTGCCGAGAGCATTGCCTGTTGACTTTATGTCAGAAGATTTGGCCAGGGCTTATGGTGATGTTCCTAGACATGGAGTAACTGAAGCTTCGAGTGAGAGAAAGGCCTTGACTAATCTTGTTTTCAGGGCATGTCATGATAGAACCAAAGCAAAAGTAATTTCTTCTTATTTATTGGACAGGATTGATGAGTGCGAGATTTATGAGGTGCCTGAAGTTTTTAACGAAAGCGAAGATGGCTCTATTTCTCCTATTCTTGATGGGCGAGACAGGATTCGGACTCAAGAGATATTTTTGGCTGATGCAATAGCAAGAAGAAGATGTATTAGTGATTCTGATGCTATGCCCACAGCAAGAAAAATGCTGAGATATGCGAAGGGAATATAAAATGAGCAGAACAAATTTTCACAGGATTTATGTTTCTTACAGAGATAACAGCGGGCAACATTAATTTTATTAACCTATAACATCTTTTGGATTCATGGGATTGCAGATAGGTGACATTGTTCCGAGAAAAGAGATAAAATTTGAGGAACTGAAAGGGAAAGTAATTGCTGTTGATGCATTTAATACGATTTATCAGTTCTTGGCATCAATAAGGCAGCCTGATGGCACGCCTTTAATGGATTCTTCAGGACGAGTTACTTCTCATTTATCTGGTTTGTTTTACAGGAACATTGCATTGCTATCTGAGGGTTTGAAATTAATTTATGTCTTTGACGGAGAATATCATGCTCTCAAGGAAAAGACACATGAATTGAGACAAGGAATGAAGGATATTGCGCGCGAGAAATATGAGATGGCAAAAGAGGAAGAGGATATTGAGGGAATGGGCAAGTATGCTCGCGGATTTGCGAAGCTTGACAAGGAAATGATTGAAGAGAGCAAGGAACTTTTGGAGGCAATGGGGGTTGCTGTTGTTCAGGCGCCGGGAGAGGGCGAGATGCAGTGCGCCGAGCTTGTAAAAAACGGGCAGGCTTATGCTGTCGGCTCGCAGGATTATGACACTCTTGCTGTCGGCGGCAAGCGCCTTATACAAAACCTTACTTTATCGCGAAAGAAAAAAACAAAAACAGGATATATTTTCATTGCGCCTGAGATGATTGAGTATGAAAAAGTTTTAAATGAGCTTGGAATTGATGGTGACCAGTTAATCTGCCTGGCGATTCTTGTCGGAAGTGATTTTAATCCTGGCGGTGTCAAGGGAATTGGGCCGAAAAAGGCGCTTGCGCTTGTCAAGGACAAGAAATATCCTGTAAAAATTTTCTCTGAACTGGAAGAGCAAGGGAGACTTGATTTTAACTGGAAAGATGTTTTTGAAATTTTCAAGAAGCCCAACGTTAGCAAAGAAAAGGTTGAATTTCCAAAACTTGACGAGAAAAAGCTAAAGGAAATTCTTGTTGAGAGGCATGAGTTTTCAAATGAAAGGGTTGAAAATCAGCTTGTCAAACTACGCGAGATAAAGGACAAGGGAAAACAAAAGACACTGTTCTGAAATTATCTTAAGTGTTTAGAAACTAATTTAAACTGATTTTATCTATTTTATTCATGAAAAAGTGGATGATATTTGCATTGTTATTCATGGTTTTAGTTTCTTCAGCTGCTTTTGTTGTTGCGGCAGAAGCGCCTGCGCCTTCTGTGTCAGATGTTCAAGAAGCAGAACAGCAGGTGCAAACAGCGCAGAATAAAGTTCTTGAGCAGGAGATTATAATTCCTGAGAATTTGCAGCTGGTTGCAAGAATTGCTTTTGGATTGGAACAGGGAGAGAGCATTAATTTTAATCTCTTTATTGTTATTATTGTTCTGCTTGTTTGTTTTGCTCTGCTTATGCAGTCAATAATTCAATTTATTCCTTTCTTCAAACAAAAATGGGTGATTTGGGCAGTGGCTGTTGTTGTAACTCTTATAACTTCTTCAACAGGGGCGTTTATAGCAGTAACTAACTTTTTCTTTGGATTTGGAAGAAATATTCAGTTTTTGCAAAAATGGGGATTGCTTAATCTTGCATTGATTATCATAGTGCTTGGTGTTTTTGTCATAGGCCTTAAGAAATTATTGAAAATGATTAAGAAAAAAGTGGAGGTGGAATCTGCTGAGAATGTTGGATTCAGGGCAACTGCTCCAAATTTAAGGAGATAACTTTTTCGGTCTGATTATTAAGTCATGTATCCTTCGCCATAACTTGGCATTTCTTTCTTGAGCTCTGTGCCTTCTTTCATTCCTTTTTCCAATGCTGTGAGCTTTTTTTCAGTTTGTTCTGCTTTTTCTTCTGTCGCTTTTTTCTCTTTTTCTTCCCTGCTTTTCTTCATTTTAGCAGCAGTTATTCTTCCGATGTAATAAAAGATAACTAGCGTGAGCATAATCAAAAGCCAGACAATAAGCCGTATCCACCACGCATCTTTTGCGAACACAAGATTGACAAAGAAGTTTGATAATGCCTGGATTGCTCTGACTTGGGCAAGAATTATTGCTGCACCGATTCCTATTGCAAAAGGCAGTAATCCTTTGAGAATTCCGCTTTTTCCCAAGACATCTGCTGTTGTTACAAGAACAAAAACCCAGAGAATCAGAATAAAGAGGAATGTAACAGATATTTCATACGGGTGCGCAAATAGTATCTGAAATAGCAGCGGATGAGCAACAAAAAAGTTATGAACAGGACCTATAACTTTGTGCTTGGATACTATATTCATCCATTCCTGCTTTAAGTATTCTGATTTATTCTGCGCAGTAGTATATTGTTCATATTGCTGCTGTCCTGCTTGTATTTCTCCTCCAAGAGGCGCTCCTTCAAGTCCAGGAACTTCATCCTGAGCAGATATAAGCGGCAATAAGGAGAGCAAAAGAATTGCAATAACAAATAGACCTGCTTTTTTCATGAATTAGATAAATAAATGATGTTTAAAAGATTTGGGGTTTGGCGGGTGATTTGAAGATTTCTATTTTAAGTTAGTCTTAGTCTTTCTAGGGCTGCTCTGTTTCTTACTATTTTTGCTTCTAGGGCTGTTCTGGCTGCTCCACTTAGTTGAGACAGTCTTTCTTCATCATAAGCTATTTGTGAGACTAGGGAGGCTTGCGCTTGCCCTGTTCTTTCTTCTAGTTGTTCTCTTAATTCTTCTTTCCATAGTAGATCTAAAACAGTTCTGCCATAAAAGAACATAACTGCTGCGCCTATTGCCATACCCCAGTAAATGAGATTTCCTGGACTTGTTAATGTATTACGATTTCCAATGTAAGAGATTGCCAGTGCTATAAAATAGATGATCCAGATTACTCTCTGAATCGTCTTATTCCGAGGTACAGTCTCTTTTATGAAATAGAATATAAGGATGAATGGAAGGACAAAGCTTACCGTTATTCCCAGTGCCGAATACTGATTTATTAATGGGCGTATGATGTCTGGGCTGATGAAGGCACTTGATAATATGGCTACAACAACTGCTATTGCAATTTTTATGCCTTTGCTCGCACTCTTAATCATCGGTAGAACAGAAACTATCGTAAAGATTATGAGAAATATTAGTACTGCGAATAGGATGCTTGGAGAAATAAGTCTAGTTAGAAATTCTTCAAGGTTTGCAGATTTTAAGAGATTTTTCAGGGAGGTTGTGAAATCTTCAATTGTTAATGCGCTAACAATGCTCGCGAGCATTGATAGCGCAAATAATCCTAGGAGAATTAATGCAACAATCTTGCCTGCTTTTTTCATGTTCTTTTTAATTGTTGGGAGTATTTAAATGTTTTTTTTGCATTGCTGGGTTTTTTATTTGACAGGAGTAATGAATAATCATGAATAACCTGATTTGTTGCTATGCGAGAACTTGGAAATATTTAAATAGTAATTTAGGGTAGGAGGGATATGAAAAAGAGTTGGATTAGCAGAGTTATGCTTGGAGTTATGGCAGGATTTTTATCTGTGTTTTCAATGAATTTGGTTTCTGCTACATGGGGTGAGAATGTTACTAAGGCCCTTGATGAATTTACAGAGGGATTAAATCCTATTTTGAAGTGGGTTCTTGGGACAAGTGATACAGGAGAACTGCTTCTTATCAAGCTGCTTGTATTTATTTTAATGATTGCAATGGCTCTTATTGCAGTCAGCAAGGTTGAGATTTTTGAAGAGAGAACAGCAATTAAATGGATAATTGTGATAATTATTGGTGTTCTTGGCGCGAGATTCTTGACAACAGCAGCATTGGTTAACTTTGTCTGGCTTCCTTATGGAATTTTAGGGATATTGCTCGCTTCAATACTTCCATTTATAATTTACTTTTATTTTATAGAATCATTTGACAGCCCTGTTGTAAGAAAGGTTGGATGGGTTGCATTTGGTGTTATTTATTTTGTTCTTGGACTTAGCAGGTGGGATCAACTTGCATGGTCGTCTGTTAAAGTTCATGAACTAAATACCTTCTTGTTTGGCATATTGAAATGGACTACAACAGAGCATGTATGGTGGCAGAATTTTGGCTGGATTTATGTCTTGATTGCAATCTTCTCTATTATTGCTATTCTTGCTGACAGGAGAATCAGAGGAGTATATTTGATGGGGCTCATGTCAAAGACAATGAGCGAGCAAAATAAGAGAAGAGCAAGCCAGATTGTTACAGAGATAAATTATTTGGAGTCAAGATTGCCTCATGCTGCTGATGATGCTGCTAGAACTGCTATAATGAATAATATTAAGGCGCAAAGGGAAGCATTAGCAGCAATACTCCAGCAAGGGTAAGTTTCTTGTTAAATTGAACATATAATTTATAAACTTCTGAATTCTTGGTTTATTATGAAGAGAGGATATTTGCTTTGGGCTTTTGTTTTGCTATTTGGCATTTTGCTAATGAACTTTGCATCTGCATATTTTTATTTCCCTGATGCGCGAAGCCTGACGCAAAGTGTAATTGATGCTTATGTTGATGTTGGCGAGCCAATCCTACAGGCGCTTTTTGGCGGTTATGGGGGATGGTCTGGCTTTTTGCTGTTTGAGAGATTCTTGCTGTTTATATTATTGCTTTCTTTGATTTATGTTGTTCTTGGCAGAGTAGAAATTTTTGAGGAACAGAAAGCAGTAAGATGGGTTATTGCTATTATTGTGCCTCTTATTGGAATGAGATTTGTTGATTATGACTGGTTAAGCGCAGTGCTCTTGCAATATCAGGTTCTGGCTATTGCAATGACTGCAATTTTACCTTTTTTCATTTATTTCTTCTTTTTGTATAGCATAGCACTTGATTATCCTATTCCCAGAAAACTAGGATGGATATTTTTTGGTGTTGTTTATATAGGGCTCTGGTCAACAACCATGAGCGAAAGCGCCAGCCAAATATATTTCTGGACAGTTGCTGCAGCGATTGTATGCCTGATTTTTGACAAGAAAATAGAGAATTATCTTAGGTTTAGGAGTCTAACAAAACAAGATGTAACCGCCAAGCATAAAGAAATAGCAAGGATTAATGATGAGATTAGGACGCTTGAAAATCAAATCAGGAATAACACAATCGACCCCAAATACGGAAGAAAAGCAATACATGATTTAACAAAACAGAAAAATTGGCTCTTGAAGAATTTGTAAATTAAGAATCTTTTATTCTTCACCCATTCTTTGAATTCCGACTACTTTTCTTTCCTCGCCTGTTCCTTCATAGATTGGAACTTCTTTTGGCTGCTCTGCTTTTGTGCTTCTGTAAGCCAAGAAAGCGCCAACAAGAATGAGGATTAGTCCTGCTATCATAATGTAAATATCTGAGACACCCAGCGAGGGGATCTTGATTAAAGCTCTTATTGCAGGGTACGAGAGGGCAAATACTAATAAACCGACTCCAGCGACAATGTAACCGATTAATTTATTGTTCATTTTAACCTCCCTGTTTATGTTAATAATTATGCTATTTGTTATTTAAAGATTTGCTTTGCAAATCTTTAGCCCATTCAAATCAAAAAGATTTGAAGGTTTAAATCTTGTCTTGCAAAAGGTTTATATATCAATTGATATATTGATAAGAATGCTGGATTTAAAAATATTCAAGAAGAATCAATTTGCAAGATATCCTACCTTAGATACTGTGCTCATGATAGAAGAAACTATAGAAAAATTCAGCGGAGAGGTTAACAGGACAGAATTATGGAAAAAACTGCCGAGAAAAGTAATGTGGCAGACTTATCTTATGGTGCTGGATTATCTTACTCACTCAAACAAGATAGCAACTGATCCGAGGGACCAGAAGATTATCTGGTTATGGAATCCTAAACTTTTGAAGATGATTGAGAAGAGAAAGAGGTACTAAAATGCCTAAAAAGACAAGTGTTGTTTTTGCTTCTGAAAAGCTTGAGAAAAGCTTTGAGAATTTAGGGAGTGAAGAATCAATGAGAAAATATCTTATGAGAGCAATAGACGATTTAAAGCAAGATCCATTTTGTGGAACTAAATTGCCACAGCGATTATTTCCAAAGGAATATGTTCAGAGGTACAATATAGATAATCTCTGGAAATATGACTTGCCGGATGGATGGAGGCTGATTTATACTCTTGTTAACAAGGGACAGGTAGAAATAATTTCAGTCATCCTTGAATGGTTTGACCACAAAGATTATGAAAGGAGATTTAGTTATTAAAAGATGAAAGGCGCAAAAGGACAGGACATTTTGGGGAATATTGCTATTCTTAAGTTTGACTGGAGCGAAAAACTTGCTGATAAGAAAAAATATGCTAAGAGATTCTTGAGGGAGCATAAAGCTGTCCGTACTGTTCTTGAGAAAACAGGCAAGTTTTCAGGACGGTTGCGAACGCTTAAGACTAAATGGCTTGCTGGGGAAAAGAATCTTGAGGCGTTATACAGGGAAAGTGGATGCGAATTCAGGTTTAATGTTGAATCATGCTATTTTTCATCCCGCCTTGCTTCTGAAAGATTGGAGATAGCTGAAATGGTTAAGAAAGGCGAGGATGTCTTGGTTTTATTCGGAGGTGTTGCGCCTTATGCGATTGTAATTGCGAAACTTTCTAAAGCTAGGAGAATTGTTTCTGTGGAACTTGGACGGGATTGCTCAAAATATGCCTTGTTAAATGTCAGGAGGAATAAAGTTGATAAGATTGTTTCAATAATTCAGGGAGATGTCCGTCGGGTTTTGCCTAAGATGAAAGCGAAGAGGGAGAGATTTTCACGGATTGTTATGGCTCGTCCTAATCTTTCTGATAATTTTCTTGATGTTGCTTTTCCATTGATTAAGAAAAATGGAATTATCCATTATTACGGATTTTATCCTGAGAAAGAGCTTGACAAAATGAAAGAAATGATTTTGAAAGAGGCAAAATCTGCGAAGAGAAAGATAAAAATAATGAGAATAAAGAAAGCAGGGGATATTGGCGCTTACAAGTTCAGATATCGCGTGGATATGAAGGTTCTTAACTAATTAATTAAGAGAATTAATGATTTGATTTGCTATTTGTTCTGGTGTTAAATCTGAGCTGTCAATTGCAATGTCAAAATTATTTTTATCGTAAGGATTTAGATTGTAATATTGCATGTATCTTTTTATTTCTGATTTTTCTCTTTCTATTATGTTTTGCTTTGCTTTGTTTATGTCTGGATTGTTTTCTTTTCTTTTTTTATCTGAGAGAATTCTTTTTGCCCTGATTTCAAAATCAGCATCAATGAATACTTTCTTTGCTTTTGGGATGAAATGAAAGCCCAATCTTGAGTCAATGACAAAATTGTCTTCTTTTTTGCCGAGCATTACTTGTCTCTTATCAAGCTCTTCATCTATTGATTTGTCTGTTTCTGCTATCCTGCTGAGCTCAAGAATTGAAATATTTCTTTGTTCTGCTATTTCACGCATGAAATCCCCATTTGAATAGTGCTTGAAATTCAATTTCTTTGCAAGAAGCTTTGCAATTGTGCTTTTTCCTGAGCCTGGCTTTCCTCCGAGTGCGATTATCATGCTTCGCATAGTATAACAAGCTTTAAAAATGTATTTTTGGTAATCTCTTCTATGAGTGAGTTAGAAGAATTGCATGACGAAGCAAGATTATTAAGCCAGGAGTATGATTTAGATGTGGCTGTGCAGAAAGTTTCTTTAGAGTCTTCTTTATCTCAATCAAAAGAATTTGCTGATGCGACAAAAGACCCAAATCCTATTCATAGAAAGATAGAGGGATTTGACGAGGTTATTTCGCCAGGATTCCTGCAGAATTGCATAGCTATTGTAGCGAGCAGAAAAGCAATGAATGCAACAGATGTAAACCCTTTGGACTTTCCATATTCATTAAATGAAAGTGAGATGCCTGCAGCTGTTGCAACAGGATTGAATTATTTTATCTCTGCAATGTTCAATGCTCAAACGCGCGAAGCAGATATTGAAATTAGAAATTCGCAAGGAAGATTGCTGCATAGGCTGCATAGGAAAGTTTATGCTGAAAAACCTTTCTCAGGAATGCCTGAAACAAATGGGGAATTGATTTATGAGGGAAGATTTGCTATATCTGGAGAAGACAGTGTATCTGCTTTTGGAAGGTTAATTAGTTCTGACAGTTCTGAGAGCAATTTAAGGGCTTTAGCAGGCTCTTCGTCTGCGGTTTGCGATGCAATAAGCAGTGGAAAGCTAAATCCTCTTGAGCAAGGCGTTGTTGTGATGTATACTGGAAGCCAGAATTTTTATCTTGATTTGTCTCGCAGCCTGGATTTGCGCAAGGGGATAAATATGAGACTTTATGCTTCTGAGAAAGATAAATTTGGCAGATTATCTGCAAAGGGCGATTACGTTAAGATGTCTGTTGTTGGAGAAGATGATTCTGGAAGAATGCTTTATCATTTCAATGCAGGATTGTCATTTCAGGATGAAAGACTTGTTAATCTAATTATGCGAAGAGCATTGAAAAGTAGAGTTTAATCTTGACATAATTTAAATCTGCAGTTCTGCCTTTATTGCTGTTGGAGCTTCTCCGCCGTGCCAGGTGAATCTTGGGCGGACTCTCATTGAATAAATTCTCTCTGAATTGTCATCCAGCAAAATTGCCGAACCTTTCAGAGCAGGAAGGTCATTCATGTGCTGCTGGATGCTTTCCAAAAGATATGACTGCATTATTGTGTTAAGGGCGTCAACATC
>Ga0315295_10004879_pt1 | contig 11451 bp, 8 predicted proteins | sample YL17G14_0_MG_FD_204453 | JGI IMG/M metagenome (GOLD analysis project Ga0315295, IMG submission 204453) | Sediment microbial communities from Yellowstone Lake, YNP, Wyoming, USA - YL17G14_0 | ecosystem: Environmental > Aquatic > Freshwater > Lake > Sediment | place: USA: Wyoming | collected...
TTACCGGGCGCAGGGCCGGAGATATCGAAAAGATATGGGCCGATCCAACACTTGCAAACAGGGAGCTTGGATGGAGAACGGTCAGCACTCTTGATGAATCGATGAGAACAGCATGGGAATGGGAAAAATATATCAGAAAGGATAAAAAATAATGGCACCAGAAAAAACCATACTTATTACCGGCGGCGCCGGATTCATAGGATCGCATGTTGTCAGGCGGTTTGTAAACAAATATCCCGGATATAGCATAGTAAATGCAGACAAGCTTACATATGCCGGAAATCTTGAGAACCTGGCTGATATTGAGAAGAAGAGCAATTACCTGTTCGAAAAAACTGATATTGTAAACAAGCAAGCCATTGTGGATCTTTTCACAAAATACCGGCTTGACGGAATAATCCATCTGGCAGCAGAATCGCATGTCGACAGGTCGATCACGGCTCCTGATGAATTTGTTCATACAAACATTGTCGGAACCGTTAACCTCCTTAATTCTGCCTTGAATATCTGGAAAGACAAAACTGAGGGCAAGTTGTTTTATCATATCTCCACAGATGAGGTTTACGGATCGCTTGGGAAAGATGGAATGTTCACCGAGGAAACAGCTTATGACCCGAAAAGTCCCTATTCTGCTTCCAAGGCAAGTTCCGACCATATGGTAAGGGCATATGGCCATACATTCGGCCTCCCGGTTATAATCTCCAACTGCTCAAACAATTACGGACCCAACCAATTCCCCGAGAAACTGATCCCGCTTGCAATAAATAATATTAAGAACAGCAAGCCTATACCTGTTTACGGAAAGGGAGAGAACATCCGCGACTGGCTTTATGTTGAGGACCATGCTTCTTCAATTGACCTGATATTTCATAAGGGAAAGATCGGAGAAACATATAACATAGGCGGCAACAACGAATGGAAAAACATTGACCTTATTAAGCTTCTCTGCAAGATTATGGACAGGAAACTTTTCCGCCCTGAGGGCACTTCAGAAAAACTGATCACCTATGTCAAGGACCGTCCGGGGCATGATCTGCGTTATGCCATAGATTCATCAAAATTTCAGAGTGAGCTTGGATGGGCACCCATACCTGAATTTGCAGCCGGACTTGAAAAAACTGTCGACTGGTACCTTTCAAACAGCAAATGGCTCGAAAGAATTATTTCGGGTGATTATGAGAAATACTACGATAAGATGTACTCGGGAAGATAGAGAGGTTAGTTCTTTAACCTGCTCATCCGTGAGATCAGCTCATCTCCGAGGGTGCTCTTCTGCTTAATATGGTCCTGTATTGCTGCAACGACTCCGTTTGAGTTGAAATCACCCCTGACCTGTTCAAAATCAAGTTTTTTAATCTCTTCGCCGCCGTCAATTCCAAATCCTGTCATGGAGGAAAGGTTGAACTCTTTTCTTGCATCCTCGTAAAGCATTTTGTCAAGATCTATGACGCTTTTTTTCCATTTTTCAACCATATTGATAACATCAGCAGCTGTGAAATCCTCAACAGGTTTCCCTGCTTCTTCTTCAATTCTTTCAGAGGCCCAGGTCCACTCCCATTTATAGTAAGATCCATGCATCTTCCTGAATGCATCTGTTACGCCCTCAATTGTATTTATCTTGTCAGATTCAATATCATCGAGAAGCCCGCTTACAGCCTGTTTTGGTGCAATTAACCCTGCAAGATCGACCCATTCGCCTTTTCCCATCGACTGGTCAGGTGTAAGTCTCTTCTGCAATTCGCTGTTCGATTTGAAATTGACGTTCTCAAGCCTTTTAATAAGTGAGTTGCCCAGAAATTTATTTATCCCTGTCTGATATAGTTCAATCCCTTTTTCAAGCGAAGTTCCTTTAATCATCATATTGTTGTAAGAATATGATCCTGAACCTGAACCTGAAACCGATTTCAATTTGCGGAGAAGTTCCCTGCCTTCAAACATTTTTCGGATCGTATACGGACTCAGAAGATTGAAGTTAACCTGGTCGTGTTTGACCGGATCTTTTCTCCTGTCGCGGACAGGCCACTTCTGTGCATCCCTTATTGTACCCACGCTTCTCAGGTTTATGCCGGGAACAAGTATGCTTTCATCATTGCTTTCGATAAGGTAGGAGAAAGGAAGGGATGATGTATCCATATTCTTGTAATGGCGTCCCATGACAAGTGTATAGGGTCCGATCCGGGCGGGCCAGAGCACATATGAATCACTTGTTGTTTTGGAACCTCTTTCCATTATCCCCTGATGGATCGGACCAAGCTTGTACATGTGGTTGCTCTGGTTCGACCCGCTGCCTGCATTCATGAACGAAAAAATACCGGCAATGAGCAGAGTTGATTTATGATGGGTAACAGTATAGGGCCCTGCAAATATAGAACATGCCTCTCCGTGATAACCTCCGCAGTTGGCAAAAAAGAGAGAATTCTCGGCGGAATAATGTTTCCCCAGAACACATCCCTGACCGATAAAACATTTGTCTATGAGTGTCGATTCAGTTACAATTGAACCGGAACACACAATAAAGTGTTCCATGATCACTCCCGGTCCTATAAAAACAGGATCTTCCTTACAGCTGTTAACTGATCCTTCATCCAGTCTTATGCTTTCCTCTATATGACTGAACGGACCAATCCTGACATTCCTGATCTGTCTGCAGCTAAATATCCGGGAACCTGTACCGATCGTTCCTGTATCTGAACTATTTGATTTTGAATATTCGTTTATCATAAGTTCCATCTTTTTAATAGCTTTTACACGGTGACGGTAAAGAGCTATTATATAAGCCTGATGGGCCGACAGCTGATCCCAGATCATTACTGAACGTCCTCCTGTTTCATTCAGCACCGCGACCTCTGTCCCGTTACCAAAAGATGAAACCCCCTGCATAATTATTTTTCCGCAGTTTTTTATGATCACATTATCCTCGATCCGGTAATTTGCAATATAATCCCCTATATTGCTGATCAGAACATCTGAACCGATTTCGCAGTTATGAATGTGAGCATTGATGATGCCGCACCTGACACTTACTCCCGATTCCTCAGTATATGATTTACTGAAGTTCCCAAGCTTAATTTCACCCGAAAAAGTAACATTCCGGCATCTTGAAGGATCAAATCCTTCTTTAACCTGTACCCTGCTCCAGTCATCACAGCTGCAGCCATTGGCAGTCAGTTTTTTAATCTCCGTAATGGTCAGTTTTCTGAAATTCTTAGCGGATTTCATATCAGAAGGCTTTATTTTGTTCTATTCGACAGTAACAGATTTGGCGAGATTTCTGGGCTGATCGACATTGCATCCTCTCAGAACTGCGATATGGTATGATAACAGCTGAAGCGGGATAACGGCCAGAATTCCGGAGAATGCCGGAAGTGTTTCCGGAACCTCAAGTACGTAATCGGCCATCTTTCTTATCAATTCATCCCCTTCGGTTACGATGGCTATTACATTTCCCTTTCTGGCCTTTATCTCCTGGATATTGCTTACTATTTTGTCGTAAATGTCGTCTTTTGTGGCGACCACAACAACCGGCATGTTTTCATCAATAAGGGCAATAGGACCATGTTTCATTTCAGCTGCAGGGTAGCCTTCGGCATGGATGTATGAAATCTCCTTAAGCTTTAAAGCTCCTTCCAGGGCAACCGGGAAGAGATATCCCCTTCCAAGATAAAGTGCATTTCTGGTTTGCTGAAATTTCTTTGCAAGTTCAAGCGCCTGCTCATTTACCATGAGTGCCTTTTCAATTTTTACCGGAATGGAAACCAGTTCATCTATGAGCTCCTTGTAAGTTTCTGATGAGATTACACCCTTCAGATAACCAATTTCAAATGCCATCATTGCAAGAACCGTAACCTGGGTCGTAAATGCTTTCGTGGATGCAACCCCTATTTCAGGACCTGCATGAGTATAGACACCGGCATCTGTTTCGCGTGGTATGCTTGAGCCCACAACGTTGCATATCCCAAGTACTTTTGCTCCCCGTTCCCTTGCCAGCTTTACTGCCGCCAGGGTATCGGCTGTTTCGCCACTCTGACTGATTGCAATTACAATGTCCCCTTTCTTTATTATCGGGTCCCTGTAGCGGAATTCCGAAGCATATTCCACTTCGACAGGGATCCTGGTGTATTCTTCAAAAATATATTCACCCAGTAAACCCGCATGCCACGAAGTGCCGCAAGCCACGATTATAATCTTTTCCGCCTTTGAAATAGCTTCGAGCTCATTATGAAGTCCGCCAAGCATTATTCCGCTGTGATCAGGCAGTACTCTTCCCCTGAAGGTGTCATGTATCGCTCTTGGCTGTTCATAGATCTCCTTCAGCATAAAGTGAGCAAATCCTTCCTTGTCGATCTCCCCGATCTTGAGGTCAACCTCTTTTACTTCAGGTTCTATATTTTTCGGCCGTAAAGTTTTAAGAATAAGCTCATCCCTTTTTATAATTGCAATGTCATCATCCTTCAGGTAGATAACCCTCTGTGTATATTCAACTATAGGAGTTGCATCGGAAGCAATGAAGTTTTCACCCTCTCCTACTCCTATGACAAGGGGGCTTCCTTTCCTGGCTGCAAAAAGTCTGTCGGTCTCCTTGGTACAAATTATTACAAGGCCATAGGCTCCCTCAACCCTGTTAAGTGCCAATGTGATCGCTTGTTCAGCAGTAAGATCACCCTCAAGGTAGAGGTGTTCGATCAGGTTTGCAAGAACTTCGGTATCGGTCTGGCTGTTGAACTGTATCCCCCGGCTTTGCAAATGTTTTTTGATATATGCATAGTTTTCGATGATCCCGTTATGGACAACTATAAAATTACCTTTATATGAAACCTGCGGATGAGCATTTAATTCATTTGGTTCTCCGTGGGTTGCCCACCTTGTGTGCCCCATCCCGACAGTTCCGTTAAAATCGGTACCGTTCACCATCTTCTCCAGATCCTCAACTCTGCCCTTGCATTTGAATATCTTTGTTTCTCCGTTGACGATTGCGAGTCCGGCAGAATCATATCCCCGGTATTCAAGTCGTTTAAGTCCCTTAATTACAATTTCCCTTGCAGGTTTTGATCCGATATAACCAACTATTCCGCACATATGCGATTATTTTTAGAAATGAAGAAAACCGGACTGATACCAATCCGTATTAGCTGAAAAAACGGTGAAATGAAATCAATTATTGCAGATATCCAAAAAGAAGGTGATCAGGAGAGTATCTTGTCATAAAAATCGTTATAGGCATCAATGTACTTTGCCTCATCCTGGAATGACAGAACCGGTTTGTTTATATTCTTAAGGTATTTTGACAATTCAACGTTAATCTCTTCACTTCCAACTATTACGGCATCTGAATATTTAATGGCCAGCTTCGAAACATTTATAAAATCGGCATTCTTTACAAGCTTAAGGCTTTCACCGTCTATTCCATCGTACCTTAGCTTGTCGGCAAATGTGGATCTGAAAGGAGTGCTGAAATCATTGTCATAGACGGAATAGATAATTTTATAATTGTGAAAAAGGGGATCATCATTATAAATGCTGCGCAGGTAAACCGGGACCAGAGATGCCATCCAGCCATGGCAATGAACAATGTCAGGAGCCCATCGGAGCTTTTTTACAGTTTCAATCACACCCCGGGCAAAAAAGAGCGCCCGCTCATCATTGTCATCAAACTCTTTGCCTGATGAATCTGAAACTGTATGCTTCCTCTGGAAATAATCATCATTGTCAATAAAGTAAACCTGCATCCTTGCAGATTGTATTGAGGCAACCTTTATTATGAGAGGATGATCCGTGTCGTCAATTATAAGATTCATCCCCGAAAGTCTTATAACTTCATGCAGCTGGTTTCTTCTTTCATTGATGCTTCCATACCGCGGCATAAAGGTTCGTATTTCCTTACCCCTTTCCTGAATTCCCTGCGGGAGATATCTTCCTATCTTTGATAATTTGGTTTCGCCTAAATATGGAGTGATCTCCTGAGAAATGAACAATACTTTCTTGCTTTCCATTTACATGCCTGGATATACCATTCCGTAACAACCTGCAAAGATAATAATAAAAAATGACAATAATATCAATACGTAGTTATTGGTATTTCTGTTTCGCCTGCTGTTTATTTTATTTCTGAAAGTTCAGGCCCAAATCCTTTATTTTCGTTTAGGTTTGCATTAAAATCCTGAGACATGAAAGTAGTCAGTACTGTTAAAGAGTTTCAGAAAGCAACTAAAGGTGCAAATTCTTCACCTCTCGGATTTGTACCTACAATGGGCGCTCTTCACCGGGGTCATCTTTCATTAGTTCAAAATGCCGTATCACAATGTCCTCAGATAGTGGTGAGTATTTATGTCAATCCAACGCAATTCAATGATAAAACCGATCTGAAGAATTATCCAAGGACTCTTGACAATGATCTGGCCCTGCTGAGGGAAGTTCTCAGAGAGATTGATTTAGTCTTCACTCCTGATGATAAAGAGATTTACCCTGTTGAGGACAGAAGGGTTTTTCATTTTGGAAATCTGGAAAATGTAATGGAGGCACTTCACAGGCCCGGACATTTCAACGGTGTAGCACAGGTGGTGAGCAGGCTGTTCGAAATTGTAAAACCTGATATTGCATTTTTCGGACAGAAGGATTTTCAGCAGCTGGCCGTAATCAGGGAACTTGTAAGACAGCTCGGAAGCAAGGTAAAAATTTTCGGTAATCCTATCATACGAGAGGATGACGGTTTGGCCATGAGCAGCAGAAACCTTCTTCTCGATCAGACGATAAGGAAAAAAGCAGGGATCATATATTCAACAGTTTCTGCTGCTGCCAGTATGATTAATGACCATGATATCCCTTATCTGATTTCTTATGTAAAAAAAACCATTGAAAAAGCTGACGGTTTCAGTGTGGAGTATTTCGACATTGTTGATGACGAGGAATTAAAACCGGTTGCTGCACGATGTGAAATGAAAAAAGGAAAGAAATATTTTGGATGCATTGCAGTCAAAGCCGGAAAAATAAGACTGATAGATAATATCGAAATTCCCTTGTAATCAATCAAAAGGATATTTAAATTTGCGCCATTAAAATTCATTTGCTAAAAATGTTTATAGAAGTATTAAAATCAAAAATTCATAAGGTAACCGTTACTGAGGCAAATCTGCATTATGTTGGAAGTGTCTCGATCGATGAGGATCTGATGGATGCCTCCAATATAATTGAAAATGAAAAGGTACAGGTCCTCGACATAAACAATGGCGAGCGTCTGGAGACCTATGTGATCAAAGGGAAAAGAGGTTCAGGTGAAATTTGCATGAATGGTCCCGCAGCAAGAAAAGTAGTTGCGGGTGATGTTATTATAATCGTGTCCTATGCAACAATCGATTTCCAGGAAGCAAAATCATTCAGGCCGGCGGTTATTTTTCCTGATACAAAAACAAATAAACTGATCTGAATTTGAGGAAAGGTTTCATACAGGCCGGAAAGTTTATCGCTTTTCTTGCTCTAGGGATTCTGCTGCTGTGGATTGCTTTCCGGACCGTCAATTTCAAAGCACTGGGAAACAGTTTGACTGGAGCAGATTATTATTGGTTGCTCCTGTCTGTGCTTTTTGGCCTTCTGGCGTTCCTCAGCCGTGCCAGGCGATGGATGATCCTTATCAATCCGCTTGGTTATCATCCGAAATACTGGAACACTTTTCATTCAATGATGTCGGGATACCTTGCAAATCTGGCTCTTCCCAGGATAGGAGAGATTTCGAGGTGCGTTGCCCTGGGCAAAAAGGAAAAGATCCCGGTGGATCAGCTGATAGGAACAGTGGTGATTGAACGCACAATTGATTTCATTTCTCTCCTGATTATCATGTTTGCACTCTTTTTTACAAGCGGATCAAAGATCAGGGAATATCTGAATGTCAGTATTATCATCCCCTTCAGGGAAAAGGTACTGTTGGTTTTTGGTTCAGCATGGATTCCATGGGCCATTTTAATAGCCTTGTCAGCAATTTCACTTTTCCTGCTGGTACGCTATAAAAAGGAGCTTCGGAAGGTCAGCTTCTTGTCAAAAATGTTCGACATTGGCCGTGGTGTAATAAACGGACTTAAAACCATATTAAAGCTCAAGAGGAACTGGGAATTTATCTTTCATACATTATTTATCTGGCTCAATTATGCGCTGATGACATGGGTTGTTGTCTTCTGTATCGAGAGTACATCCCATCTGTCGTTTGCCAATTCGATCTTTATTCTCGTTATTGGCGGCCTCGCAATGTCGGCCCCTGTACAGGGAGGAATGGGTGCGTTCCACTATTTTGTTTCCAGGGGAATAGCATTCGTGGAAGGGGTCAGCATTGAAGATGCTTCTGCATATGCAATACTTACTCACGAATCACAGCTGGTTATTATACTGATACTTGGTGCACTGGCATTTTACATGCTATCCCCGAAGAACCGAAAAAAAGGTACCTATGTCTAAATCCAAAACAGTTTTCGTTTGCCAGAATTGCGGAGCTGAATCTGCAAAATGGATTGGAAGGTGTCCTTCGTGTAAGGAATGGAATACTTACCATGAAGAGATCATTGCTCCCCTGTCGTCCCGTGAAAGATCTTATTCATCAGGTCAGAAAAAGAGGAAACCTGAGCTACTTGATAATATAAAGTCTGATGAACATAACCGTCTGAAGACAGGCATCGTGGAACTTGACAGGATACTTGGCGGAGGAATGGTACCCGGCTCTTTGATCCTCCTGGGTGGTGAGCCTGGCGTTGGCAAATCAACCCTTGCGTTGCAGCTTGCACTTGCTCTCAGCGAAAAATGTGTGCTTTATGTATCGGGTGAAGAGAGCGAAGAGCAGATAAGTCTCAGGGCAAAAAGACTGAAAAAATCCAATCCGTCGTGCTTTATATACAGTGAAACTGATCTTGAGAATATACTTGTCCAGGCTGAAAACCTTAAGCCCGGATTGATAATAATAGACTCTATTCAGACTATTCACACAGGGATCCTTGAATCTTCTGCCGGATCGGTCTCACAGGTAAGGGAATGTGCGGCTCAGCTTCTGAAGTTTTCAAAAATAACAGGGATCCCGGTCTTCCTTATTGGACATATTACCAAGGATGGAACCCTTGCCGGACCTAAAGTGCTCGAACATATAGTCGATATTGTCCTCTATTTTGAAGGCGACAACAATTATATATACCGTTTGCTCAGGTCTGTAAAGAACCGGTTTGGATCAACCTCTGAACTGGCAATATTTGAAATGATTGAAAGCGGGCTTAGGGAAGTTGCTAATCCTTCCGCAATGTTTATCAACCAGCATGATGAGCCCATCAGCGGAATATCAATTGCCGCTACAGTCGACGGTCTCAGGCCATTTCTTATAGAGACCCAGGCTCTTGTAAGCAGTGCTGTTTATGGTACCCCGCAAAGAAGCTCCACCGGGTTTGATATCCGGAGGCTGAATATGCTTCTGGCAGTTCTTGAAAAAAGAGCCGGTTTCAAACTTGGTATTAAAGATGTATTTCTGAATATTGCAGGCGGTATTAAAGTAGACGATCCTGCAATTGATCTGGCTATAATAACATCGGTTTTATCTTCAAATCTGGATATTCCTGTCGGAAAGGATGTGTGCTGTTCCGGTGAGGTTGGCCTGTCAGGCGAAATAAGGCCTGTCTCCCGTATAGAACAACGGATTAAAGAAGCTGCCAAAATGGGTTTCAGGAAGATTTACATCTCTAAATTCCACAGGAATATTTCCATTAATGGAATTGATATTGAAGTAATTCCTGTCGGTAAGGTAGAAGCACTCGTTCGATCACTGTTCAGCTAAAAAAAGTCTTGCGGTCTAAAAAAAAATTTCAGCCTCTGACTGTTTTCCGATCGCAGTCACACACCTCAGGAAATTTAGTATTTCTCTCTTATGTAATTTCCCCTCCCGGAATTCTCTCTTTTTACTTTATCGCAATCCGTTTCGATGCTGAAATTTGAAGGGCGTTCAAATTCATCTGCTCCCATTATTCCAAACTGAGGATCGTTGTAGACTTTTCTCATAAAGATACCAAACACAGGAAGAGCCATCTGGGCTCCCTGCCCTTCACTGAGAGTTTCAAAGTGGATAGCCTGATCCTCCCAGCCGCTCCAGACACCACCCACCAGATTGGGTGTCACACCCATAAACCAGCCATTGGAGTTATTCTGAGTCGTTCCGGTCTTGCCTCCGATCTGGTTCATAAGCATATATGGTTCTCTTCTTAATCTGTTTCCTGATCCAATTAGCACGACTCCCTGAAGGAGATCAAGCATCAGAGAGGCCTGTTCCTCGCTGAGGACCTCTTCAATCTGCTGTGTGAATTTAGAAATTACATTACCGTTCTTATCATCGATACGGGTAACATACATCGGTCTTGTATATACTCCTCTGTTTGCATAGGTCGAGTAAGCCCCGACCATTTCTTCAAGCTTTATATCCGACGTGCCCAGAAATATTGATGGAACAGGATCAATAAAGCTCCTTACTCCCATTCTTTTCATAAGTTCAGTTACTGCAGAAGGTCTGAATTGCTGCATCAGCCAGGCTGAAATATAGTTTTCAGACTGTGCCAGCCCCCATTTGAGTGTAACCATTTTCCCGTGATATTCCTTTGGCCCTGAACTTCTGGGTATCCAGGGAACGGAATCGCCGGGCAGATCGAATGACCTGGGAATATTTTCAACCTCATCACACGGAGTATACCCGTTCTGCATTGCAACAGTGTAGAGGAAGGGCTTTATAGTACTTCCGACCTGCTTTCTCTGCTGTGTAACAGCATCCCATTTGAAGTATCTGAAATCCGGCCCCCCCACATAAGCTTTCACATATCCCAGGTGAGGGTCTTCCACAAGAAACGCCGAGCGGACAAAATATTTATAATACCTTACTGAATCATAAGGTGTCATAACTGTATCAATTTCCTTGTTTTCTCCCTTCCATGAAAAGACTTTCATCGGGACTTTTGTATTGAATGCGAGCATAATGGAATCTAATGGAACTCCTCGGGCTTTCATCATTATGTACCTTTCGCTGTCCTTTATTGATCTGAATATCAGATCTTCAACCTCCTTTTTGGAAAGATCATTTGAATAGGGAGGATTTCTGAATCCCTTTGCACGCTTGTAAAAATCAGGTTGAACCTCTTTTGACAGGTGTTCTGCAAGAGCTTCCTCGGCATATTGCTGCATCCGTGAATTGATGGTGGTATATATTTTAAGTCCATCCTTGTAAACATCATAATTGGACCCATCAGGTTTTTTGTTCTTGTTGCACCAGCCGTACAGAGGATTATTCTCCCATTCCCACAAAGCATCGTCATATGATGATTCCCTTTCATATCTGTTGCGGTCAGGTTCCGGTTTTCTCATAATATTCCTCAGGTATTCCCGGACATATGTAGCGCGTCCTGTATTATGGTCCTCCATTGTGAAATCAAGTTCCATCGGAAGCTGCTTCAC
>Ga0315295_10004880_pt1 | contig 11450 bp, 10 predicted proteins | sample YL17G14_0_MG_FD_204453 | JGI IMG/M metagenome (GOLD analysis project Ga0315295, IMG submission 204453) | Sediment microbial communities from Yellowstone Lake, YNP, Wyoming, USA - YL17G14_0 | ecosystem: Environmental > Aquatic > Freshwater > Lake > Sediment | place: USA: Wyoming | collected...
TATCCTGATTATCGTATCGCCAGTTCGGTTTCAGGGTCGAACAGGTGGAAGTTGTCCATGTTGAAGGCCACCTGCACCTTCTCGCCGATGCGGAAATTCGTGCGCGGGTCAACGCGGGCAATAAAAGTGTTCGGCCCGCTGACCAGGTACAGGAAGATCTCATTACCCATCAACTCGGTCACGTCCACTTTGGCTTCGACGTTCTCGACGTGGATGCCAGGTGGAGTGAAAGCCGGGTTGAAGATGTCTTCGGGGCGGATGCCAAAGACGATCGGGTGATCCACGTAGTTCTGCAGCTTCTTGGAACGGTCTCCTGGAATAGGCACTGCGAAATCACCCGAATCAACCAGCAGCGAATTTCCATCCTTGCGCAGTTTGCCTTTGAAGAAGTTCATCGCCGGAGAGCCAATGAAACCGGCAACGAACATATTCTCCGGCTTGTCGTACAGGTTCTGCGGCGTGTCCAACTGTAGCAGCAAACCCTTGTTGATGACCGCGATGCGGGTGGCCATGGTCATGGCCTCCGTCTGGTCGTGGGTAACATATATGAAGGTGGTTTGCAGGCGGTGATGCAGCTTGCTCAACTCTGAGCGCATGGCTACGCGCAGCTTGGCATCCAGGTTGGAAAGCGGCTCGTCGAAGAGGAAGACTTTCGGTTCGCGGACGATGGCGCGCCCAACGGCCACGCGCTGGCGCTGGCCGCCCGAAAGCTGGCGCGGCTTGCGGTTCAGGTATTCGGTAATACCCAGGATCTCGGCGGCGTCGCCAACCCGGCGTTTGATCTCCTCCTTGGGAGTCTTGCGAAGCTTGAGGCCAAAGGCCAGGTTATCGTACACCGTCAGGTGCGGGTACAGCGCGTAGGATTGGAAGACCATGGCAATATCACGGTCTTTGGGCGGTACATCGTTGACGACGCGGTCGCCGATCTTTATCGTGCCTTTGGTGATCTCTTCGAGACCGGCAAGCAGCCGCAGGGCGGTCGTCTTGCCGCAGCCAGAAGGACCGACGAAAACCAGGAATTCTTTATCCGCGATCTGCAAGTCCAGATCGTTGACGGCAACAACGTTACCAAATTCCTTTGTGACGTGATCGTACGTAACACCAGCCATTTGAAACCTCCGTTTCGTGAGAGTATAGTGCTTATATTATAGTACAACTTTAAAAATGCCTCTTGCCCATTTTGCCGCCTAATCATAAAATGGAACCATGACCGAAGATGTGACCCCCATCCGCCAGCAATACCTGGAGATCAAACGCCAGTATCCTGACGCCATCCTGTTCTTTCGCCTGGGCGACTTCTACGAAACCTTCGACGAGGACGCTGAGACCGCCGCGCGCGAGTTGGACATCGTCCTGACCTCGCGGCCGATCGGCAAAGGCCTGCGCGCTCCGCTGGCCGGCATTCCCTATCACGCCGTCGAGAATTACCTGGCGCGCCTGATCGAGAAGGGCTATCACGTCGCCATTTGCGAACAAGTCGGCGACCAGCCCACCAAAGGCATCTTCCCGCGCAAGGTGGTACGCGTGGTCACGCCCGGCACAATCGTGGAACCTGGCCTGCTGCCCGGCGATGCCAATAACTATCTGACCGCCATCGTCTTGGACTCCGGCGCCGTGGATTCCAGCGTCGGAGACGCTGGAATTCGCGCCGGGATCGCCTACGTTGACATCACCACTGGAGAATTTGCCGCCACCGAACTGGGATCGGCTGACCTGGCAGCGGAAGGGCGACCATACCCCCATTCGGGGGCAAGCGGGTCGCCCCTACGGGCTGAAATTGCCCGCCTGCGCCCGGCTGAAATCATCCACCCCGATAATGTCATTCTGCCCAATGGCATCGCCGGCCACATCACGCCATGGGCTGCCTGGCGCTTCGAGCCGGGTAAATGCCAGGAAACCCTTTTATCTCATTTCAGCGCCTCTACATTGGAAGGGTTTGGGCTGAAAAACCTGCCGCTGGCGGCGCGCGCGGCGGGCGCCATCATCCAGTATCTCAAAGAGACCGAAAGCGCAGCGCTCAACCTGTTGACGAGCCTGCGCGTCTACAGCCTGAACGAATTCATGACCCTGGACGCCGCCACGCGCCGCAACCTGGAACTAACAGAAACCCTTCGTTCCTCAGGACAGGCATTGCGCGGCGAGAGCAAAGGCTCGCTGCTCGGCGTGCTCGACCATACCGTCACGCCGATGGGCAAACGCTTGCTGCGCCAATGGGTCAACCAGCCACTGCTGGATGTCCGTCGCATCCGCCTGCGCCAGGATGGGGTCGAGTTCTTCTTCAAGAACTCGATGAAGCGCACCGAGTTACGCGCCGCGCTGAAGCCGCTGGCCGACCTGGAACGCCTGACCAACCGCATCCTCTCCGGCCACGCCCAGCCGCGCGATCTGGTGGCGATGAGGGAGACGCTCCAGCGAATTCCAGCAATTCAAAATTTATTCATTGCTTCCGGCGGGGCTGAGCCCCGCCGAGAGCAGGAAAAAACACCTCTCCCGCTGCAAAGTCTCGACCCGTGCTCCGAAGAACTTCAACTTTTACATGCATCCATTGCTGACGACCCGCCCGCCACGCTGCAAAACACCGGCATCCTCCGCCCCGGCTATTCCGCCGAACTGGATGGGGTCATCGAGGCCTCCCGTCACGCACGCGAATGGATCAACAACCTGGAAAACGTCGAGCGCCAGCGCACCGGCATCAAATCGCTGAAGGTGGGCTACAACAAGGTATTTGGGTATTACCTCGAGATCTCTCACGGACAGGCTGCCAAAGCGCCCACGGATTACATCCGCAAGCAAACGCTGGTCAACGCCGAACGCTACATCACACCAGAGATGAAGGAATACGAGACTCTGGTGCTGAACGCCGAGGAACGCATCCGCGAGTTAGAACTGCGCCTGTTCCGCGAGGTCTGCGTGAGGCTGGCGAAGTCCACCGCGCGCTTGCTGGACACGGCGCGTGCGTTGGCCGACCTGGACGTTCGCGCCGCCCTGGCCGAGGCGGCCGCCCTGGGGAACTACTGCCGGCCCGAGGTCCGGGAGGATGCCGTGCTGGACATCCGTGAAGGCCGCCATCCGGTCGTCGAGCAGACATTGCAAGGCGAGCGTTTCGTCCCCAACGATGTCACCATTGAGAAGGGCGAGATCGTGCGCGTCATCACCGGGCCGAACATGTCGGGCAAGTCCACGTACCTGCGGCAGGCGGCGCTGATCGTGCTGATGGCGCAGATAGGCTCCTTCGTCCCGGCGGATTCCGCAAAGATCGGCCTAGTGGACCGCATCTTCACCCGCATCGGCGCCCAGGACGAAATCCAAGCCGGGCAGTCCACCTTCATGGTCGAGATGATCGAGGCGGCCAACATCCTGCATCACGCCACGCAAAGGTCGCTGCTCATCCTGGACGAGATCGGGCGCGGCACCAGCACTTACGATGGCGTCTCGATTGCCTGGGCGGTGGTCGAGTACATCCACAACCACCCGCAACTGCGCTCCAAGACGCTCTTCGCCACCCACTACCACGAGCTGACCCAACTGGCGGACCTTCTGCCGGGCGTGCGCAATTACAGCGTGGCCGTGACCGAAGCGGACGCCAAAGTCGTCTTCCTGCACAAGATCGTGCCGGGCGGCGCGGACCGCTCGTACGGCATCCACGTGGCACAACTGGCCGGGCTGCCGCGCCCGGTCATCCAGCGCGCCAGCGAGATCATGCGCGAATTGGAGAAATCCTCCGGCCAGGCGGTGCACATCAATCCGCACGCCGCGCAGCAGGCCGCCCTCTTCCCGGAGACCAGCCCCCTACTGGATGAACTGAAGTCGTTGGATGTGAATTCATTGTCGCCCATCGAGGCGTTGAATAAGTTGTTCGAGTGGCAGAGGAAATATCTGGAAAAGCGATGATATACTTGAAAAATAAACCCAAAAGATGAGAGGCTGCCATGTTAGTCGAAACCCGTTATGAACATGTCATGCTCAGCGACGCCAGAATTCCGATGATCGCCGGTACGGATATGAAAGTGACCGAACTCGTCCTGGCGCATTTCGCTTACGGTTGGAGTCCGGAGGAGCTTCATTTTCAGTTTCCGCATTTGACATTAGGGCAGATTCATTCCGCGCTCGCTTATTATTGGGATCATCGGGAAGAACTCGATAAAGACATCGAATTACGCCTCGAAGCCGCAGAGAAACTCCGCCGTGAAATTGGCGAAACGCCGCTGGTGGCACGATTGAGGGCCAAGGGGTTGATTGGATGACACTCGCCCTGTACATGGATCACCACGTGCCAAAAGCCATCACAAATGGGCTTCGCCTGCGCGGTGTGGATGTGCTGACCGCTCACGAAGACAATGCCGATGAACTCGACGATGCGCTCCTTTTAGATAGGGCTACAACGTTAAAACGCGTTCTCTTCACGCAAGATGATGACCTGCTTGCAGAGGCAGCCGAACGCACGAGGAAAGGTACTCCTTTTTACGGCTTGATTTATGCTCATCAATTGAGATGCTCGATAGGAACGATCATTCGCGATCTGGAAATAATCGCAAAAGCGGGGGAAGTAGAGGAAATCACGAATCACATCCAATTCCTCCCGCTCTAATTACCGATCGAGGCGTTGAACAAGTTGTTCGAGTGGCAGAGAAAATATCTGGGTGAATAGAGTCCCCGCGGAGTAGTGATGATCCATTTACTGAAAGAAAAAGCGACACACGCACAAATGCAGGAAATGCTCCAGGAAAACAAGAGCATGGTCAAGATTGTCGTGGATATCCGCTTGCACACACTGGCCGGAGGCGGCGAGATGCACGCCGACTGCGAAACGGTGCTTCTTGAAGCAGGCAGCGAGCAAGATGATCTATGGGGCGCAAACTGGTATGCTGATGAACAACGGGTTGAGTTTGAATCGCTCATCAACATCCGTCCCCGACTGGGCAATCGGAATATCCTGATCCAGGATGAGAATGTGCGCCAACAAGTTGATGCGGTCACTCGCAAAATTCTCGGAGGTGTACGATGATGGACAGAGAAAAACTTCGCCAGCGCTTCCTGCGAGACGCGTTGCCGGTGCGCCTGGGAAATCTCTCTGCCACTTTAGGGAGAATCTCGTCCAACGCCAGAGAGTCAAAGGATCAATCCATCGTTGGAAACCTTTTGGATGAGGCCAAACACTTGATTGAATGGACAGCGGCCGATGCAGATATTGCGACTGCCGCAGAACTCGTGGAAATGCAGCGTTTGATCGCCCTCTGGCAGCGAGCTTGGGATTCGTCCGCCAGGGATCACCGCCAGCGGATTTTGCTTTCCGTACAGGCAAAAGCGTGGTCGGACAAGGCTCTGGATTTATCCGGGCTGGCGGGATGAGGCGGCTTTTTTTACCCATCGAGGCGTTGAATAAGTTGTTCGAGTGGCAGAGAAAATACCTGGAAAAGCGATGATATACTTGATGTAACCACCCGAAAAGACGAGAGGCTGCCATGTTAGTCGAAACCCGTTATGAACATGTCATGCTCAATGACGCCAGAATTCCGACGATCTCTGGTACGGATATGAAAGTGACCGAACTCGTCCTAGCGCATATCGCTTTCGGCTGGAGTCCGGAGGAGCTTTATTTTCAATTTCCGCATTTGACATTGGGGCAGATTCATTCTGCGCTCGCTTACTATTGGGATCACCGGCAAGAACTCGACAAAGACATCGAATTACGCCTCGAGGCCACAGAGAAACTCCGCAGTGAATTACAAAATTCTAATCTTGCGCCGCCCATAAGCCGTTGGGCCGCCATTTGGCGGTTGAAAAAAATAGCTAGCCCGTTCTTTGCATAATAAGAAGAGCGGTGACAAACTATCACAACGCAAGGGAGATTGATTCTGTGAAAAAATTCACGCTTTTTGTCATTTTAACGGTTTTTGTTCTAGCGGCTTGTGGCGCTCCAGCAATGCCTACAACTGAGCCAACCTTACCGCCCGCTCCGACTAATACACTTGTTCCCCCTCCAACGGAAACGCCCATTCCTCCTACTGCAACTCTTGAGCCTTCACCAACACCAACGCCTGTACCTCTTGGCGGCGGTGGTGAGTATATTATGCAAATTAACCAAGTTTTGATTCCAAAAGAGTTCAATTCACAAGAATCTTTTCGTTGGTTTTCTGCATCATCAGATGGCTCGAATCTAAAGATGCTCGATTGGCAGATTTGGAGTATGTCGCCTGATGGAAAACTAGCATTAACATATACAAGCGATTACAAAGTATCTCTGACGTATTTAGATGGTACGGGTTCAACGCCACTAGATGATTCTTTAGATTACTATATCAATAGCAATATCAATAGCAATTTTCAAACTGCTATATGGCTTACAAACGGGAATATAGTACTTTTGGCATTTGAACAGAAGCAACATAACAAGATTTCAGTTTATCTTGTTACCGCGGATGGCAAATCCAAAAAATGGGAAAAACTTTCCCAAGTAATGAAAGAATTCGCGAATTTACTGTTTATTTCACCCGATGGAGAGAAACTTTATTTAGAAACCTTCTGCGGGAATAATCGATGTAATTCTCAATATTATGTGGCTAGTCTAGACGACTCCGAGCAGAAACAAATCTTAATAAATGTTAAGAGTTTTCAAAATATATATATATCGCCTTCAGGTCAATATATTTCCTATGTTGATAATTCTGGGCAAGTCTTAAGGGGTTGTTTTATATATAAGGTCGCAGATGATACCGCGACAAAACTTTTACCGGATGACGGTCTGCGTGGACAGGATTATTGTTTTGGTGGAAATCACTGGTCACCAACTGATGACAAACTATTTGGGCAAAATATAGATGGATATTCCATATTGACAGTACTGGATGGAAATATTACTACCTTCTCAGAAATTAATGCTGGTTTTTGTTATTTAGCACGTTGGACTCCTAACGGAAAGCATCTATTTCTTTCTGTTTGTACAGAAAAGAATTTTGAAGGGGAGGGGTTGAGTGGGGGATTTAGCCTTGATTACGAAGAATTTAGACAATCAATAGGCGAAAGATTAATAAATATTTCAGACGGTAAAGTTACAGAATACCAGGATGCGGGCTTTTGTGATGCTGTAATTTCTCCAGATTCCGCATGGGTATTATTCTATGCGTGCAAAAACGAAAATAAAATTGTTGTTTATCCATCCCAATTGTTAAATCTGGATACAAAAGAAATGTATCCATTATTTCAAGAATTTATTCCTGAGAACCCGGATACTTTAACTCAACCGCAAGGCTTTTTCCAGAAAGCCTGGTCAGTTTTCTGGATACCATAGAAGCGGGCTAACATTACGTGCACCGGACAAGTGCGGGCTGTGCCCACACTTTTGGGGATTCAGCCCCAACGGCGGATTCAGCGTCTGGTAGTTTTTCTCGCAAAATCCCGCACTTGCCGGTAACAGTAGCCGTTAGTGCGGACAACCTCCCCCCGACTCGCGCAGAAAACGATCTCCCACAGGAAGATAATGAGCCCCATGCAAGAAAGGATTTATAATCAACGTACAACCCGTCCGGCAGAGTTCTCATGATGTGGACCCTCATCGTTCGTTCCCCCGTTTCTGAACCGCGCGAATACACCCTCAAGCCGGGTGTACAACGCATTGGCCGCGACGCGGACAACGCCATCGCTCTGAGCGACAACCAAGTTTCACGCGTCCACGCCGAAATCCAGATGGACACCCCTGGCCGCCACGTCGTCATCACCGACCTGGGCAGCACCAACGGCACCTACGTCAACCACCAGCGGCTGCCCGCCTCCAAGCCATACGTGCTCAGGCCAGACGACGCCATCCGCATCGGGTTCCACGAGATGCGCGTGGCCCACCCAGTGGAGAAGGCGCAGGTCAGCACGATCACCGAGAGCCTATCCGTTTCCCAGGCCATGGTTCTCGAGTCGCTCGACCGGCACGCCATCCTGCTCTACGAGATCATTGACCGGCTGAACAAGGTTTTTGACACCGAAGGGGCGCTGAGAGAGATCGCCGCGCTCATGCAGCGTTCGTTGGGCGTCGAAAAGTGCGAGATCTTTCTTCCGCCTCAGTTTAAAGAGCTTACCGGTCGCGGTTTCCCAACCACTTATGCCGAACGTGCAATCCACCAGCGCGAGGCGGTCTTCATCCCAAAATTGACCCTGAGTATAACCCAGGATATCAGCGAAAGCGCTGGCCGGCTGCAGATCCGCTCGCTGCTGTGCGTGCCTGCGATCTTGAACGAGCAGGTGATGGCTCTCATCTACCTATACAACACTTCTTCCAAAGGACGCCTACTGGACAAGAACGATCTGCACGTCGCGGTTGCCGTGGCGCACCTGGCTGCCCTGACCATCGAGCGGGTGCACATGGCGGAAAAGTTGCAAGACCAGGAAAAAGTCCACCAACTTCTCAAACGCTTCCTGCCGCCCGCCGACGCCCACGCCATGCTGGATGGCTACCTCAAGACCGGCAACCTGCCCGAACTGAGCGAGCAGACGGCCACCGTCCTGTTTGCCGATATCGCCGATTCCACGCACCTGGCGGAAAAGCTGGGGCCGCGGCGGTTCGGGGCCATCTTGAACCGCTACTACCAGGATATGACCGACATCGTATTCAGTCACGGCGGCCTGATTGACAAGTACCTGGGCGACGGGGTGATGGCCGTCTTTGGCCTATCTAGCGCTCAAAAGGATGTGGAGAGGCAGGCCGTAGAGGCAGGCTTGCAGATGCTGGAACGGCTCGAGAAGAATTATGCCGACGAAAGCAACCCCATCATAGTCGGCGTGGCGGTGAACACCGGGCCGGTCATGGCCGGCTACGTGGTCACGCAAGAACGGGTCGAGCTTTCGGTGCTGGGCGATACGGTGAACGTCGCCTCCCGGATGGAAGCGCTGGCGCGGCCCAATCGCTTGTTCGTCGGTCCGCTCACCTATCAGGCCATCCAGGGGAACTTCGAGATGAGGAGCATCGGGCCGGTGGAAATCCGCGGTCGAACCGAGCCGGTACAGGTGCATGAGGTGGTTAGATCGCCCTGAGCGCACTGGCGCCACGTAGAGGCCCCAGTAAAAGTGCCACGTACTTTGCAGGTTCGTGGCACTTCTTATTTTACGGTACTTCCTTTAGCACAACATCCAATGGCTTGACGGGCGCTTTCGAACGCCGGATCGCCCAACCGACGCCGATCAGCAAAATGACAGCTACGATGAAAGCCCCCACACTTACGCCACCTTCTGTCGCGCTGTACTTGACGATGACCGGCGCGGCCAGCAGGCTGACCAGGTTGACCACCTTGATCATCGGGTTCAGCGCTGGCCCGGCGGTATCCTTCAACGGGTCGCCGACCGTATCACCGACCACGCCCGCCCTATGCCGTTCCGAACCTTTGCCGGTATTCTTTTCCAGGTCACGCGGCTCGTCCTCGATGGTTTTCTTGGCGTTGTCCCATGCGCCGCCTGCGTTAGCCATATACACGGCGAGCAATTGTCCGCTCAGGATGATGCCCGCCAGGAAGCCACCCAGGGCTTCGACTTGCAGGATCAAACCGATGGCAAGCGGCATAAGCACCGAGATGGCTGCCAGCGGGACAAGCTCTTTCTGCGCTGAAGCGGTGGAAATGTCAACTACCCGGGCATAATCAGGCTGGACTGTGCCTTCCATGATGCCGGGGATCTTGAACTGCCGGCGCACTTCCTCGACGATCTGGCTGGCTGCACGGCTGACGGCGCGGATGCACAGCGAGGAGAACAACCACGGCAGCGCCCCGCCCAGCAGCAGACCGACGAACACCTTCGTCTCCGAGAGGCGGATGGATTCCAACACTGGCATTCCCAATTGCAGTTGGACGCGTCCCACGTCGGTGATGTACGAGGCGAACAGGCTGACCGCGGCAATGACCGCCGAGGCAATTGCCACGCCTTTGGTGATGGCCTTGGTGGTGTTGCCCACCGCATCCAGGTCAGCCATGATCTGGCGGGCTTTCTTGGTTTCCTCGTCCTTCAAATCATGCCAGGCCATCTCGCCGATGCCATTGGCATTATCCGATATGGGACCGTAGGAGTCCATGGCCACGTTGTTGCCGGTGTGGCTCAACATGCCGATGCCGATCATGGCGACCGCGTAGAGCACATAAGTGGCATGTCCCTCGCCGCCGTACAGCATCAGAGCAAAGATGAAACCGATGGCGATCACGACCAGCGCCCACACGCTCGACTCCATGCCAACTGAAAGACCCGCCAGGATCGTCGTGGCCGGGCCGGTCTTCGTCGCCTCCACAATTTCCTTGACGGGTGGCTTTTTCGTCGAGGTGAAGTACGAGGTCAATGGATTGAATACCACCGCCAGCCCAACACCGATGGAAGTCAGCATCGCCATACGCCAGTCGTGGCAATACAAGAAAGCCAGCAGGAACGACCACAAGACCGTGTTGACGCTGGACACTTCATAAGAACGGAACATGGCTTCTTCGGCGTCATTTGCATGAAGGAAGCCGAACACACCCTTGTGCGGCATCTTTTCCCAGATCGGGACGGTGAAGGTGCCCAGGATGGAACTGATGACGCCGATGGCGCGGATGATGAGCGGGTAGACGATCCATTTCAGGCTATGGGTCGGGTCAACAGCCATCAACGCCAGGCCCAGGATCAGGCCCGAGACGATGGTCACCTCATAGCTCTCGAAGATGTCCGCCGCCATGCCGGCGCAGTCTCCCACGTTGTCACCCACCAGGTCGGCGATGACAGCCGCATTGCGCGGGTCGTCTTCGGGGATGTCTTTCTCGATCTTGCCGACCAGGTCCGCGCCGACGTCCGCGGCCTTGGTGAAAATGCCCCCGCCCACGCGCATGAACAATGCCAGCAGCGTGCCGCCGAAGCCGAAGCCGAGCAGGGCATCGGGAGCAGCCTTGCCAAATATGATGAAAATGATCGTGCCTCCGAAGAGGCCCAATCCGTCGGTCAACATTCCGGTGACCGTACCGGCGTAATAGGCAATCGAAAGCGATTCGTTGAAGCCGCGCTTGGCAGCCGAGGCGGCGCGTACATTCGCCTGGATCGCCATGCGCATGCCCAACTGGCCGACAATCAGGGAAAACGAAGCGCCCATGATGAACGCGATCGTCCGGCCGATGGCCACCACGATTTGCGCGTTCTTGCCGAATTCAGCAGTTGCTGCCTGGGAGGGGTGAACGACATAGACGCTCAAGAACAACACCACGGTGAGAGCCCCGATGATCGGCAGGATCGTGCGCAACTGGCGGTTCAGATAGCTATCCGCGCCAATGCGGATCGCGTTCCAGACTTCCTGCATTTTTTGAGTGCCCTTGTCTTTCTTGAGCACATTACCGCGTAGCAGCCAGGCATAGAGCAGGCTGATGAACGCAGTCAGCACCACCCCCAGGATGGCGATCTGTTCGAATGTGTTCAGCCCATGACGGCTGCCTAGCCAAAGTATGTCCATGTATCCTCCAGTA
>Ga0315295_10004881_pt1 | contig 11450 bp, 5 predicted proteins | sample YL17G14_0_MG_FD_204453 | JGI IMG/M metagenome (GOLD analysis project Ga0315295, IMG submission 204453) | Sediment microbial communities from Yellowstone Lake, YNP, Wyoming, USA - YL17G14_0 | ecosystem: Environmental > Aquatic > Freshwater > Lake > Sediment | place: USA: Wyoming | collected...
CTCGCTTTATTACGACTTAAACAAAACTAAAACACGATTGGCTCTTGTTTCAACCCAAGTGTTTATCGGTTTATTCAAAGGTAAATCACCAACACATTTTTACCATTAGACCAAATTTTTTAATTGTTCCACCAAATTTCAATAATCTTACCACACATGGATGGTCGGCTGAATGGCTCGCAAAGTTTAAAAACATGAAGGGCGGTTACTCCCTCCTCAGTTTTCCCGCCCTTCTATTATAGCCTATTTAAGTTAAGATTTGGCGCTTCCGGCTTCAACCGGCGCCGGTGCGACATCCGTCCTCGGCTTAGCGCTGTCTGAAATCTGGCCGTCAACCAGGTCAATTAAAATTGTATCGCCCATCTGGTACTTGCCGCGCAGTACTACCTCCGCCAGCCTGTCTTCGACCAGATTCTGAATGGTACGGCGTAAGGGTCTCGCACCGAAGACTTCATCGTAGCCCTTCTCGCCGAGGAAGTCCTTGGCCGCCTCGCTTACCTCAAGCTTCATGCCCTTATCCGTAAGCTCCTTGCCAACCAAATTCAGCATAAGGTCAACAATCTGCCTTATCTGCTCCCTGTCGAGGGCATGGAAGACGACAACGCCGTCAATACGGTTTAAGAACTCCGGGCGGAAGTTCTTCTTTAGCTCGCCAAGGAGCTTATCCTTCATGGCTTCGTATTCCATCTGCTGTACCTTATGCTCATTCGCATGGGAGGTAAAGCCGATGGACGTACCTTTGCGGATTACCTCGGCACCGATGTTCGAGGTCATAATTATAATGGTGTTCCGAAAATCAACCCGGCGGCCCTTGGCATCGGACAAATGTCCGTCATCGAATATCTGGAGAAGAATATTGAACACATCCGGGTGCGCTTTTTCAATCTCATCCAGCAGGATGCAAGAGTAACCCTTATGCCTTACGGCCTCGGTCAGCTGGCCGCCTTCTTCGTAGCCAACGTATCCCGGCGGGGCGCCGACAAGACGTGATACCGCAAACTTCTCCATGAACTCGGACATATCAATCCGGATAAGGGAGTCCTCGCTGCCGAACATGAACTCGGCCAGCGCTCTTGCCAACTCCGTCTTACCGACACCGGTGGGGCCCAGGAAGATGAAGTTCCCGATGGGATGTCTCGGGTCTTTGAGTCCGGCGCGGGCGCGTCTTACGGCCTTGGCGATGGTGGTGATTGCCTCATCCTGCCCGATAATCCGCTTGTGCAGGACGTTCTCCATCTCCAGGAGACGGGCCATCTCATTTTCGGTGAGTTGCACGAGGGGAATACCCGTCCACATGGAGACGACTTCGGCAATATCTTTATCGGTTACAACCGGCTTCTGCGTCTCCTGCTCCGCCTGCCACTCCGCCTCGAGTTTCTTTATCTTGTCCTGTATCTGGAGTTCCCGCTCGCGCAGCTCGGCCGCATAGTCATACTGCTGGGTTGCCAGCGCCGCATCCTTGTCCTTGCGGACGGAATCCTGCGCCGCCCTCGCTTCTTTAAGGGTAATGGGAACGGTGCGGTGTCTTATCCTGACGCGGGAGGCGGCTTCATCAACCAGGTCAATCGCCTTATCCGGCAGGAATCGGTCGGGGATATACCTGGCTGACAGGGTGGCGGCGGCAGATAAGGCTTCATCCGTAATGGAGAGCTTATGGTGCTCCTCGTAGCGGACTTTTATGCCGCGCAGAATCTCAAGCGTCTGGTCAACCGTCGGCTCTTCCACCAGTACCGGCTGGAAACGTCTCTCAAGCGCCGGGTCGCGCTCGATGTACTTGCGGTAATCATCAAGCGTGGTGGCGCCGATGCACTGTAGCTCGCCGCGGGCTAAGGATGGTTTTAAGATATTGGCCGCGTCAACGGCACCCTCGGCGGCACCGGCCCCGACGATGGTATGGAACTCATCAATGAAGAGGATGCAATTTCCGGCTGCCTTGAGTTCCTCGATGATTTTCTTCAGCCTCTCTTCGAATTCGCCGCGGTATTTGGTACCGGCGACGACCATCGGTATATCAAGGGTAATAAGGCGCTTTCCCTCCAGCGTCTCGGGAACATCACCGGCGACAATGCGGTGCGCCAGCCCCTCAACAATGGCCGTCTTACCGACCCCCGGCTCACCGATGAGGGCCGGGTTGTTCTTGGTGCGGCGAGAAAGAATCTGCGTTACCCGCTCAATCTCCCTCTGCCGTCCGATGACCGGGTCGAGCTTGCCGGCACGGGCGGCGGCGGTTAAATCAATCGAAAGCTGGTCAAGGGTCGGCGTGCGGGAAGCCGTGCGTACCAGGCGTGATTTGGCCGAGGTGTCCTGGCTGAGTACGCGGATAGTCTCAGCGCGCGCCCGCTCAAGGGTAATGCCCAGGCTGTCAAGGACGCCGGCCGCAACCCCTTCCCCCTCACGGAGCAGGCCGAGTAAAAGGTGTTCAGTCCCGATGTAGTTGTGACCCAGATGGCGGGCTTCGTCGATGGCGAGTTCAATGACCCTCTTCGCCCGGGGCGTCAGCCCAATCTCACCGGTGCCCGGCTTTTCGCCGCGGCCGATGATAAATTCCACCGCCGAGCGTACCTTACCCAGACCGGCACCAAGGTTAACGAGGACTTTGGCGGCAACCCCATCCTCTTCTCTAACCAGCCCCAGCAGGATATGCTCCGTACCGATGTAGTTGTGGTTGAGGTGCTGGGCTTCCTCCTGGGCTAAGGTAAGAACCCGTCGGGCTCTTTCCGAAAATTTCTCAAAGCGGCTAGCCATCCTGTCCTCCTTATATTACTTCCGCATCACGCTAGCAGTTTAGTGTTCTAAGTAGAAGTACGTATTTGCTGTAATTATAATGCAAGCAGAGAAAAAGGTCAAAAAGCTAAGTGAAAACGAAAAATCAAACCAAACGAGTCGAATGAGCAAAACAATCAGTGGAAATAATAGAGATAGTTAAACCAAGAAGTTTAATTTAATTAGGATTCTCAATGGATGGCAGTTAACTAACCAAAGCCTTCTGGCAGTGACCTATTTTCCACAGCGACTTGCGCCGCCAGTATCGTCAGCGCTGAAGTGTTTCACTTCCGTGTTCGGGATGGGAACGGGTGGTGCCACTTCGCTCCAACCACCAGAAAGCTCTGGTCAATTTAACTCATTGTAGTATAGCACTTTGTTTTTAAAAAGGCAAGCACAACTTGAATTGCTTACCTGTCAGGGGCCTTTTCCGGTGCTATCTTACCTTCTTTTATTAGATTCTCTATGAGCTTCTTTTCTTTTTCTGTAAGATTGGCTTTTTTGAGCAGGTCGGGACGGCGGATGGCGGTACGAATGACACTCTGCTCGCGCCGCCATTTATTGACCTCCTGGTGGTTTCCGGAAAGCAGAATCTCCGGCACCTTCCAGCCGCGGAAGCTGGCGGGGCGGGTGTACTGCGGATATTCCAGCAGTCCATTCGTATGTGATTCGTGGAGCGCCGATTCCTCGGAGCCAAGTACGCCAGGGATAAGACGCACCACGGCGTTAATCACGACCATGGCGGCAATCTCACCGGAGCTTAATACGTAGTCCCCAATGCTTATTTCATCCGTCGCCAGGTGCACCCTTATTCGTTCATCAACCCCCTCATATTCTCCGCACAGTAATATCATGTATTTTCGTGATGAATACTCTTCGGCAATCTTCTGGCCGAAGAGCCTCCCCTGCGGTGTTAGCAAGATAACCGGGATTTCGCTCCTCCAGCCACTCTCCCATATCTTCGATACCACCGCTTTCGTCGCTTCAAAAAGCGGCTCCGGTTTTAAGACCATGCCGGCACCGCCGCCGTAAATTGTATCGTCAACGGTATGGTGACGGTCATGCGTCCACTCCCGGAAGTTGTGAGCATTTATGGTAACCAGCCCGCTTTCTTTAGCACGCTGGAAAATGCCAGTCGAGAAGGGACTGTCAAACATACTAGGGAAAAGGGTCATAATGTCTATCTGCAATTGTGACGACCTCTAAAAACTTATCTATAATTGCGTTTAAAAAATGGATTTACAACTGGTGGCACAGGCCTCCGTGCCTGTGAGCCTCTGATTTTTCATGGATTATCGAAATAGGACATTGCTTGTTTGCGAATAATAGAACAGGTTTTTGTAAGTATCAGGCTTTTTAACCGACTTTAGTCAGGTACCTAGTTTTACTGTATAAACCTCTTAAGCGTTTTCCCGCAACGATTCTGGTCTGCGTGCAGACCACACAGGCAGGGACGCCTGTGCCACCAAGATAGATTATGTGTTTTTATAATCTCTTCTCGCTATCTTCTGGCGGATGCTCGGTGTACGCCCCGGTAATAATTCCCGCGCCGTGCAGGATGGCGGGCATGATGATTTCAAGGTTCTCCCTAACCGCCCTGGGGTTGCCCGGCATGTTGATAATGAGACACTTCTTTCTAACACCGGCGACCGCCCGGGAGAGAATGGACATGGGCGTTTTTTCAAATGTTTTGACCCTGACAATCTCGGCAAAACCCGGCACTTCCTTGTCAATGATGGAAAGGGTCGCTTCCGGCGTTACATCGCGCGGCCCCAGTCCCGTGCCGCCCGTCGTCAAAATAACGTCAATTTCCCCCTCATCCGCCCAGTCCCTCAGTCTCCGGGCGATGAGCGGTACTTCATCCGGGATAATATCATACCTTACGACCTCGCAGAACGCCGCCGCAACCGTATCCTTGATTACCTGCCCGCTCACATCGGCACGTTCACCAGCCGAGCCTTTGTCGCTCACGGTAAGAACACCAACTCTAATCATATTGTTTTCCACCCATCCCCTATTCCAAAATGGCACCCGAAAGCGAATTTTATTCTATCATATATCGGGGGCCACGCAAAATAAAAAAACGCACCTCGGTAGCGTAACCTGATTTTAGTTTGGTTTTATCGCCACAATTAGCTTCGTTTTCTTTGCATCCAAGTAACAGCATCCAGCAATGTGAGGATAATTTTTCGTTGTTCCTCAATGTTAGCGGATGCCCAAAGTTCACGAAGATTCATCAACCGTCCGACCGAGACCAGGGGTTTACCCGAAGTGATCACGATTGATAACGGATCGGAATTTGCCGGTAGGGCATTGGACGAGTGGGCTTATCGAAAGGGTGTTCAATTGAATTTTACCCGGCCGGGGAAATCGGTGGACAACGCCTTTATCGAGAGCTTTAACGGCCGGTTTAGAGATGAGTGTCTGAATGAGAACTGGTTTCTTTGTCTTAGGGAAGCCAGGAACGTTATCGGATCATGGCGGAAGGATTTTAATGAGTCCAGGCTTCACAACTCACTGGGAGGATTAACCCCGAAAGAATTCTTGGAAAGAACCGGGATATTCTAATCGTAAGTGGTCCTAACAACGGTGTGAGGTCACTACAACCTAATGTCGACAGTAGTGATCTCAAATACAATATTCCATCTCGGCATTAGGATAAACAGCGACTTTGCTTTGCGATCGATGAGAATTCTCCAGTAACTCAACAACTTCTTCCCATCTGCTAAAATATTGAATTTTCTCATCTTTTTCAAACCAATCACCGCCTTTATGAGGATATTCATTCAGCACTATCAAACGCTTAATATTTTCAGGTACAACGAATCGCTGGTGTGTTAAAGCCCAGGCATTAATCCCCCAGCGACCGCTAAGATAATGGGGAGTTGGTCCATCAGGATAATTGACAATAAGTACAATATCCCCACCAGCATCGGTGACTGCGGGCATTGAAACGATAAGGCCGACGGTTGGAACATTATTATGAGAAAAAGTATTGGCGATGACGATTTCATTACCTTTTGCCATAGAAGTTAGATAGTGTTTTTCAGCTTGCTTTACCGCAGCAATATGCGCTTCGATTAAATCGCCAGCAAAGACAGCAGTTGTCTCTCCATGGCTATTAACCAAAATATTTATCAGAAAATCAACTCCCGCAAGTTTTGCTGCCTCATCTATATCACGGCGTAAAGGATTATCATCAAACATACCCATGCCGATGTTACTCTTCCCTCCCTGGTTTAGCTTCGTTTGTAATCCCATTGTATGATTATGCTGAACGGTCTCATAAGCTGCGACTCCGGGTAGTATTAGTTTTCCGCCGCCACCAAATCCGGCAAGATGATGTGGGACAACAAGTCCAATGAGGATTTTAAGGTCGCATCTCATGACATCTTCATTAATGCTAACCCTTGTATGAAAGGTGTTCGTAGTGCCAATATAGGTACAGTTGCCAAAGGCGTTATGATTGAATACGTGGGAAGAGGACACAATATCTTCACCCAATTTTCTCACCAAGCCGTTTCGATTCATTGGCGAGTGCAAACCCAGTCCACAAATAAACCGAATTCTCTCATCTGGTATCCCAACGGCATTAAGCTCCTTAAGGATAAACCGTGCTATAGGGGCTACTTTGGTAGGTCTGGTTTCATCATCAAATAAAACCGCTACATCATGCCTTCCTTTAGCGAGTTCCCTCAATTTGGGTGTACCAATGGGAGCGTTTATGCGTTCTTCGATTTCACCGGGCGTAAGTGTCGCTTGCTTATCGCCCTGCATCTTTATTAATTCAACCTGCCATGTATCCGGTAAGGGAAGAATTAGCTCTTTTGTCTTTGGCCATGCACAACGTGGCAAACTGATTTTAATCATCATTCCCTCCCGTTATAAGGGTTGTTTCTCAGTACCGTTCTTCTGGCAGAATCTTATCAGTTCGGCGAACTCATTAATCCGCGTTAAATTATTCGTCTCGGCAAAGCCGTCGTAGGTTAAGCTAATCCAGGGTTTCTCGTAAATACCGGTAAATTTCTCGGCCATGGCGGCGACAATCCCGCCGGGCATGCACCCGTGGGGCATGACCGAGATGACGCCGGCAAACGCCGGGTCATTGAGCCATTCGAGCCCGCTGCCGATGGAAAGGACGGCTTCGCTACCGCAGCGCGGCGAGAGGTGCTCCCGTGAGAATGAGAGCAGTTCTTCCGTGGGTGGCTCTTTATCGCCAATGAGTTCCCGGTAGCAGTGTGCGACGGTCTCTTCATCGTGCCCCTGCACCAGTATTCTGATGTAGCTCATGACGGCTTTCCCGTATTCCCGGTTCTTGAGTCTATCCTCAAGATTGCGGTACGAAATGTAATTAAGCCACTCGCTCATAGGGGAGACAACGACTTCCAGCCCGGCGGCTTCACATGTTTTAACCAGGTTATTATTGCTGAAGGCGTTGGCGCGCAGGTATATCTCACCGTTGATGCCGATTAAGGGCCTCCTCGGAAGCGCCGGGTCAATAAGGGTTTTGAACTCGCGAGTTGCCTCTTTCAGGACATCGCTGTATTTCTCCTTCTTAAGGACTCGACCGACAATCCGGTTGAGGTAATCATCAAAGAGCTTATTGGCCGCCCCTTGCTCTTTTTCGTACGGTCGGGTGCGCCAGAGCAGGCGCTCCAGGTAATCGATGGAGACAAAGCCCCGCCAGGCAAGGCGCTCGAAACCGGGGCCTAATCCCAGGTCGCGGTAGGCGTTATTGGATACCGTCGTCCGTATTGGTAAATTAAAACCGATGTCTTTGAGTATTCTTATTTGCTCGACAGCGTACTTTCCGAGACGGCAAGGGCCATATGACCCGCTCATAAACCCTTCGACGTTCTTGAGGTCACCGCGCCCGTTCTCGTAATGGAAACGCATGAAATCCCCCAGTGTAACGCGGAAAGGTAAGCACTCCGTCCCGGCCGTAACCTGGTTGGCGTAAAGCAGGTTGCGCTCATCCGGCTCCGGTAGCACCACGGCGTTGGCTCCGAAAGACCGCATCACGGCGGCGACCACCACGGCGTGGGGCGCCATGCGCGGGATAAGGAGCGTCTTTCCGGTGTCAATCGAGGTCAGCGACCCGCGGTAGATATCTTTCTGATTTGTCTCATGGGGTTTCCCGGCGCGGTCGTATTCATTAATGGTATCGACAAAGGCTTCAAGGCGGGTGACAAGGCCGGCCTCAGCCGCATGTTCATCAATCTCAAGCTGGCCTAAAGGCTTGCCGCCCATAATGTCTTCGATAATGCGGATGATAAATGAGTTGGGGCCGCAGCCGAAGTTGGACAAGAACAGCCCGTAAAGCCGGGGGTCTTTCGCCACCAGTTCCGCCGCCGCAATGAACTTCCCTTCGTATGACCAGTATGGGCGGTCGGAGTATTTCTTGGGATTAATCGCTTCTATTGGCAGGAAATCGAGCGGCACCGGGACGACGCCGAGCTGGGCGAGTTTATCGGCAATCCCCAGATTTGCCCCGGCATCCTGCGACATGTAAGACCGAGCGATGATGACGACACCCAGCTTGCCGCTCTCATGCAGTTCATTTAAGAGCTTCTCACCGAGGGCTTTCCGGTTTTTCTCGTATCGTTCCTGAGCTTCGAGACCTTTCAAAGCAGCGTCTCGGCCCTCTTTCCGGCTGAACCTCATTTCGACCGCCGCCTTAGTAAGGTTGCTGATAACTTCATCATTCCCCATGCTGAAGTCAATAATAGGGGTAATAAGGCGTCCCGTAAGGCCCATTGTCTCGCGGATGATAAAGGGGGACGCCTGGACGAGGGGGCAGGCGTACTGCTGGTTTTCCTCCCCGTCCTTACGGGAAAGACGGATGGCTGAGGGATAAAGAATATAATCGGCCTCCTTAAGGGCGGCGGCGTGGCCATGAAGGAGTTTCACCGGGAAGCAGCTGTCGCTGTAAGCAAGTTCGATAGACCGCTCGATAATCTCCTTGGAGGTCTGGGAGGATAAGACGACCTTAGCCCCCAGGGCATTCAGATAGCCGATAAAAAGCGGGGCGAGGTCATAAATCACGAGGGAGCGGGGAATCCCGACCACCGGGCCCGTACCCTCCGCCTCTGACGGATGGTTATAATCCGCAAAGAGCAGCTTCTCCCGCGCGTCGAAGAAAGTCTCTTCCCTCATATGGCTAATTGTACTGTCGTATTTGTCGCAGCGGCTGCCGTAGAAGGTCGGCTTCTCCCCGGCTCCTTCCTGCAGGAAGGACATCCGGGTGATGGTGCAGTTGTTGTCGCAGCCGTTGCAGACGAAAGTGGAAAGCTGGCAATCGGTCCCGGCGATTTCCCGAAATCCCCGGAATTTCGATTGTTCCCCATTCATCCGTTCGCGGGTGAGCATCGCCGCCCCGATAGCACCGCTCACTTCCCGGTGCTCGGCAATGGTGAGCTTCTTGCCTTTAAGCTGCTCGGTGAAAGCAGCCACAACCGCCTGGTTATAGAAAACGGCCCCGGTGAGTATTATCCGGTCGCCCAGCTTCCGGGTGCCGACCACCTTCGAAAGGTAATTCTTGGCGATGGAGTTAGCCAGACTGGCCGTAATGACCTCAAGCGGCACGCCTTCCTGCTGGGCGGAGGCGACGGCCTGGCCCATGAAGGCGGCACATCTCGTCCCCAGGTCAATGGTGTGGGGGGCGTTAAAGGCAAGACGGGCGAAATCCCCGTCTTTCACGGAGATACCCAGCATCTCGGCCAGCTCATCAATAAAGCTCCCCGTCCCGGCGGCGCAGGCTTTGTTCATCTGGTAGTCAACGACGACGCCGTTCCTTTTAATGACGAGCTTGGAGTCCTGCCCGCCGATTTCGATAATATCCGCCGCCGGGTCTATCTCGTAAGCCGCCCGCGTCTGAGCGGTTATCTCGTTTTTGACCAGGTCGGCCCCGATGAGGCTGCCGATAAGGTATCTTCCCGAGCCGGTGACGCCGACTCCGCCGATTTCAACTTTATCCGCCCCAATGTCAAGGAGGTTCCTCATGACCTGCTTTACGGCATCAACCGGGCGCCCGGCCGTCATCAGGTAGCTCTTGGCCAGGATTTTCCGGCCGGACTCATCGAGTATCACCGCCTTGGTGGAGGTTGAGCCGACATCAACGCCAAGGTAGCCGGTGCACGGCTCTTTTATTTTCAACTCTGTCCCGTTGCCAGGTATATCAGCGGCGGAAAGTCTGGGCATCTCAAAGTAGCGCTGCCCCACGTCCGCTTCGGGTAATGGACGGAGTTCCGCCGGTTTATTCCTGGATAGCAAAGCGGCGCCTACGGCCTCGATGTAGATGTAACTCTCCGGCACGATTATTTTTACTTCGTGCCCGTTGCGCGCCGAGATGACGTCTTCAAGCGCCCGGACGATGGCGGCGTTGCCGGCGACGCCACCGATAAAATAGAGCGGCTCCGTAAAAGCGCCCTTCTTAAGTGAGGCGACCATGCGGGCGATGCTCTCCGAGAGGGCATAGAGCATTGACTCCACCGAAACACCCTTCTGCTGGAGGTGGATGAGGTCGCTTTTGGCGAAGACGGAACATCTGGCGGCGATACGCGGTGGGGTTTCATGGCACCGGAGGGCGATGGCGGCGAAGTCTTCGATGCTGATGCCCAGGCGGTACGCCTGCTGTTCTAAGAAGCGGCCCGTGCCGGCGGCGCAGAGAGAGTTGGACGCCAGCTTCCACGGTTTCTTAAGCCCATCTTCCAGTTCGATGACGAGCGAGCTCTGCCCGCCAATCTGGATGATGGTTTTCGCATCCGGGTGGTCTCTCAGCAACCCCGATATGACCGCCAGGGAACTGCTGTAGGCCGTCCAGCCGTATGATTCGGGAATAGCGCTCTTACCGGAACCGGACACGCCGATGGATACTGCCTGCTCCGGATTAAATTTTCCCGCCATGCGTCCGAGAAGGGTATTTACGGCAACCCGCGGGTTGGAGACAATCCGCTCAATATCCAGATGCAGGACGTTCCCACTCTCGTCAAGGAGCGCCAGTTTGGCATTTACCGAGCCGATATCAAGGCCAAGTAAGTATTTCATGCTAATCCGCATTTTACACCAAGAGAATCCCTTTGTGAAGAACTGCGGCCGGAACTTTTTTCTGAATTAAAATTCAGAACGGGAAATGTTATTTTCAGAATCAAAAAGAAGGGTCATAAAAGATTAACCGCGGCGACAAAAAAGACATTGATGAACAGGTGGATAATAAACACCGGCCAGTAAGAATTCCCACGGTAAGCGATATAGCCGAAATAGAGCCCGGTGATGATTGTGCTCAATGTTTCCAGCTCCGGCTTCCCGAAATGAATGAGTACAAAGGGAATCATCTGTATTAAGATGCTTCCTTCTTTCAGTTTTTCTTTTAACCCGAATAGCAGAAAGCCACGAAACAGGAATTCCGAAGCAAAGAGACCGGCACAATTTACGAGAAAGTACCTGATTAAATCGAATCGCTCTATCCTGTAATAACTTTGGAATGAAGGGATGCGAGAGGCGGCATAAAGTACTGGAACTCCCACCAGACACGTTATGGCGACATAAAGGCCCCATATTTTTGGATTACCGAACCTTAATCCAAAATCTAAAGGATTTCTTCGCATTAGGACGATAATAACCAGAACTGGAAGGAGGGCGAAATACAGAAGAGAACTGAACCATTCATTCCAGGTCGGATGGTACCG
>Ga0315295_10004884_pt1 | contig 11446 bp, 9 predicted proteins | sample YL17G14_0_MG_FD_204453 | JGI IMG/M metagenome (GOLD analysis project Ga0315295, IMG submission 204453) | Sediment microbial communities from Yellowstone Lake, YNP, Wyoming, USA - YL17G14_0 | ecosystem: Environmental > Aquatic > Freshwater > Lake > Sediment | place: USA: Wyoming | collected...
CCCAGGTTTTAAGCAGTGAGGCGCAGGCCTATTTTGTCCCTTGTGATACCCAAGAAGCTGAGGATCATTTATATGTGGAATTATTTCTTAAGTGGCAATTCGCCCAGCGTGAATGGCAAAATGCCCCTATTGGCTCGGAGCTTAAAATCCTGGCCTATCAGCGCCTGTCGGATTACGAAACCATTGCCATGGCCCGGGGCTGGTATCTTAACTTCTGGTTCCAGGATCTCAACCTGAGCATTCCTGGTTTGAATGAAGATGAGTATCATGATTTGTTCAAGGCCGAATTTTATGCCCAGCCGGTAAATTATCAATTTTATATTGATACCCTTAAAAATTTTGTTGATCAATTCAAGGCCGCTGGACAAAATTCCGAGAGGAGAGAAGCCCTATCGCAAGCCATTCACTTATTGGTAGGTTTAGCCCCACATTATAATGTGAGTTATGCCGAAGTAAATCAGATTTTACGGCCGATTATGAGTCTAGCCACAGGTAACATAAGTGATCTTCAGGCGTTGCAAAATCTGAGTCATGACAAGGTAGTTGCACCGGAAGGAATCCCCCAAGAGATTGAAAATATCCTGGTGCAAACCGGATACTGGGATCTGGTCTCACGAAATCTGTATCAGATCCGCTTTTCCCGTGAGATCGATGAGGGGCAGGGGTCGTTCATTATGGACAGCAGCGGATACGCAATTCCCTGTTTGCACATGGTGACCATTGATTACATTGATATTTACGGGGAAATGGTTTCCCCCTGGGAGATCGCCGCCACCTTGATCCATGAGGCCGCCCATGTGGCTTGGAATGATATGGTGGCGGAGGAAGCTCCTAATAGAGGAGGGGAGGACTTTGAGAAGTTCTTCTTAAGCAGCCTGCCAAATGAAAGACAGGCTGTTTTAGTTGAGATGGAATTCCTTAAAGGATATTCGGATGGTTATCAGGCCGAATTGGATCCCAAAAATATAAACAGGATAAATTCATTGCTGAATGTAAACCTGTTTATGGTTCAAGAGGCCAATAGGGTTTTAGGCTATAATTTGGAAGATTATAATTCGGACAATTTCACGCTGGCTTCTCCGGCTTTTCTCCAGGAACGGGGCTTAGAACATGCTTCAGAACTTGAATTGCAGACCTATATATATTATCAGGCCGTGCAGTCTGTAAACACGGAGGTGGCCATTGATGAATTAATGAGGGAGGCGCCCTGTATTTTTAACGGCCCGATTTGTTCTCCTTCGCAAGGCGATAGAAATACTATCGAATATTTTCTGAAAGAAGTACTAAAGGGAGAGGCCTATTTCGATATCGAATATGAATCGAATGAAATATCGGTTACTCTGGTTAATCCCTATACCGGCATTCGTCGTTCGCTTAGTGAATCAGAGGCCCAAACACTTTGCTACATCCTACAGGGAAATTACGGCTATGAGATTCTGACGAGTGCAGAGAATGTATATAATATTGGCAATGTAATTCATTTTGAATTCAGAAGCATAGATCTGCTCCTTTATCTGCGCTATTCATTCTTTATTTAATTTGAACTCCAATTAGCACTCCCCGCCCCCGACTGCCAAAACCCCTTGACAAGCTTTGCCCTCACCTGTTATAATTAGCACTCTAGGTATTTGAGTGCTAAACAATAGAAGGGGGTGAAGAATAGTATGGCCAAGCTGAAGCTTACTCCCTTGGGTGACCGGGTGGTGGTAAAGCCCGAACCCGGCGAGGAGAAGACCCGCTCCGGCATCGTCCTGCCCGACACCGCCAAGGAAAAACCCCAGGAGGGGACCGTAGTGGCGGTGGGGATGGGAAGGATCCTGGATAACGGGCAGAAGATCCCGGTAGAAGTAAAAATAGGTGACAAGATCATCTACAGCAAGTATGGTAGATCTGTTGCTGAGATCAAGATCGATGAAGAAGAGTTCATCATCTTGCAGGAAGAAGATATTTTAGCGATAAAAGGATGAATAGGAGGTGAATTTTAATGGCCGCAAAAGAAATGAGATTCGGCGATGAGGCCTGGCGCGCGGTAGAGAAGGGCGTAGCTAAGGTCGCCAACGCCGTTAAGATCACTCTGGGACCGCGTGGCAGAAACGTGATCCTGGAGAAAAAGTGGGGATCGCCTACCATCACCAATGATGGAGTGACGATCGCCAAGGAGATCGATTTGGAAGATCCGTTTGAGAACATGGGAGCCCAGCTCCTAAAAGAGGTTGCCAGCAAGACCAACGATATCGCGGGAGACGGAACGACTACCGCTACCGTGCTGGGACAGATCATCTTCAAGGAAGGGCTCAAGAGCGTGGTATCGGGAATTAATCCCATGGCGCTCAAGCGCGGCATCCAAAAAGCAGTGGATTTCGCCGTAGCGGAACTCAAAAAGCAAAGCAGACCGGTGGAGACCAAGGAAGCCATCGCGCAGGTTGCCACCATTTCAGCAAATAATGATCCTGAAATTGGAAACCTTATAGCGGAAGTGATGGATAAAGTCGGCAAAGATGGAGTTATTAATGTTGAGGAATCAAAGGGCATAGAAACCACGAAAGATTTCGTGGAAGGTATGCAGTTTGATAAGGGTTATGCCTCTCCCTACATGGTGACCGATCGCGAGAGAATGGAGTCGGTATTGGAAGATTGCTTGATTTTAATTACCGACAAAAAGATCTCCGCCATCAAGGACCTGCTGCCCACCCTGGAGAAAGTCGTGCAATTGAGCCGGCCCCTGCTCATCATCGCGGATGAGATCGAGGGCGAGGCGCTGGCCACCATCGTGGTCAACAAGCTGCGCGGGACCCTGAATTGCGTGGCGGTCAAGGCCCCCGGCTTCGGCGACAGAAGGAAAGCCATGCTGGAGGATATCGCCATCATTACCGGAGGGGAAGTAGTGGCGGAGGACAAGGGGTTAACTTTGGAGAATGTCCAGGACAACTGGTTCGGCCGGGCCAAGAAAGTGGTGGTCCGCAAGGAAGACACCACCATCATCGAAGGCGCCGGGACCAGTAAGGCCGTCAAGGACCGGATCTCCCAGATCAAAAAGGAGATCGAAGGCTCCGATTCGTCCTACGACAAGGAAAAACTCCAGGAGCGGCTGGCCAAGCTCTCCGGTGGTGTTGCTCTGATCAAAGCCGGTGCCGCGACAGAGACCGAATTAAAAGAAAAGAAGCATCGCATCGAGGATGCGCTTTCCGCAACCCGCGCGGCAGTGGAAGAGGGTATTATTGCCGGCGGCGGCTCGACCCTGGTTCACATCCTTCCTGCTCTGGAAAAGTTCGAAGCCGGGACTTCTAACCCTGACGAAAGGGTGGGGATGACCATTGTGAGACGAGCGCTGGAGGAACCGCTGAAGCAGATCGCCGCCAATGCCGGCTGGGAAGGTTCGGTAGTGGTAGATCAGGTGAAGAAAGAAAAACAGGGTATGGGCTTTGACGCGCAGAAGTTCGAATATACCGACATGTTCAAGGCCGGTATCGTTGACCCGCTCAAGGTAACCCGCTCCGCACTGCAGAACGCGGCCTCTATCGCTTCCATGCTATTGACCACCGAAGTTCTGGTGGCCGAGAAGCCGGAGACTGATAAGAAGATGCCGCAGATGCCGCCGGGTGGTATGGGTGGATATGAGGGCATGATGTAGGTCTGGATATCCGGTTATCCGGAAATCAGGTTATCAGGAAAGACCTCCCCGATGAAAATCGGGGGGGTCTTTCTGTTTTTAGAGGAGGGTCCTGGGAAAGAGATTGCCTTGATTTAAAATACCGGCCGGATCGAATAGCTTCTTGATGCGCACTATTTCACGAATGCCTGCGTCGCCGAACATCTCCCTCAAGTAGATATGCTTGATCTTGCCGATGCCGTGCTCGGCGGAGCAGGTGCCGCCTAACTCAATCCCCTTTTTAACGAACTTCATGATCGTTTCCTGGGCCAGGGGAATGGCTTCCTGCGTTTTAGGGACCAGATTGACATGCAGATGGTTCTGGCCGATGTGGCCGAATTTGACGAAGAAAAGGGATGAGGTAAGAGGTAGGAGGTTTGAGGTGTAAAAATTGAGCATTTCACGGAACCTGTCGTCCGGGACGGCTATATCAGAGGCAAATTTGATAGTGTTATGTTTTTTGAATTCCTCATTGATGTGCTCGGGCATGGCGTGGCGGAACTTTCGGAGATCTTCCTTCTGCTTCTCATTCATCCCCAGCCAGGCCGCCTCCAGATCCACCTCGTGCTTTTCCAGGATGGCAGCCCAATGGTCCAAGTAAGTGGCCTCATTTTCGGGGGTGATCTTAGCTTCCAGGTAGACCGCGGCTCCGGCTTCTTCTGGTATTTGTTGATAGCCGGGCCGTAAAAGCTCCAGGGAGTTCTTATCGAAATACTCAAGGGTCAAAGCTTCCCGCTTTTTGACCTCCTCCACAAAACCGACCGCCTTTTCTTCCGTCGGGAAAAAAGCCACGATGTCGAAAGTGTTATAGAACCGCGGCACCAGCGCCACCTCAATTTCCGTCACCACTCCCAGCGTCCCTTCTGACCCGATGAACAGGTCGATCAGGTCCATCCCCGGTTTAGAATAGTAACCGGCCGAGGTCTTTACATTTGGGATCTGATAATTTGGGATTTCCTGGCCGTGAGCCACAAATTCTCCTCTTCTGATATCCATCACTTTGCCGGAGGACAGGACCATCCTTAAACGATTCACCCAGTCCCTGGTGGCTCCAAACTTGAAGGATCTGGCTCCGGAGGCGTTGGTCGCTATGGTCCCTCCCAGAAAAGCGGTGGTCTCGGTGGGGTCGGGGGGGTAGAGATAGCCATGATTTTTTAGTTCCTTGTCCAGGGCCTCCAGGGTAACAGCCGATTGAACGATGGCCAGCTGTTTTTCAGGGTCGATCTTGATGATCCTGTTCAGCTTCTCGCATCCCAGGATCCAGCCCCCGAAAGGGATACAGCCCCCGGTAGTACCGGTGGTCCCGCCGGAGACGGTCAAAGGCGTCTTTTTAGCGGAACATTCCTTGAGGACCTCGGCCACTTCCTTCTCGTTTTCAGGCAAATAGAGACCCTCCGCATACCCCCCCGGTAGATTGGATGAGTCTTCTAAATAGGATTGGATAACCGAGGGGTCGGTCTTGGTCAGCATAGCTGGATTATAACATATAGACCCTTGCATATTTTGATGTGCATGTTATAATGAACAGGTAAACGAAAACGTTCTTTTAAAATCAAGGCGCATCCCTATGCGCTTTTGTATTTTTAGGAGGTTTTATGAAAAAGACACCAAATTTTAAAGCTATGTTCGAGGAGATCGAACGGGAGCGGGGCATCAAGGAGGAAGACCTGATAGCCGCCTTGAAGGACGCCCTGCTTTCGGCCGCAAAGAAGCGTTTTGAGAATCCGGACGTTTTGGAGGTCCAGATCAGCCCGGACGGAGCGGCCAAGATCTTTGACAAGGAAAAGGGAGTAGAGGTAACCCCCTCGGATTTCGGACGATTGGCCGCCCAGACCGCCAAGCAGGTCATTATCCAGCGCCTGCGCGAGGCCGAGAAAGAAGGGAACTTTGAGGAATATTCCCATAAAACGGGGGAACTGGTCACCGCGACCATCCAGCGCAGGGAAAATTTCGGGTATCTTATCAATTTGGGCAGGGTGGAGACCTTTTTACCCAATCAGGAATCCATCCCCGGGGAGATCCTGAAACCCAAGGAGAAGGTCAAGGTCCTGGTGCTGGAGGTCAAGAAGACCGGCAAAGGCCCCCTCATAACCATTTCCCGTTCCCACCCTGATTTTATCCGTCGGCTTTTTGAGAACGAGATCGCTGAGATAAAGCAGGGTATCCTGGAAATAAAGAACATCGTGCGTGAAGCGGGCCGACGCACCAAAGTGGCGCTGATCACGCATGACCCTAATGTGGGGGTGGTGGGGACCTGCGTGGGCCCCATGGGATCCCGCATCCAGAACATCACCAAGGAAGTGGGAATGGAAAGGATCGACATAATCGAATGGTCAGAAAAACCCGAAACGTTCATCTCCAATGCCCTGGCCCCGGCCAAAAGCATCAAGGTCAAGGTCAACGAGGAAGCAAAAAGTGCCCTGGTAACTTTGCCGGAAAGGGAGCTATCTTTGGCCATTGGCAAGGAAGGGCATAATGTGCGGTTAGCTTCCAAGCTGACCGGTTATAAAATAGATATTACTTCAGAGGAGAAAGCTAAGAGTGGAGAAGCTAAAAGTAAGTGAATTAGCCAAGGAACTGGGGAAACCCGCCAAGGAGATCCTGGCGGCCCTCAAGGACCTGGGAGTGGCGGCTAAAACCGCCGCTTCTTCTATTGATCCTGAATCGGCCAAAGTGGTAAGGGAGTTGTTGCTGCCTAAAAAGGTTGAAAAACCTGCGCCACCTCCGCCGCCACCTCCTCCCTCTCCCAAAGTTGAGCCCCCCGAACCTGCAGCGCCTCCGCTACCGCCTCCGCCAAAGGAAAAGATCGTCAAAGTACCCTTGAACGGGATAATAGTCAAGGACCTTGCTGACAGCATGGAGATCAGGACTTCCGATGTCATCAAGGAGCTGATGAAAAAAGGGATACTTATAACTCTCAACCAGAAGATCAATCCGGAAGTAGCGGTGAACGTGGCGGCGGTTTTTGGTTTCAAGGTCGAGGTAGAGGCCCCGGCGGCTCAAAAGATATTTGAGATCCCGGCGGGACAGGAAGGCAAAATGATAACCCGCCCGCCGGTGGTGACCATCATGGGCCATGTGGATCATGGCAAAACCAAGCTTTTGGACGCCATTCGCCAGACCAAAGTGGCCGAATCCGAAGCCGGCGGCATCACCCAGCATATCGGCGCCTATCAGGTTAACATCAAGGGGAAGAAGATCACTTTTCTGGATACCCCGGGCCATGAGGCCTTTACCGCCCTGAGAGCCCGGGGAGCCAAAGTCACCGATATAGCGGTCCTGGTGGTGGCGGCGGATGACGGGGTCATGCCGCAGACCATAGAGGCGATCGATCACGCCAAGGCGGCTGGAGTGCCCATCTTGGTGGCGATCAATAAGATAGATAAACCAGATGCCAATCAGGACCGGGTCAAACAACAATTGTCGGAGATGGGTTTGCAGCCGGAGGATTGGGGCGGTTCCACCGTTACGGTACCGGTCTCTGCCCGGGAAAAGGTGGGGATAGATGAGCTTTTGGAGATGATCTTGCTGATGGCCGAAGTCCAAGAGCTCAGGGCCAATCCCGAAGCCCTGGCCTTGGGAATAGTAGTTGAATCCAGACTGGAAAAAGGCCGCGGCCCGGTGGCCACGGTTTTGGTCAAGAACGGCACTTTAAAGGTGGGCGATTGTTTCACTACCGGCAGCACCTACGGGAAAGTGAGAGCTTTGGTCACGGATAAGGGAGAAAGGATAAATAAGGCCACTCCTTCCATGCCGGTTGAAGTGCTGGGATCTGCCGAGGTCCCTCAGCCGGGAGACCTCCTGCAGGTCACGGAAACCGAACAGGAGGCCAAGGAGCTGGCGGAACAGAAGAAAGACATGCAGGCCAAGCTGGGTGTCCGGGCGGCCCAATCGCTGGAAGAGTTCAGCTCGGAAGTTGAAGCCGGCGAACGCCACGACCTCAGCCTGATCCTCAAGGCCGACATGCGGGGCTCCCTGGAAGCGCTGCTTAATTCCATTTCCGGCATAGAAGCATCTGGACTGCATGTGAAGGTCCTGCACAGCGGGATCGGCAACCTAGCCGAATCGGACATCCTTTTGGCGGAAGCCAGCAATGCCATTGTGGCGGGATTCAACGTGGAGCTCAATGCCCGCGCCAAGGAGATGGCGGAATCCGAGGGGGTACAGGTGCGGATCTACCAGGTCATCTATAAAATGCTGGATGACATTAAATTGGCGCTTTCCGGGCACTTAAAGCCGGAGTATGAGGAAGTGGTAGTGGGCAAAGCGGAGGTGAGGAAGACCTTCAGATATTCTAAAGTCGGCGTGATCGCCGGTTGTTTCATCAATTCCGGCAAGTTCACAAGAGGGGCGGGGCTGAGGATCTTCCGGGAGGGAGAGAAGATCTATGAGGGCAAGCTGGAATCCCTGAAACGCTTCAAGGAAGATGTCAAGGAAGTGGCGGAGGGGTATGAGTGCGGGGTGGCCATCTTAAACTTCGAGGATTTCAAGGAAGGCGATGTTCTGGAATGCTTTGAAGTTAGAGAGAAGGTTAAAAAATGACCAGGCCGGAGAGAGTAGCGGAATTGATCAAGGAGGAGGTCAGCCGGATCATAAGGGAGCGGGTCTCTGACCCGCGCATCGGTTTTTTATCGGTGACCGGGGTAGACCTCAGCCCGGACCTAAAGAACGCCAAGATCTTTATCAGCGTGCTGGGGGGTAAACAGGAAAAGGACAAGACCTTTGAAGGATTAAAAAGCGCCACACCCTTTATCCGCGGACAACTGGGCCAGGTCCTGGAGTTGAGATTCGTGCCGGAGATCGATTTTGTGCATGATAAGAGCATCGAGCGGGGCAGCCGGGTGCTGGCCATAATGTCCAAGCTGGAAAGGGAAGCCGCGGAAGGCAAGAAGTATTCCAAGCAGAGAAAAAGTGAAAAAGCTCAGAGAAGACATTAAGAACGCGGTCCTGGCTTCCAAGACGGCCATATTGGCCGCACACGTGGACCCGGATGGGGACACGCTGGGCAGCATGATAGCCATGGCGCTCCTTCTGGAAAAGCTGGGACTCAAATGCACGCTCTATTCACCGGACGGTGTCCCCCATACTTACAGGTTTTTACCCCAGGCCGATCGGGTGGTGGATAGAGTGCCCAAGGTGGAATTTGACCTCTTGATCACGGTGGATGCCTCCGATATCTCCCGGGTAGGCAGGCAGAAGATCAAGGCCAAGAAGATAATCAACATCGATCATCATCCGGACAACACCAACTTTGGCGATATAAATTATGTCGAACTTTTATCGGCCGTGGCGGAGCAGGTCTATAAGTTGGCGCTGGATTTTGGGGTGGGGATCGACCAGGACATAGCTACCGCTTTATATATTTCCATCATCACGGATACCGGTAATTTCAGATATTCCAATACCCTGCCCTCCACTTTCGAAGTGGCCAAACAGCTGGTAGAGCGGGGCGCCAATCCCACCCAGTGCGCCAACCTGGTATATGATAACCGCAGTTTGGCCGGGCTGAAGGTCCTGGCGGCCGCCCTGGAGAACGTTGAAACCGTAAAGAAGGGTAAGGTGGTCTATTCGGTCGTCACCCATCAAATGGTCATGGATACCAAGGCGCACGGGGAGGACCTGGTGGGGATCATCGATCATCTGCGCACCCTGGAGAGCGCGGAGGTGGCGATCATGTTCCGGGAGGAGCGGCGGGGCTTGTTCAAGATAAATTTACGCAGCAAGGGCGCCGTCAATGTTTCCCGGGTCGCCAAGGCCTTGGGCGGGGGCGGGCATGTGCAGGCCTCCGGATGCGAAGTGGAAGGAGATATCGAGGAGATCAAAAAGAAAGTCCTCGATCTGGTCTTAAAGGAGTTCTAATGGACGGGATAATTCTCGTCAACAAGCCTCAGGGTTGGACCTCGTTCGATGTCTGCAACAAGATCCGTCATTTGACCGGCGTTAAAAAAGTTGGCCATTCCGGGACTTTGGACCCCATGGCGACCGGAGTGCTGCCTGTTTTTTTAGGAAAAGCCACCAAGAGCATCCAATACTTCATGAGCGGGGACAAGGGATATGCGGGTGAGATGGTGCTGGGGGTGAGGACAGATACCGGGGACGCAACGGGCAAAACCTTAAACCCTAAATCCGAAATCCTAAGCAATCTTAAAATTCAAATTTCCCAAATCCAAAACATATTTAAAAAATATATCGGTGAAATAGAGCAAGTGCCGCCGATGTATTCGGCGGTTAAGATCAATGGGCAGAGACTTTATCGGTTGGCCCGGAAGGGCATCGAGGTTAAACGCGAACCCCGTAAGATCAGAATATACGAACTGCGATTTTTGGAACCTGAGAATGAACTTCTCGGTTCCAAAAATCAAAGGAACCGTCCCGATCGAATCGGGATTCAGTCGCAGGTTTCTTTGATTCGATTCTATGTCCTCTGTTCCAAAGGAACCTATGTTAGACAATTAGTGATGGATATAGGTGACGATTTGGGCTGCGGGGCACATCTATCTGCTTTAGAGCGGGTCTATAGTCATCCCTTCCATATTTCCCAGGCTTTGGATATTGTCACCATTGAGAATCTGGCTAAGATTGGCAAGCTAGATACGGTCATTTTCACCCCGGAAGAATTCATCACCGCATGAGGATCGTAACCGCGGAGGAGATGGCGGAGCTGGACCGCCACGCCATAGAAGACCTTAAGATCCCTTCCTTGACCCTGATGGAGAACGCAGGCCGTGCGGTTGCGGAGGAGGCTGCCAAAATGTCACCCGGCCCTAAGATTGCCGTCATTTGCGGGAAAGGGAACAATGGAGGGGATGGTTTCGTGGCGGCCCGATATCTTGTAGAGGCCGGAAAAAAGGTAGAGGTCATCCTGATCGGTCGGCTAGGTGAGGTCAAAAAAGACCCCAGTGTGAATTTCGACCGCCTAAAGGTGCCGATCTTAGAAGCTCCTGACCTTGAAGGTTTTGAGAAGGTCAAAGAGGTGCTGAAAGGTTCCGATCTGATAATTGATGCTCTTTTTGGAATCGGCCTAAAGGATGAGTTAAAGTCCCCTTATATCGAAATCATCACCTATTTAAACTCCCTGGGAAAGCCGATACTTTCTGTGGATGTTCCCTCCGGTCTTAATGCTACCGATGGTCGGCTAATGGGAGCGGGGATCTTTGCCAGCAAAACCGTGACCTTTGCCGCACCCAAGACCGGGTTTTATAAAGGAGTGGGGCCGGCGCATGTTGGAGAAGTTGTGGTGGTTGACATTGGAATTCCTATAACAAGTTCGTAGTTTGGATATTATGTTAATTTGGAGCCTAACGACAGGCAAGGAAAGGAGCCCATACCCATCCTTCCCCAATAATTCTTTTCCACCTTTTTGCTTCCGGGTCAAAAAGGTGGAGCCCAAAACCCCTCGCGATTTCGTATGTTTCCCTCCCTCTCCCTCGACCGCTCCCTCCTCCCCGAGCTCATCCCTGGGAATTTGAGTGATGAGCTAACCCCCGACCACCCCACTTAATAAGGAATTTACGAAATCGCTGACATTATACCCTCATTCCCTGACCCCTTCTCCCAGAGGGAGAAGGGGAAAATGATCAAGATATTCGGGAAAAGCCGCCGGCTCTAAAGGGAGGCGGTGGGGGTTAGCGACCATAGGATAGAGATATTCCTTAAAAAGAGAAGAAATAATCTAAAATATTAGCTTGTGAGCTCGGAAGGTGCGGGGAGGCAACAGGAGGGGTGGATGCGTTAGCCGGTGGCAACATTTTTCTTTTGGTTCATTTTCTTTTTGGGTTACAAAAAGAAAATGAACTA
>Ga0315295_10004885_pt1 | contig 11446 bp, 8 predicted proteins | sample YL17G14_0_MG_FD_204453 | JGI IMG/M metagenome (GOLD analysis project Ga0315295, IMG submission 204453) | Sediment microbial communities from Yellowstone Lake, YNP, Wyoming, USA - YL17G14_0 | ecosystem: Environmental > Aquatic > Freshwater > Lake > Sediment | place: USA: Wyoming | collected...
CCGGTCTTAGGTACACGAACGGGAATTTCAATCTTATCTACTCTTTTAATACAGGTATTTGAATTCAGGGGATTATCGATATTGGGCGATACGATTACGTCAGAACGATCAGGTATCTTATTGCTATTCCAGATAGCATGTATTATTTCCAGTCGCTTATTTTTTATATCAGCCCGTGTATGTATTCTGATTTCCCTGTCGTCAGTGAATTGTATTGCACAATTCACAAATTGGGCTCTGGTAATCGTAGAAATCAATCCACATATCATAAGAAGTATGATAGTGGCAGGCCATTGAAGAAAGGGAGGCTTCAGACAGTCTGAAATCTTTGTAATCATATTCTACTTCATTCGGTTATTGTCCATAAAGACTACGGAATTATTCTCTAGCTTAACAGCATTTTTTGCATCGGACAAATCATTCCCTATCAATGTAATATGTTTATTTCCGGATCCACTTACCTGCAGAAATGTTTCCGTACCCACAGGAGCCATGCAGGAATGAACAAATGCATTTGAAACGTTTTTAAACCAGAAAAGCGGCGCCATACCGGTTGTCATGGCTTTTATACTATGAAATTCCAGACTATTTATATCATCACAAACAATAGCTGGTCTTGCTTCCGGTTCGTCAAAATAAAGTTCAATATGATTAAACCAGACGTTTTCTGCATGGCGGCAATAGAATCCATAGGCAGGAAGCATGCCGAACATTTCATATTGAGGGTATGCTTCAGCAATCTCAGGTATTTCGCGGCTGACAAGGTCAGGTGTTCCGCCACCCTTAAATGTGATACGAATGTTTTCCAATAAAATATTCTCAACAGGATGACCGGTTAAGCCAACAACGGAGCATCCTATTTTACCTATATTTGTGGCTTGTATATTACTGATGATTACATTTTTTAACTTCCCTACATCCGGTTTTAACATATTTGCAATGTAAGGACGGGCGCGATTGCCTAAGCGAATAGAAATTGCACCATCCACATTGTTCATGGTAATATTTGAAACCGAAACGTCGTTTAAAGTCCCGCCATCAACCAATTGTAAAGAAATTCCGCACCTCCTTGTATCATAAATAGTGCTGTTGCTAAAGACAATATTCTGGAATCCTCCATTTGTTTCGGTTCCCATTTTAAAAGCATTTTCCATGGAACTTATCACACAATTTGTTATTGTAACGTTTTTGCAGACTTTATCCAATGTGCTTTTCAATACAATACCATCGTCTTCGCTAAAAACTAAGCAATTCGAAATCCTAACATTTTCGCAGCCATCAATGTCAATTCCGTCATTGTTTTTATTTACCCGGCTACTCACTGAAACAGCATCAATAGTAACATCCTCACACGCTAAATAGTGCTGGACCCACATGGGAGAATTAATAAGATTAACATCTCTGATCAGCACCTTCCTGCAGTTAATGATACGGATCATATATGGCCGGTTTTTATATGACCCATTATACTCAAATGATGCGCCATTTCCATCAATTGTGCCCTGACCAATAATGGCAATATGTTCAAGGCCTTCGCCATAGACAAGACTCTTTTCAGTATAATTATCAGTATAGGACCTGATCTTTGAAACTGTTGCAGGATAATCTGTGATATTCTTACTTCCAGTTAGTATAGCCCCGGCTTCCAGCAGCAAGCTTACGAAGCTCTTCAGATAAATTGTACCGGAAAGGTATTTGCCAGAAGGAAAATAGACTGTTCCTCCTCCTGCTTTAGAGCACGCTTCAATTGCAGCTTGTATTGATCTGGTATTAAGTGTAACGCCATCTCCTCTTGCGCCATAATCTTTTACATTTATAAATAAAGTGTTGGCACATGGCAATGAGTCAATGACTATGCTGTATTGTACGTACGCTTCGACCAGATCCTTATTCCGGGCAGGTAGAAGGTTTGAGACGAGGAAAAGGTTGATAAGGATGATGCAAGTTGTGTAGTTTCTCATATTTTTTGGTGTTTGTCAGTTTATTTCACCACTGCTTTAGCTATTAAATGAATGAAGAGTTTTACACTGAAGTTTTTGTATGAACTTTTTGGAAACTTGATAAAGTAATCATTAATCATCTAATTATCAGCATCTTCAGCTTGCAGCTTGTTTATATCTATATCACCTGCACTGCCGTTATGAATCAGTAGCCGGTATCTCAAAACTACTGGCTTTCCCATTGTTATATTAATCTTTTCCCTTCCCGGAAAGACAACATTTTGCATACTGGCTTTTTGTCTTAATATCCAGGGTTCCGGATAGTTGGGTGTGTCGGGATGGCTAAGAATTGTCACACCGCAGGTTTCTTTATCTTTTCCAAAAGAACCGGATAAATCTATCCACGGACCGGCCCGAATTTGAAGTTCCTGCGGAATGACTGGGCCATTTACGGAAGTAAAAACCAGGTTGTCGGGAAGCCTGAGACGCAAACTGAATCCTCCATATCCTTTTTCATCATCTGACCCACCCAGAGTGACTCCTGAAACAAGAGCATGAAGGCTGATTCTAAAATCGATTTTGCGAACGGAGGACTGCAACATATGAACGACTATTGTCGTTTTCTCCTCCATAAAAGATTTGGCATTCTGATATACCCGGGATCCCCAAAAAGCATGAATCTTCATAACAGCCTGATTTTTATTTGATTTTGTCCGGATCTGCACAACATTCTGAACGATATTCTCCATCATCCAACCATCGCCGACACTTTGATTGCCTATATAGATCTGATGCCATGCCCAGAAAATCCCACGGTGGTGGGGATGATCCTGTGGAAATTCTTCTGTTAGAGTGTCTCCGTTTATACTGTATAATGGATGGATATAGTTATTAAAAAGATATCCGTTCTTCGTTGATTTTGGCTCCCTCTGATAAAAAAACACCGGTTTGCCGTTTTCCAATAATTCAACACCCTGCGTGTTTTCTTTCCAGGTAAAGGCAGCCCTGTTTGAATCCGCCAAACAACCACAACCATTGAGCAATACAGTTATCAGTGAAATTATCAGTACGCTGTTTTTCATACTATGCAAACTTTTGAACATTTAAACAATGTGCTTAATTACCGCGTTCCATTCCACACGTCGCTTTGCAACATAGGATTTATGCGTCATTAAGCAGGCAACTCTCTCCTCCAAGGCATGTTCGATATTGGCACTGGAGGTTCCTCCATACCGGATGCAATTTAACCACTCTTTGATATATAGATGGACAACATCAACATCTAAATTACGCATTTCCCAAATTCCTGTAATGCATCCCACATGGCCCAGAAATTTTCTGCAGAAACATCGTCCTGAATGTTGTGGACCGGAGCAAAGACAAATCCTCCGCCAGGGGCAAGTATATCAAGTATTTTTTTTACTTCATCTTTAACTTGCTGCGGATTTCCTTTGTTTAGTGTTGATTGGGTATCCACACCTCCTCCCCAAAAAGTAAGGGTACCTCCAAAATCCTTTTTCAGCGATTTCAGATCCATTCCCGCGGCGGTGAATTGCACAGGATTAAGGATATCCAATCCGGCTTCAATCAGGTCGGGTATAATCTCACGGATGGCTCCACAGCTGTGCATAAATATTTTCACATGAGGCATACGTTTTTTAACATGCGAGAATATGATTTTGAAACGTGGAATAACCATTTGTCTCAATACAGAGGGATCAAGAATGGTGCTATTTTGCGATCCAAGGTCATCACATTCTGAAATAACCTGGATTTTGTTTTCATTACCGGTTTCAAAGGCCCAGTCAATGACTGCATCCCAATACCGGATCTTATCTTCAACAATTCTGTCGAACAAGGCCTCAACTCCTTTGGGATCAATCATGGTATCCATAAACCAGTTCTCATATCCCCTGATCCTGAGGCTGTTTTCGGTCAAACCGGCTGTATTTCTGTCGGCTATTCCGCAGAAATCACCTACCTGGCCAATTTGTTCATCCAATTGCCTGCGAAGTTGTGGAATGTATTCATTCCAGTTGGCGCTCGGCAGATGCTTCAATGAAGCCGATAGTGTTTCATATTTTCCCAGCGGCGCAGAAACCATGTTAAAATAGAAATCTTTTCGGGTATCGAATTGCCAACCACAACCATAGAAATCAGACACTTCAATCACTGGCCCGTTCACCCTTTTGCTGTTGGGATAGTTTATGATCCGATGAGCCCCAATTCTGCGGGCATCAGCGTTCAGAAAAACCAGATTCTCTTCAGTGGGGGTTACGATTTGCTGAATAGGATCAACTTCATCATTCCCTGTTTTCATCGATAACCCCCGTAACTGCATGGCCCGCGTATATGCATTTCTAGTAATTGCAGTAACTGTTGTTCCTGCCAGGTCATAGGGCACACGATTGGACTCTTTGTGATTCAGAGCAGTTATTATTCTTTCCTTGCCCGTCATATTATTTAAAATCGATTGTTTTTATCTGGTGAATCAAAAGGTCTGCAATAGTCCATCGGAAATGAGTTTGCAGCTTCACAGACATGTTACAACACGCTTTAATTTAAATTCTCACTGAAATCCTTCCAACATTTCTCTATTTCAGATGGTTTAAAATCATTGCCAGATCTGATATATAGTCTATGCCTGAATGTAACAGATTCTCCTTTTTTCAACTTGAAATTCAATTCTTCTTTTCCCTTTGTAAAATCCTTCTGTCCAAAAGGATTGGCAGAGAATAACCCGTAATCACGGGCATGCCAGAATGTCGGATAATTCAAGTTGGAAGGATGGTCCATAAATACAATTGACACTGTATCGGAGGCATTTACCGCGTAAAGCTTCATCCACCTGGCCCGTGTACTCCATACCCCGGCACCTTTAATTCCTTCGCTGCTCAGGTAATTGCCGTTTATGCCCTCATTGTTCAAAACAGGGATATTGGTAACTTTTCCAAAAGCATCAGTAAAAGTCTTTGGTTCCCCAGACGGAAATTCCAGGAATCTTGCCACCCGGAGTGCAAAAGCGCCCTCTTTGGTATCGGCAAAGGTAACTTCAGGCAATTCTGCTGTTAATGTTGTAATCCGGTCGATGATTCTGTAATCTTTGCCTGCCTTAAAAATAAAGGTAACGTGCTCTTCCAGGGCAATAATTCCCCCCGGATTGACCCATTCATGACTCACTTCAAGAATACCTTTATCAGCATTACTTTTTATTTTATTGATACTTTTGAAACGGATTATCCCATATTTTAACTTTTCAGCAACCGGGATCCACTTGCTGTTCCCCCAAAAATCAATCCCGTTAACATTGCCATAACCAAACCAAAACCCTGTATGATGAGGATGATCTGTTTGTTCACCTTCTCTTGGTGCTATCGGAAATCCACGTGTTATTGTGATATCATCAGCCGCTACTATAGGGAAGAGAACTGGTTTTTCCAACATATCTGAATATAGATACGATGTGAAAAGTTTCCCTCCGGCAATAATATCCACTTTTTTTGCCTTTGGAAAGCTTTCAAGTTTTATGTTTTTCTGATCAGGTAGTATGCCCGGTTTATTTTGACAGTTTTCGTTGGAGATTGCCAGGAGAAAAACCATTCCTGTCAGGTAAAAATTGGACTTGAATTTCATCTTTGAAAATTTTAAGTTAAAGATTGTGGTTGCAACATGGATATCTACAAAAGCACTACACTTTCGGCAAAAAGATTTTCATTTGCGTCACATAGTGCAGCAGCCTCCACATTATTCAATGCCTGATATTCTTCAATGTGACCAAGATCCTGATCTCTGATTCCAATTACCCCGACATTAACCCTGTCATTTGCACCCTTCCAATGAGAATGGGTTAATATAACCGGTACTACGCCCATAGCAAAAGTACCCATGGTTGAAATTTCTAAAAATTTTCTTCTCTTCATGAATAAACTTTTTTATTATTTTCCACTGTTTCTTTTTGACCTTATTCACTGAATTTATACAATCTGGCTCCATGAAAAGGGACTGTAACTTTCAATTCATTTTCGAAGGTACCAATATCTTTTTTCTTCCATAGATCACGCACCTTGTATTTGTTGCTTAGTTTAAAGTTTGAAAAAGCAAAACCAATTTCTTTAGGTTCTTCACCAAGATTGAACAAAGCAACATACTTATCCCTGGTCCCTGGAACATCGGCCATCCAGATCACCTGGTCGTTTTCATTGAAAACCTCTCTGCTGTTTTCAGCGTGCTGGTTTACCTCAAGCACTTTTTCATTTGTTATGAGTTTCAATAGTAACTCATCCGCATCAGGTAAATTGCCGCCAATCATGAGGGGGGACCTGAAAATGCTCCATAGCGTCATATGGGTATATTGTTCCTCAATTGTGAAATTGCTTTTACCGGGTTTTCCAAAGGGACCCCTGAGTCGAAGGTTTCCAATAGGAAGCATATCTGCATCGGGCCAGCTTTTGGGCGCAGAAATATGCGCCCATTGTGCGCAAAGCGGAAACTGTGCTTTCAATTGTTCCCAGGTATCCCAAAAGTCGCTGGAGATCCTCCACATATTTCCATATTTCCTAATATGCTCTGCGTTCTCATAACTCAATCCTGAAGAAAAGCTTAGTACCATTGGTCGTCCGCAATGATCAATAGCTTTCCTGTATGCTTCTGCCTCTTCTTTCCTGTAAGGGCCTTCCCCTTCACCTGCATTGATATTATCCACTTTCACAAAATCAACATCCCATGAAGCATATAATTCAAATAAGGAATTATAGTAATCCTGCGCACCCTTTTTCGTCATATCCACTCCATACATCAGGTTCAGCCAGGTGCATATGGAATTTGTGTCAGCTATCATTGATGCTTTAATACCCTCAACACCTTTCACGGGCGTGTTCAGCCAGATTGCCTGCCGGGCAATACCCCGCATAAGATGAATTCCGAATTTCAATCCCAGGCTATGGATATAGTCAGCAATGGGATTAAATCCATGTCCGTTCACTGAGGAGGGGAATTTTCGCGGATCCGGGAGAAGCCGGCCATATTCATCCATTGGCATCCATGGCACAGGTGCCCCATCCTGTGGCAGATTAAACTGGGGAGGATTTTCCTGTACACTTTTTGGTGGATGAGGATAATACCAGCAATAATCGATTACCACATATTGCCAACCGTAATTTTTAAGGTGTTTTGCCATAAAATCGGCATTGGCTCGCACTTCACTTTCCACAACTGCCGCACCGAAACAGTTATAGCTATTCCATCCCATAGGAGGAGTGAGGGCGACTTCAGTATAAAATTTGCCCTCGCGGAGGGCTGGTTTCTGACTGGTCTGACAACTTAAAAGAAATATCAGGCTGATAATCAGGGGATATGTTGTCTTCATTTTCATTGGTTATTATCTTATCAGAATTATTTTAAAATCTTTTTGTACCATGGCAATCTTTTCATTGGTACTACAATAGTTATTTTAGCAGGGCCATCCACGATACTGCTATCATCACCCTGCCATTTTCCTTCCGGAAAATACACATCTCTTTCCCTCTTACCTTTTTCAACAACAGGCGCAACAAGAATTTCATCTCCAAGCATAAACTGGTCCTTGATCAGCTCATATGCATTACCAGGGAAGACATAATCCATATGGCGAACTATGGGTTCACCTGATATAGCAGATTCCTTTGCCAGTCTGAGAATTTCCTCACCCATCTTTATATGCAGGTTTGCCATACTTTTGCAAATATCAAGATTCACTTTACTTAAAATTCTCCAGGGAGCTACAGAAAATTGCATCATTGGCATAAGAGCACTGACCTGGGCGGAGCGAACCACTAATTCCTCATCAATAACAGAGGTATCGGTGAAGGAGGAATACTCACCTCCCCCGATCATATCCGGACAGCCAAAAGGTTGACCGATAAGGCCCAGGGAAAGCATATCAGGGATCAGGGTCTGTAAGTCAGTCCAGGTGTGCTCCTTATCCCTTAACCTTTGGGCAATGGGCTGACCGCCAAGTTTCCAGCAGGCGCGTAACTCGTTCAGAGAAAAATCCAGTCCCAGCTTTGCATGCAGTTCGCATTGCTCATTTGGTGAAATATCCTTCAAAGAATAAAGGCCTACGTATCTTTCCGGATCACCTGCATCAAACTTGAACCCATCAACACCATATTTGTCAACAAGGTTTTGCAACTGAGCCTTATACCATGCAACAGCCTCGGGATTCGACATATCAAGAAGGGCGCTATAACCATTCCACCATTGAACAATTGCCGGTTTTGTTTTTTCCGCATCAGCGAACATGAATACTTTCTGACTGGCCAGTTTGCGGAACATTCGTGTGTCAGGGCTAACAAAAGGAACTACCCACACCATAACTTTAAATCCCATTTTATGAAGCTTCTCAATCATCCCCTTAGGATCCCGGAACCTTGTTCCTGAAAATTCCCAGGTTCCGTAATATTCCTGCCAGTTATCGTCGATCATCAAAACCCCGGCCGGAAAACCTTTGTCAATGATTGACTTCGCATACTTCAGAATATCTTTTTCATTCTGGTTGTACTGAAGTTCAATCCAGGTATTGTATTGCGGATTTGTAAACAAAAGACTGTCAGGAATTCTACCTGCAGGAGGGAAAAAATGACTGCTTGCATATCTGAAAGCGTCATGTAATGTTTCACCTTCCCTGCCAGAAATGATGCTGCCTTTTATAACCTCAACTGTGATCCTTTCGGGTAATATTTCAATTTTTAAGGGTTCTTCACTCCATATATAACGGCCCTTATTTGAAATAAAGAATGGTTGTGCCTGGTTGGTCCCACAATCTGAATTCTGGTCATATGCATATCTTTCACTACCGAAAGGCATTTTATAGCCATCAACATCCACTCCTCCCCACCATTTTTCATTTTCCAGTGGAACCATTTCTTTTTTCATTTCAAAAGATTTTCTTTGAGTGCAGTTTGTCATGACATTCAAAATGCTGAGCATAATAAGCAGCTGGGAAATTTTTATTTTTCTCATAATTGAATTAATATTTGATATATTGTAAATGAGATATTTATATTATTCCTTCATATTTAAGCTCTGATACTTAATCACGGGTGGCTTCTTGCAACGTGTCACCATTTAATCTTCGTTTCCCGTCTTCAATAAATTCCTTGCTCCATTTGAAGTAACTGTTTGAATTAATAGCATATTTACGGCAGATGGATGCTACAGTTTCCTTACCAGACAGGATATTATATTAATTATACATCTTTAAAGTCAAAAATTACTGGTTTCTTTTTAAAACCACGAGTCCTTAGAATTAAATAGATTAATCCTATAAATAACCATATCCCTCCCATGATTTTAGCCGGATTTGGCAGGCTGATCCAGATAGAAAAACAAACCAGAAAACCCAGTATCGGGAGAATTGCATCTGAAATGATATTCCGTTTTTCTCCAGATGGACGAAGAAAAAAGAATTGCCGCAATGTTGCAATATTTACACTCATAAAAGCCAGGAAAGCTCCAAAATTTAGTAATTCGGCTGCACCCTGATAACTCAAAACCATTGACCCGATAATTGTCAAAACTCCCATAATAATAATATTATAGGTAGGCGTTGTACTTTTTTGGCTTAGATGAAAAAATACTTTTTTTGGCAACACGCTATCCCGGCCCATTGCAAATAACAATCTGGCAGCACCCACTTGCCCGGCCAGACCACTGCCAAAGCAAGCTACAAAAAGAATGACTGCAATAGCATTAAATAAAAAAGTCCCTCCAACCCTGGCAGAGACATCAAAAAATGCAGTCTCCAGATTTGTGAAAGTATTATAATCAGGCCATACTTGTTGGGCAAGGTATATCTGAAGGCCACTAAAAAGTCCGGTGAACAGACAAACCAAAACCGGGGCCAGCAGCATGTTCCGTCTGGGATTTTTAACATCCTCAGCCAAGGTGGTTACTCCATCAAATCCTATATAGGTAAGGGCAGCAAAAGAAGTTGTTGTCATTATGGCACCGAAATTAAATGTGTCAGGATTATAAAATGGTTTATAAGAGAATAACCCTTTCCAACCCTGTTGATAGAAGATGTATTGAATTGCAAGAACAATAAAAATTCCTATAACCACGCACATAATAGCTAGCAATAATTCATTGGACCGGGCAGTTGTTCGAATGCCCCTCAAATTCAAAAAAGTAATGAAGAATACAAATACAATAACCCATACAAGAAAAGGGACCCCCGGAAGCAAACGTTGCAAAGTCAATGATCCGTAAACTGTATTAATAATTGGCACAATAAGATAATCAAGAAACATGGCCCACCCGGCAAGAAACCCCAGGTAGGTATTCAGTCCTTTACCTACATAGGTATAAGCCGAGCCGGATGAAGGAAATAAGGAAGCCATGCGGCCATAACTGATAGCTGTGAGCATCATACCAACCATAGCAATTAATAAGGTAGTGACCATGTGGCCATGGGAAGTTTTTGAAGCGATACCGAATAATCCTATTGCAGCTATTGGCTGGATTAGAACAATGCCATAAAAAATTAAATCCCACAAACCCAGCACACGTTTTAAGTGGGGTGTTGCCTGCACATTTTTCGACTGGTAACTGTCAGAGCCTGTGTTCATAATATTTCCATAATTTCCGGATCGACAATCTGTGGCAGGAAATGTGCTATTCCTATCTTTTTAATATCTTCATCATCAAGAATCTTAACCTCTTCCCTTGGGATGACATTATAGCGGATTAAAGGTGTCCCACCACAATTTATTTCGAGTATGCTATGATAACTTTTCTCAGTGCATCACCTATCTGCTCACAGTTCTCCACTGTGTAGGTGGGAAAAGCAAAACAGGTGAATGTATGTTTTTCATGCCACCTTGCATTGGGCACTTCAACTTTACTGTAGTCTATGCTTTCAGGATTAGCGTATTCTCTCGATTTAAAAGGAAAACCGGAACGTCCAAATGAAAGATGCTTCTGAAATGCCTTCTCAGTATGGCACTGTGGCCAGAATACTCTCCACACGGGTGCACCTTCGGCTACAACGGCATCAACAAACTGCTTAATATCACATTTCATATTCTCAATATCAAGAGAAAATGCCATCACGAACCATCCGTTGCGACGTTCTTCGTTATCTATCGGTGTAAACAGCACCTGTGAAAGGTCTTTTATTCTGTCAATGATGATGTGAGCATTCCTGTGACGTGCAGGCATATTCCAGCTATCCATTCTTTCCAGTTCAGCGAGTCCGATGGCAGATTGCATCTCTGTCATTCTGTAATTCCAGCCAAGCATATTGTGTATATACGATAGTTTTTGTTCAAGCTCAAGCAGGTTTAAACGGTCTTTCACGTCGTATCCATGATCTCTGAAACTTCTAGCTATCCATGCATAATCTTCATTATCAGTTGTTATCATACCTCCTTCACCTCCTGTTGTAAATGTTTTATTCTGACAGAAGCTGCAGGCTGCAATATCGCCGAGAGTTCCCGTTTTCTTGCCTGTATAGGATCCTCCGAATG
>Ga0315295_10004887_pt1 | contig 11445 bp, 7 predicted proteins | sample YL17G14_0_MG_FD_204453 | JGI IMG/M metagenome (GOLD analysis project Ga0315295, IMG submission 204453) | Sediment microbial communities from Yellowstone Lake, YNP, Wyoming, USA - YL17G14_0 | ecosystem: Environmental > Aquatic > Freshwater > Lake > Sediment | place: USA: Wyoming | collected...
GCGGCTGAAACGGATTCGGCTTGATCAAATCAGACTGGACATTTATCACGCCGCTTGTCTGTTGCGCATCTTTTTCTCTTTCAGGAATCAACGCGCCTATTCCCTTGCCTAATGCTTTTCTTTCCATTATACTTCTCCTTCTGGTACGGGCTCAGCAACAACGCGCTCTCCTAAAAGCTCCCGGCATAACTCTTCGTATTTCTGCGCGCCGATGGAATCTTTATCGTATAACGCGATCGGCTTTCCAAAACTGGGGGCTTCTGTTAAACGGATGTTGCGCGGGATCACTGTCACGAAAACTTTCTCTTTAAAATAATTGCGCGCCTCCTGGATGACCTCTTTGGTAAGGTTAGTGCGGTAATCTGCCATGGTCAGAAGCACGCCTTCAATATACAGGCTCGGATTGAGATTTTCCTTCACAAGTCTAATAGTATTATTGAGTTGCGTCAATCCTTCGAGAGCATAATATTCGCACTGGACGGGAATTAAAACTGAATCCGCAGCGCATAGGCCGTTGATTGTCAGCAGCCCAAGTGATGGCGGCGAATCAACCAGGATAAAATCAAAGTTCTCTTTTTCTTCCTGCAAGACGCGTTTCAATCTGTACTCTCTTCCCAGCACGCCAACGAGCTCTACCTCTGCGCCGGTCAGGTCCAGATTAGACGGAGCGATCCAGAGATTACTGACCGAGCCGTTTTGCAAAATGTCTTTTAGTTCTAATTCTTCAAGAAGTATATGGTAGGTGCTTTTTTGAATGCTGTGTTTGTTCAGGCCGGATCCGCTGGTGGCATTTGCCTGAGGGTCAAGATCGACGAGCAAAGTTTTCTTCCCTGCTAAGGCAAGGTAAGTGGCAAGGTTTATTGTCGTCGTGGTTTTGCCGGTCCCACCCTTCTGATTGCAGATTGTTATGATTTTACCCATTGAAATCTATATAGTTACGTCATGTTCCACGCGGAACGTTCCGCGGGGAACATTGAACATATCTTATTTTAAAATGCCCAAATTGTCAAGTTATTTCTTTGCCTTTGATCTGGCTGACTCTGACCTTTGCCGGCTTTGCGCCAGGCATTCCAAATAAGCCCCTCTTCTCTTCGGAGAGAATCTCTATTTTAACTTTATTGCGCGGCAGCTTTAATTCCCTGAGGGCTTTTTTTACAGCCTCTTCTACGGTCTTTCCTTCTATCTCGATGCTCTCTTGTTTCTTCATACCCCCAACTCCCTTAGCTCGCTCAGGATGAACCCCGAGCGTAGTCGAATGGGTTCATTTCGCGCGGCTGATTCTGATCTGATAGATTAACATAAGCGTGCTATTGATGAACCAATACAGCACCAAGCCGGAAGGCATTTTGTAGAAAATAAAGCCGAACAGTAGCGGCATTAAAAACATCATCATCTTCTGTTGTTCGGCTGAAGAGGAACTTGTCGATGCCATAGAGAATTTCTGCTGGACAAACATTTCTATGGCCATGACAATGGGAAGAATATTGATTTCGTTGCCAATAACCGGAAGATCTTTGGGCAGGGTAAAAAGCCTATCCGGCTCTGATAAATCTTTAATCCACAAGAAGCTGGCTCCTTTTAAGACAATTGAGCGCAAGAGCGCCTGGTAAAGCGCAAAAAATATCGGCATCTGCAATAACAAAGGCAGGCAGCCGCCCAATGGGTTAACCTTATGTTCCTTATATAGTTCCATTATTTCTTTGTTAAGCTTTTGGGGGTTATCCTTATATGCCTTACGCAGCTCCTCTATCTTTGGCTGTATAGCCTGCATCCCTTTCATAGAGCGCATCTGCTTCAGGGTAAGCGGATAAAGCGCAAAATACACTAAAATGCTCAGAATAATAATTGCCCAGCCCCAATTATGCACAAGACGGTACAGCAACTCTAAAAGCTGTAAAAGAATCTGCGAAATGAAATCAAAGGTGCCGTAATTTATGATTATTGCCCAGTTGGGATTAATGGAGTTTAAGGTTTTTAAATCCTGGGGGCCTAAATAAATGTGATATTTTTGTCCAATCTGACTGCCAGGCAAGAGCGTAATTTCTTGATAGTTCAAGCCCACCTCAGATTCCACATTATTAAATTTCTTTATAAAGCCGCTGAAACCATCCGCTCCTGGATCGAGGATTGCGCAAAAATATCTATCGCGAAGTCCTACAAAATTTAACTGCTGTGCTTGAAAATCTTTTCTGCCGCTTAAGTGCTGTGCCTTTTCTTTGGTAGAAATTGCCACGTCCTGATTCCGCGCATGAATATTTGCAGGAGAAAAATCAAGGACGCCTAAGACTAGAGGAGAGTTTATTTTTATCGGCGAGCTGGACAGGTTCTGGTAGTTTATTTCCAACCATATGTCGTAATTAGACTTAGAGAAAATAAATCGTTTAACAATCTTTTTATTTTGGTCCTTGTGCACAAAGGTGACTGCTTCTGGCAAGCAGCTTTCATTTTTAAAATTAAGCGTTGGATCGTCGAGGAAAAGGCCTAACCCGAGTTTGAAAAGATGGTTCTGGTGCAATTTGAAAACCACTTCATTTATAGCGGCTTTTGGCTCGTCGAAAGAAACATCAAATTTAGCCTGCGAATATTTAAGAGGGGGCTCCTTGGGGGCTTCTAGTTTGCAAATGGGCGGCTCGGGCTTTTGGACAAAGACTTTCTGCTGCGTACCCTCGGTATTCACAACCGCTTTATTCACAATGGGTTGCGGCTTGGGCATTAAAGCTGACCAGGTCATTAAAACCAATATAGACAGTGCTATAGCAATTACTGTTCTTTTTTCCATAATTTAAACCAGGGGGTTGAAGCCGGCCTTTCCTGAAAAGGGATGGCAATGCAGGATCCGAATCATCCCCTTCAGGCCTCCCTTAAAAAAGCCGTACTTTTCTATTGCCTGCTTAGTATATTCCGAGCAGGTAGGGCTAAAGCGGCAGGAAAGAGGCAGGGCTTGCCTGATAAATCCTTGATAAAAGCCTATGAGGCCGAGTGCAAGGTTCTTTAACATTACTTACTGATTATTCTTCTGCCCTTTTGACGGCGCCGGCGAAGCGTCGCCCGGCCGTCCTTGGAAGCCATCCTGCTACGGAAACCGTGCTTGCGCTTCCCCACGATATTTGTGGGGGTCTTTAGATTTTTTTTCATCGATACGGGATCCCTTAACTAAGTTTTTAGAATAAGGTTAGATTATAACTCAAACCGAACTCAAGTCAAGCAATAAGTTGACTATTGTGGGGAATTTTAACATATAATAAGGGGGCGGTCAAGATAAACAAGAAGGAGCAAGGGGACCGGCTGTGGATTAGTGCCCGAGTTATCCACATCTCCGTCGAGAAACCCTACAAACAGGCAGGCGCACGCGGCAGGAAATTCCTCAATTTTTCTTGCCCGCGGTCAGGCTGCCCGGAATTTTTACAAATATTCTGAGAATTTTTGTTGACGCGGACACAAAGCGCTATATAATATGAGGCACTTAAGTTTTTTACTTGCAAGTTCTTTTGCTTCTGATATAATTAACCTGCGCTAGACTATTGTAGGCTCGTCTAAACACGTCGCACAGTGCTGACTAAGCAAGATAATCCACTTGACAAATTCCAAAATTCGCGCATAATTGTTTTCCACAGATTTATACAAGCTGTGAATAAGCTGTTAATTTTGTAGATATGACAGAAATCCTCAAAAGTTGGCAACAGGCACAGGGCTTTTTAAAGGAGAAATTAGGGGAGACGGTCTTTGAAACCTGGATCCTGCCTTTGAGGCCCAGCGCAAAGGGCGACAAGGAACTCTCGCTGGAAGCCCCTGACGTTTTCTTCCGGGACTGGGTGGAGAAATACTACATTAGCCTGATTTCTGAGGCAATGAGCGCTTCGGGAGCCGGCATAACGGTTTCTCTCGAAGTGGGCGCCCAGGCCAAAAAAACACAAGACCCCGCGGCGCAAATCAAAATGCAGGAGCCCGGCACTTCCCCCAATCTAAATTCCCGTTATACTTTTGAAAATTTTGTGGTCGGGCCGTCTAACCGCCATGCCCATGCCTACTCGTTGGCAGTCGCGGATTCGCCTGCCAAAACATATAACCCGCTCTTTATCTACGGAGGGGTGGGGCTGGGCAAGACTCACCTGATCCAGGCGATCTGTCATCAAGTTAAAAGCAAAGCCGGCGGCAACCTGAAGATCTGCTACCTATCTTCCGAGCGATTTACTAACGAATTGATCGACGCGATACAGCGCCATTCGACAGCGGCCTTCAGGCAGAAATACAGGAACGTCGACCTTCTCGTCATTGACGACGTGCATTTTTTTGCCGGCAAAGAATCCACTCAGGAAGAATTTTTCCACACCTTTAATACGCTCTACGACGCCCACAAGCAGATCGTCCTGTCCTCGGACCGGCCCCCGAAAGAAATATCCGATTTGCAGGAAAGGCTTGTCTCGCGTTTCAGCTGGGGCCTGACTACCGACGTGCAGCCGCCTGACCTTGAAACGCGCATCGCCATATTAAAAAAGAAGGTGGAGAGGGAGCCCGTCTCGGTCCCCGACGACGTTATCTTTTTCATCGCCCAGCTTATCAAAACCAATATCCGCGAACTCGAAGGCGCCCTGATCAGGACCATCGCCTATTCGCTGCTGGAAGAGAAACCCGTGACCCTGGACCTGGCAAAAGAGATCTTAAAGGACCTTTTAAACGAACCGAAGAAGCTCATTACCGTGGATTTCATCCAGCGCTGCGTAGCCGAAGAATTCGGCTTGCCGCTGCAGGAACTCAAGACCAAGAAACGCAATAAGACGGTAGTCCTGCCCAGGCAGATAGCGATGTTTCTGAGCCGCGAGTTGACCGACCTTTCGCTGCCTGAGATAGGCGGTTTTTTCGGCGGCAAAGACCATACCACTGTTTTGCACTCTTATAATAAAATCAAGGGTGGGTTGAATAATGACGGAGAACTAAAGCAAAAGGTGGAAAGAGTTATACAGATCATTAAACAGTGAATTAAGGGGTTTTCCAAGGTATATTCTTTTTATTACTCTTGTTAAATACTAATGTTGTGGAGATTTGCACAGGGTCAGGATCCACTACGACGACTACGTTTTTAGTATTTCTAAAGATATATAATAAAAGGAGCGTAAAAAATGAAGTTTAAAATTACCAAAGAAGACTTATTGATCGGGATTCAGATTGTACAAAACGTGATTACCGCAAAATCCAGCTTGCCGATATTGTCCAATATTTTAATTGAGTCACAAAAAAACTCTTTAAAGCTTACAGCGACAGATTTGGACGTAGGGATAAGCTGTGAAGTGCCTGTGGATATCCAGGAAGAAGGCGCTATCACTGTCCCGGCAAAAAGATTCAGCGATATTATTAAAGAATTACCCGCGCAAGAGCTGGATATAACCACAAAAAAGAACAATCAGGTCAATATCGAGACGGAATCCTGCCAGTTTAAGATCATGGGACTACCAAAGGAAGAATTTCCTAAACTACCCGAATTTAAAGACAAAGGGGTGATTAAATTAGAGCAGGCAACGCTCAAAAAGATGTTGGGCCTGACGTCCTTTGCGGTCTCTTTTGATGAATCGCGGTATGTTTTAAGCGGTATTTTATTCAAGATCAATAAAGGAAATTTGATACTGGTTGCTACGGATGGCAAGAGGCTTGCGATCATGGAAAAGAAATTGGGCCAGAACATAGATGCGGATATGTATATTATAGTGCCTGTAAAGACCATACATGAATTAAACCGCAACCTGAAAGACGAAGGAGAGCTATCGTTGATTTTAGGCAACAACCAGGTATTGTTTGATTTGGGGAATGTCAGCATTATCTCGCGCCTTATTGAGGGCGAATTCCCGGATTACCGACAGGTGGTGCCGCCAGTTTCGGAAAACAAAATAAAGGTCGACCGGGAACAATTATTATTAGCTGTCAGGCGCGCAGCCCTGCTTTCTACGCCGGACTACCAGGCGCTAAAATTGGAGGTCTTTAAAAACAAGCTCGTGGTCTCCAAATCAACACCTGACGTGGGCGAGTCGCGCGAAGAGGTGGGCGTTGAATATCAGGGCAAAGAAATGGTGATCGGGTTTAATCCGGGCTACCTTATAGACGTTTTAAAAAACCTTAGGGAAGAAAGAATCGAGCTGGAGCTGACCGACGGCGAAAAACCGGGCGTTATACGCAGCAACGGCTATGTTTATATAGTGCTGCCCATGCGTTTAAACTAAATGGAAGTCATCAAAGACACGGTCATGAGCGTGATGGAGCGCATGGCATCGAAAAAAACAGGGGCTGCCGACGATGACCCTGCGCTCTGGCTGAAAAAGGCCTTGACAAAAAAAGAGCTGGGGCATATAAAGTTTAATTATTTTAAGAAGGGCGTTCTGAACCTGAACGTGGATTCATCCAGCTGGCTTTACAATTTTAACTTGCATAAAGAAGAATTGCTGGATAAACTAAGAAAACTATCCAAGGGTATCAAGGATATCCGTTTTCGCATTGGAGAGGTAAAGTGAACTCTCTAGCTTACTCGAGGAGTTCATCCTGAGCAATTAAAGGAAGTCGGAGGATGAAGAAAAAGAAACCAGAAGCAGAAAAACCGGATAAGGAATCGCCAGAGGGGGATGCTAAAGAGGCGTCCAAGAGCAGGGCTTACGACGCAACTACCATCCAGGTGCTGGAGGGGACAGAGGCAGTGCGCCGCAGGCCGGCGATGTATATCGGGGATACCGCTGTGCGCGGGCTGCATCATTTGGTGTACGAGGTCGTGGATAACAGCGTCGACGAGCACCTGGCCGGATTCTGCGACAGCATAGAGACGATTCTCCATCCGGACAACAGCGTCACGGTCATTGACAACGGCCGCGGCATCCCGGTGGATATCCACAAAACAGAGAAAAAACCTGCCGTGGAAGTTGCGCTCACCACGCTTCACGCAGGCGGCAAATTCGACCACCGCGTATATAAAGTCGCAGGCGGCCTGCACGGCGTAGGAGTCAGCTGCGTCAACGCGCTCTCTGACTGGCTGGAAGTCGAGGTAAAAAGAGACGGCAAGGTTTATCACCAGCGCTATGAGCGCGGCAAGACCGTTTCAAAACTCACCGTCATCGGCAAAAGCAGCTCTACCGGCACCAAGATCACCTTTAAGCCAGACAAGACCATCTTCACTAAGACCGAATACTCCTGGGATATCCTCTCGCAGCGCCTGAGGGAAATGGCATTTTTAAACAAGGGCCTCAAGATCAAGCTCGTTGATAAGCACACTGACAAGGAAGCGATCTTTGAGTTTAAGGGCGGCATTATTCAGTTTGTTGAGTATTTAAATAAGAATAAAAATCCCCTGTACAGCAAGGTCATCTATTTCCAGAAGGAGCAGGAGGGAGTGGTTGTCGAAGGCGCCCTGCAGTATAATGACGGCTATGCCGAGACGATATTCTCATTCGCCAACAATATCAATACTGTCGACGGCGGAACGCACCTTTCTGGATTCCGCTCGGCACTGACGCGCGCGATCAATCAATACGCCAAGAATAAAAATCTGCTTAAAGATGATGTATCGATTTCGGGCGAGGATACGCGCGAGGGGCTTACCGCGGTTATCAGCGTCAAGATGCCTAACCCGCAATTTGAAGGACAGACTAAAGGAAAGCTGGGCAATTCTGAAGTTGAAGGTATCGTCGCCTCGGCAAGCCTCGATGCGCTGAGTGGATTTTTTGAGGAGACGCCCTCAGTCGCAAACAAAATAATCGATAAAGTCGTACTCGCCTGCCGCGCGCGCGAAGCAGCACGCAAGGCAAGGGAACTGACGCGCAGAAAAGGGGCGCTCGAAGGCGCAGGACTGCCGGGAAAACTGGCGGATTGTTCAGAAAGGGATCCCGCTTTATGCGAGTTGTATATTGTGGAGGGAGATAGCGCTGGTGGCTCGGCAAAACAGGGCCGAGACAGAAGATTCCAGGCGATACTGCCTATAAAAGGCAAGATTTTAAACGTTGAAAAAGCGCGCCTGGACAAGATTTTATCCAACGAGGAAATCCGCACCATCATCACCGCGCTGGGCACCGGAGTAGGCGAGGAATTTGACCTTGCGAAACTGCGCTACAATAAATTGATACTCATGGCTGATGCGGACGTCGACGGCTCCCACATCAGGACGCTGCTTTTGACCCTGCTTTATCGCCAGCTGCCCAAGCTGGTAGAAGAGGGGCATGTCTATATTGCCCAGCCGCCGCTGTATAAGATCAAGCGAGGCCAGCGCGAAGAGTACATCGAGACTGAACAGCGCATGGATGAGATGCTTTTAGACCTGGGCAGAGAGGGTCACAACCTTGTCCGCCTTAAAGACAAGCACGCCTTTACCGAGCATCAGTTTGAAGAGCTTTTACGGCATTTGGTAGAATTAGGCAAACTTGGCAGGATTTTAGACAAAAAGGGAGTAAACTTCGCAGAATACCTCAGTTTTAGACACCCAAAGACCAAAAAAATGCCAGTTTACAGGGTAAAAGTGGAGGGAAAAGACCATTTTCTCTATACTGATAAGGAGCTGGCAGGGTTCGGGGGCAAAAAAGAGAAAGTTGAAGATCTAGATGTAACAGAGCTATTCGAAGCCCCCGAAATTGAAGCAGTTGTGACAAAAATCGAGAAATTGGGCCTGGACTTGGAAAATTATTACCCGGAATCTACCCCGCAGCAACAGAAAGAGGCCAAGAGTAAAGAGGTGGAGAAGAAGCTAAAGCCGCTTTACCGCATCACCAACGAGAAGGATGTAAAGGACTTATTCTGCTTAAGGGATATTCTGGCTTATATTAAGGAAGTGGCTGCCAAGGGCATGCATATCCAGCGCTACAAAGGTCTTGGAGAAATGAATCCGCACCAACTCTGGGAAACCACCATGGACCCGGAGAAGCGCACTATTTTGCAGGTGATTCTGGAGGATGCGGTTGAGGCAGACAGGATGTTCACTGTGCTCATGGGAGACGAGGTAGAGCCGCGCCGCGAGTTTATTGAGGAATACGCACACCAGGTCAAGAACTTGGATATCTAATTATGTACACGCGAAACGAGAGAATCATTCCCAGGTATATCGAAGAAGAGGTAAAGGACTCATACCTTAATTACGCGATGAGCGTTATTGTCGGCCGCGCGCTTCCTGACGTGCGCGACGGTTTAAAACCTGTCCACCGCAGGATCCTCTTTGCGATGCAGGAGTTGAGCCTTGACCACTCCAAAGCCTACAAGAAGTGCGCGCGTATCGTCGGAGAGGTTCTGGGTAAATACCATCCGCACGGAGACGTCGCGGTTTATGACACATTGGTCAGGATGGCGCAGGATTTTTCACTGCGTTATCCGTTAGTCGACGGGCAGGGGAACTTTGGTTCTGTAGACGGGGATTCGGCTGCGGCCATGCGCTACACCGAGGCGCGCCTGGCTGCGATTTCGGATGAGATGCTTTCCGACATCGACAAGGACACGGTTAATTTCGGCCCCAACTTTGATGCTTCCCTGAAAGAGCCGCTGGTTATGCCTTCAGCGCTTCCCAATCTTTTGGTAAACGGCTCAAGCGGCATCGCCGTCGGCATGGCCACGAATATTCCGTCTCACAATTTAAACGAAGTCGCCGACGCCATCATCCATCTTCTGGATAATCCTGAAACAGAGCTCAAGGACCTGATGCGCTATGTCAAGGGGCCGGATTTTCCGACTGGCGGGCTTATCTGCGGAAGAGTGGGGATTAAAGACGCCTATACCACGGGCAGAGGCAAGGTCACGGTCCGGGCGCGGGCGACCATTGAGCACCAGAAAAGCGGCAAGGATTTAATCGTCGTTAATGAGATCCCTTATCAGGTGCAAAAAGCTTCGCTCATTGAAGCCATTGCGGATTTGGTCGATGATAAGAAGTTAGAGGGGATTTCTGACATCCGCGATGAGTCTGATAAAGAGGGCATGCGCATAGTGGTGGAGCTCAAGCGCGACATCGAGCCCCAGATAATCTTAAATCAGCTCTTTAAGCACACGCAGCTTGAGACGACCTTCGGCATTATAATGCTGGCGCTGGTTGATAACCGGCCCAAGGTCTTAAATTTAAAGCAGGTCCTGGACGCCTACATCGGGCACCGCAAAATAATAATCCGCCGCAGGACGCAGTTTGAGCTGGATAAGGCGCTGCGCCGCGCGCATATTTTAGAGGGCCTCAAGATCGCCCTCAAATTCATAGACCGCATCATCAAGGTGATCAAGACCTCAAAGAGCGTGGAAGCAGCAAAGATCAACTTAATGAAGGAGTTTGACCTTTCGGAGATCCAGTCGCAGGCGATCCTTGAAATGCAGCTGCAGCGGCTCACTGCGCTTGAACGCGATAAGATCGATGCGGAGTACGCCGAGCTTTTAAAGAAAATCGAATGGTGCAAGGCGATCCTTGCCTCAGAAAAAAAGATAGAGGGGATAATCAAGGAGGAGTTGGAGAACCTGAAGAAAAAATACGGCGACCAGAGGCGGACGGAGATAGTAGGCGATGTCGAAGAATTGGAAGTCGAGGATCTGATTGCCGAGGAAGATGTGGTCGTCACCATAAGCCACGGCGGCTATATCAAGCGCCTTCCGGTGAGCGCCTACCGAAAACAGAAGCGCGGCGGCAAAGGAGCTTCCGGCGCCGAAGTCAAAGAAGAAGATTTTATAGAGCATCTTTTTGTGGCCAGCACAAAAGACTTCCTGTTGATTTTTAGCGACAAGGGCCAGGCGCACTGGCTTAAGGTTTACGAGATACCGCAGGCAAGCCGCATCTCTAAGGGAAAGGCCATTGTGAATCTTCTGCAGATGGAGGCTGACTCAAAAATCAGCTCGACGATACCGGTAAAAGAATTCTCCCCGGATAAATTTTTAGTGATGGTGACCAAACAGGGCCTGATCAAAAAGACCAAGCTCGATGCCTACAGCAATCCGCGAAAAGGCGGCATCATCGGCATTACGCTTGAGAAAGGCGATGAGCTGATCGGCGTGGATATGACTGACGGCAAACAGGAGCTGCTTATCGGCACCCGCCAGGGGAAGGCGATCAGATTTTCAGAGGCCAAAGTGCGGGATATGGGCCGCGGGGCAAAGGGCGTGCGCGGGATATCGCTTGCCAAAAAAGACCAGGTCATCGATATGGTCGTGCCGAGGAAGGACACAGCGATTTTGACCGTCACAGAATTAGGATTTGCAAAACGCACAACAGTTGAAGAATACCGCCTGACCTCCCGCGGAGGCAAGGGCGTTATCAATATAAAGGTGACAGACAAGAACGGCGAGGCAGTGAACCTGAAGACTGTCAGCGACAATGACGAGCTGATGGTTATCACGCAGAACGGCGCTTTCTTGCGCTGCGCGGTAAAAGACATCCGCGAAACCGGCCGCTCCGCGCAGGGCGTGCGCCTGATTAAATTAGAAGGCAAAGACCACGTCTCCTGCATCGCTCAGGTCATTGCTGAG
>Ga0315295_10004888_pt1 | contig 11445 bp, 11 predicted proteins | sample YL17G14_0_MG_FD_204453 | JGI IMG/M metagenome (GOLD analysis project Ga0315295, IMG submission 204453) | Sediment microbial communities from Yellowstone Lake, YNP, Wyoming, USA - YL17G14_0 | ecosystem: Environmental > Aquatic > Freshwater > Lake > Sediment | place: USA: Wyoming | collected...
CCGCACCCTTTTCCACGATCAGGGGCAGGTTGGAAAGGGTCTCCACATTGTTGACCACGGTAGGCTTGCCGTACAGGCCATAGACCGCCGGGAAAGGCGGACGGATGCGCGGCTGGCCGCGTTTGCCTTCGATCGACTCGAGCAGGGCGGTTTCCTCGCCGCAGATGTACGCACCCGCTCCAAGGTGGGTGTAAATGCGCAGGTTGAAACCGGTTCCGAAGAGCCCTTCACCGAGCAATCCAGCTTTCTCCAAGTCGGCGATCTTTCCATCCAGCCCTGCTGCCACCGGCCAGAATTCACCGCGCAGGTAGATATACGCCGCATTCGCCCCGGTGGCATACGCCGCGATGGCCACACCTTCCAGGAACTGGAAGGGATTGCGCTCCATGAGCTCGCGGTCTTTGAACGTGCCCGGTTCGGATTCGTCCGCATTGGCCACCACGTAATGCGGCCAGATGTCACCTGGAATGAAACCCCATTTGACGCCGGTCGGGAAGCCGGCACCGCCCCGACCGCGAAGGCCCGAAGCCTTGACCATCTCGGTGACCTCGTGCGGTTTCATGCTCGTCACCGTTTTCCTGAAGGCTTCAAAGCCGCCGTTCTTTTGATAGACATCCAGCCTGTCAATATCGGGGATGTCACGGTGGCGGAGGAGAAGGTGGGCCATCACTTCACCTCCTTGCCCGATTTACGCAGCGCGGCCACAAGCTCCATGGTCCGGTCCACGGTCATATTTTCATGGTAGCTGATACCTTCCGCTGCCTGGACCTGGAACATGGGCGCCTTGTCGCAGGCAGCCAGGCACATGACCTCTTCGATGGTGATCAAGCCATCCGGCGTGGTCTCACCCACCTTCACGCCCAGGTTGCCGCACAGTTCCTCCAGGAACCTGTCAGCTCCTCGCAGTGCGCAGGGCAGGTCGGTGCAGACCTGCATGCGGTATCGTCCGGCTTTCTCGTCGTGGTAGAGGGTATAAAAGCCAACGATCTCCGCCACTTCGGTGGAGGTGATTTCCAGCATCCGGGCAATGTCTTCCAATGCCGCCTTGGTGATGTACCCGTCATCACGCTGCGCCAGGTATAAGAGCGGCATGACCGCCGAGCGTTTCTGCTCAGGCGGGTACTTCGCAAAGATATTTTTCACTTCCTCAGGATATTTTTCAGCAAGCATAAATCCTCACACCTGGCACTGGATTAGCAGCACCTACCTGTCCACATCTCCGAGAACGATATCCACCGAGCCAATGATTGCCACCAGGTCGGCAACCAGCACCCCTTTGGACATGGCTGGCAGGGACTGCAGGTTGTCGAAGGACGGCGTCCGCCAGTGAATGCGGTATGGTTTGGGACCTCCATCGGACTCCAGGTAAATGCCCAGTTCGCCGCGCGGCGACTCGACTGCTGAATAGATCGCTCCCTTTGAGGCGGCAAATCCCTCGGTCCACAGTTTGAAGTGGTGGATGAGGGCTTCCATGCTGACCCCGATCTCGGAGCGCCGCGGCGGGACATATTTTCGATTTTGGGAGCGTACCGGGCCAAGCGGTAATTTATCCAGCGCCTGCTGGACGATCTTCAACGCCTGGCGCATCTCCTCCAGGCGAACCAGGTAGCGCGCGTACACATCGCCTTCGGCGCGGGTGGGCACCTTGAAATCGTACTGCTCGTAACCACAGTAGGGGCGGTCCTTGCGCAGGTCCCAGGCGATGCCGCTGGCGCGCAGCATCGGGCCTGTGACCCCGAAATTCAGGCATTCTTCGCCGGTCAGTTTGCCGATGCCGTAGGTGCGGTCGAGCATGAGCGGGTTGCGGGTGAGCAGCGCTTCATACTCGTCAATGCGTTTGGGGAATTTCTTTAGGATATCGCGGACTGCCGCTTCGAACTCCACCGGCACATCCCGCCACAAGCCTCCCGGACGGATATAAGTGGTCATCATGCGCTGACCGGAGCACATTTCCATCACATCCAGGATGTACTCGCGTTCGCGGAAGCAGTACAGAAACATCGACCTGGCTGCCAGGTCGAGGGCGGATGTGCCCAGCCAGACCAGGTGCGAGGCGAAACGCTGGAGCTCCGCCAGGATGACGCGGATGGACTGGGCGCGCGCAGGCACGTCGAGGTCGACCAGCTTCTCGACCGCCAATGCATAAGCCAGGTTGTTGCCGACCGTATTCATATAATCCAGGCGGTCTGACATGACCTCGGCCTTTGCGTAGGTCTTGGCTTCCATATTCTTCTCGATGCCGGTGTGCAGGAAGCCAATGTCGGGGATGCAATTAACCACCGTTTCGCCGTCCAGTTCGAGCAGCAGGCGCAGCACGCCATGGGTGGAGGGGTGCTGCGGTCCCATGTTCAGCAGCACAGTCTCACCCTGGATGGCCCGCTCGGAGACCAGGTGCTTCAGATCCTGCACGGTGATTTCTTGAATGTCAGGCATGACCGCTATTCCTTGGCATATGGCTTGCGCAGATTGATCTCTTCATAATTAAATGTGAACTGCGGTTCCTCGTAACCAAGCGGGTAGTCCTTTCGCAACGGGTGACCTTCCCAGTCTGCAGGCATCAGGATGCGGCGCAGGTCGGGATGACCCAGGAATTTAATCCCGAACATATCCCATAATTCGCGCTCGCGCCAGTTGGCATTTCGGTAGATATGGGAGATGGTCGGTAGCGACGGATTGATCCCCGGCACCGGCACCCGCAGGGTAAGGACCAGGTTCAAGGAGATCGAAGTCATCTGGTAGATGACGTGGAAGCGGGGTTTCTCCTCCGGCCAGTAGTCCACGGCGGTGAGGGCAGAAAGGAGTTCAAAACCCAGGTTCTGCAGCCTCTGGCATGCGGCGACGATCTTTTCCCCCGTGAGCACCAGGCTGGTGTCGCCGCGGTATTCCGAGACGGCAGCCCCGAACTCTTTTTCCAGTTTTTCGAGGATGGGTTGAATTTTCATCTCCATACGCAGCCTCTACGATTTAACCTCAGCGAATTTCATAGCCTGCACTTTTTCATAGAGCCTCAACACGCCATGGATCAGTGCCTCGGGGCGCGGCGGGCAGCCGGCCACGTAAACATCCACCGGTACCACCTCGTCCACACCCTGCACGATGGCATAGTTGTTGAACACTCCTCCACATGAAGCACAGTCGCCCATCGAGATGACCCATTTCGGTTCGGGCATCTGGTCGTACAAACGGCGCAGGACGGGAGCCATCTTGCGGGTGACCCGCCCGGCCACGATCATCAGGTCTGATTGGCGCGGGGAAGGACGCATCAGTTCCATCCCGAAGCGCGACATGTCATAATGGGCCGCCTGGGCCGACATCATCTCGATCGCGCAGCAGGCTAGGCCGAAAAGCATCGGCCACATGGCATTGGTGCGCGACCATGCCACCGCCTGTTCCAGCGTGGTGGTGGCTACGCCCAGGTTGCCGAGTTTTTGCTCTATTCCCATTCCAGGGCTCCTTTCTTCCAGGCGTAAAAATAACCCACCAGCAGGATGGCAATGAAGAGGAACATTTCCACCAAACCGAACAAGCCCAGCTGGCGGAAAACAAGCGCCCAGGGCAGGAAGAAGACGGTTTCAATATCGAACAGGATGAAGAGGACTGCAATGAGGTAGAACCGCACCGGCATCCGGCGGGTGCCGGGGCCGATGGGATCCATGCCCGATTCATAGGGCATGCCTTTTTTTTCGCTAGCGCGTTTCGGTCCGAAGATGGTCCCCAACCCGATGGCAATAAAACCGATCAGGGTGGTGACCAGGACGAAAGCGGCGATTGCGGCGTATTCGAGAAGCATGGATTCTCCTCAGAGGCGTACTTGGCTTTCCTACCGGCGGCAAAGTATAACATAAGACCGTTGAAAAGGAGAGCAAGCGTGTCAATTTTCACGATGTTTGTCATGATCCGACATTACATATAATTATTGAGAAAACAGGGACAAATAAAAAGACCCATTTTCGAGGTGAAAACGGGGAAAAGTTTATCCCAAATATTCCCTCAAATAACGGCTGCGGGTGGGATGGCGCAGTTTGCGCAGCGCCTTTGCCTCGATCTGGCGGATGCGCTCGCGTGTCACGTTGAAATAGCGGCTGACCTCCTCCAGGGTGTGATCCTTGCCATCCACCAGCCCGAAGCGCAGTTCGAGCACCTGGCGTTCGCGCTCAGAGAGGGCGGCAAGCACATGCTGCACCTGCTCGCGCAGCATTTCACGCGAGGCGGCATCCAGCGGCTCCAGGGCATCCACATCCTCGATGAAATCACCGAGTTGACTGGAATCCTCATCTCCGCTGACCGGACCCTCGAGCGAGATCGGCTCTTCGGCAGAACAAAGGATGCGGTCCACTTTTGTCGTCGCCGTTGTCCAGCGGCGCTGGAGTTCGGGGTCTAAAAGTGTCTCCTCAGCGCGCGCCCTCAGGATGGTCTGCACGTCCAGCGGGTTGAGAAAACCGGATTCGAGCGCAATTTCGCTGTTGGTGGGGTTTCGCCCCAGCTGCTGGGTAAGGGCGCGCTGGATGCGCAGGATGCGGGTGATCGACTCAAACAGGTGCACCGGGATGCGGATGGTGCGCGCCTGCTCGGCAATGGAGCGGTTGATCGACTGGCGGATCCACCAGGTGGCGTAAGTGCTGAACTTGTACCCCCGGCGCGGGTCAAATTTATTGACCGCCCGCAGCAGGCCGAGGTTGCCTTCCTGGATCAAATCCAGAAATGATATGCCTCGCCCCAGGTAACGTTTCGCCACGCTCACCACCAACCGCAAGTTGGCGCGGATGATGGCCGCGTTGGCTTCATCCGCGCGGGCACGGATGATCTCAATTTCGCGAACGAGCTCGGATTCCGCCGGCAGGTTCCGAAACAGTGTCTTCTGGGTTGGCAGGTCATTGTGCTTAAGCAGGTGATTCGCCAACCAGCCGGCAAATTCATCCGGAAGGATATAGAAAATCACATAGATGATGTAGGCATGGCCCACCAGGCTATCCCAGAGTGGATCCTTGCCCCACAGTTCGCGCTCGATATAGGTATGCAAATAGGAAGGCGCAACCCCGTTTTCCCATCCGCGGTGCAGGCTGCGCGCCTCTGTCAGCAGCAAGGCAATATCGGGCGTGCTTACACCCAGGCGGCCAGAATCCTCGCTGAGGCGCGTCCAGGCTGTGCGCAAGTCGCTCAGCAAATTGTGATAGGCGGTAGTTGTGGGTGATTCGGGGCGCTTTTTTCCCATCCGCCCGCGGCGCATGGTGAGCAAAATCACCCGGCGGCCTTCGATCATTGCCGCCAGGCGAAATTCGCGAGCAGCATCCAGCAGCTTCACCTGTCCGATCTCGCGCAAGTACAACCGCACCGGGTCCTCGGATAGCTCTGCTGCCAGTTCCACCCGATTAAGATCAAAGACCTCCTCCGTCCCCAGGTCGTTCACTTCCTCCCCGGTCCCAAGGCTCTCATCCACTTCGACAGCCAGTTCCATTTCTTCTTCCGGTTCAGATTCCAGGGCGTCCTCCAGGGGTGATTTCCCCTGCAAGGGGCGCGCCTTACTGTCTCTTCCAGGGCGGGCTTCAGGCTTGGAAGGAGGTGGGGGGGACGAACGGCGAGGCTGGTGCGATTTTGGCTTGACCGGACGGTTCATTGGGTTTCCTTTCGGCGTCCATTCTGGCTCAACTGAGCCTGGTCGAGACTGCGCAGGAGGCTGGAATATTGCTGGACCATTTCACGATAGGATTCGGTTCGCAGGTCACCCGTTTGCTGGGAATCCTCCTGCAGGAAACGCAACTGGTTGATGTTATCGGACAACGCCGTACGACGGATTCTCACCACCGCCCGGAACAGATCTTCGATCAGGCGCTCGTCAAGCGGGTCAAGTTCACCCGGCAAGGCTGCCAGTTCGGTCACCAGGCTTTCCAGGGAGGGTGGCAGGTTCTGGTGCAGGTGGTCGAGGACATCACTGGCATCCTGATCGAGCGACTGGCGCACCAGCCGGAACAGCACCTGGTGGTCAGTATATCCGAAATCTTCAGCAGCCAGACGGCCCAGGCCGGCCTGCATCAAGCCCCGATCGAGGCGGTAGAGCAGGTCGGGACGGCAAATAAGCAAGCTGAGAATGTGGGTCTCGCCCTTATGGGAGGGGGGAAATCCAGTTGCGGCGGTGGGTGGAGCCTCGCCCTTCTGAGCGGGCGCCTCCAGGTGCGGGCGTGAGCGGCGTGTCTTTACAGGCGGGGCCTGCCCGCTGCTGATCGAACGCTCGTCCACTTTCAAGAACCGCGCCAGGCGCTGACGGTAGGTATCCCGCTCCACCGGGTTGGGCAGGTCTTCAATTAATGGCAACACCTGGGCGGTGATCTCGGATTTGACCTTGGCATCCTCCAGGTCGCGCCCCTGGGCAAGCGCCCCCATCACATGCACCACGATCGGCTGGGCGTCGGCGATGAGCTTTTTCCACTGTTCAGGATCGCGCTGGACGATCTCGTCGGGGTCAAGTTCATCGGGCATGGACGCCACGCGCAAGTCTGCTTGAAGGCGGGCTTCGTGATGCAGCAGGCCGCGGGCGTCGAAACCGATCTCATCCTGGCGGTCGAGGCTCTGCCGCGCTGCTTCAAGCCCGCGCAGAACCGCTTTCTGACCGGCAGCATCCGGGTCGAGAGCCAGGACGATCTTGCGTGTAAAGCGCTTGAGCACGCGCAACTGGTCTTCAGTGAGCGATGTGCCCATCGGGGAGACCGCGTTCTCAAACCCGGCCTGGTGCAGGGCGATCACATCCAGGTAACCTTCAACGATGACAGCCTGATCCGCTGCCCGGATGGGCTTGCGCGCCCGGTCCAACCCGTAAAGCAGCCGGCTCTTGCTGAAGAGTGGCGTCTCGGGTGAGTTGAGGAACTTGGGGGTATCGTTCGGGTCGAGAATTCGCGCTCCGAAGCCGGTCATCCTGCCGTTCTCGTCGCGGATGGGGATCATCAGGCGGTTGCGGAATCGATCCAGGAAACCGCCGGTGTCCCGCTGTGAAATGAGGCCCGCATCGAGCAGGTCCTGCTCTGCATATCCTTTTTCCTTGAAATGGTTGAATGCGTTGTCCCAACCCGGCAGCGCATACCCCAACCCGAAGGTCTCGCTGGTGGCATCGGTGATGCGGCGCTTCTCCTGCAGGTAATCGCGGACGAATTTTCCCGAGGCAGCCAAAAGGTGATGGCGGTAATAAGTTACCGCCTCGTCCAGGAGCGTGCGCAGCCGTGCATGGACTTCCTTTTCTTCAACTTTTTCTGCCCGGAAGGGTTCAAGCGTGACCCCTGCCCGCTCGGCCAGGTTCTGCAGGGCTTCCTTGAAATCCCAGCCCTCTTTCTTCATCACGAACTTGAAAATATCGCCGCCTTCGCCGCACTGACCGAAGCAGCGCCAGGTCTGCCTGTCGGGCGAGACAATGAACGAGGCGGTTTTCTCGTTGTGGAATGGGCACAGGCCGGAAAAATTCTTACCGGCGCGGCGCAATTTCACGGTCTCACCGACCAGCTCTACGATATCAATGCGAGATTTGATCTCGTCAATTTGGGACATGGCGTGGATGAATTATAGACGCAGTTCAAATGCCGCGCAAGTTGGCGGCATCCTGGCAGGCTCCAACCCCCGGTCATGGTTTCCTGTCCCCAAATGCGGATGGTGGGCGATCGTTATTCCCCGGATTTTGCTTCCACCAGTGCCGCCACCATCGCTTCCGGCACCTGAACCGCCACCAACTCGCCCCGCACGGTAATGACACCATTGGCAATGATCCATTCCGCGATGACCACTTTTCGTTCTTTCACTTCCTTTGCCCTGCCGCGGATCTCCAATTCAATACCCAAAGGTGTTGGCTTGAGATAATCCACGTGCAGGGAGGCGGTGAGAAAGCGAAATGCGGGTTCGCTGTCCATCGGGCGCCGCTCGGCGCGATAAGCAGCCGCGGCAGCCGTCCCGGTGCCGTGACAGTCGATCAACGAAGCCAGCAATCCACCGTAAACGTAGCCGGGGATGGCAATATGGTACGGTTTGGGCACGAAATGGCACACGGATTCATCCCCGTCCCAGAAACTCTTGATCTGGTGCCCGTGCTCGTTGAGCGTGCCGCATCCATAGCAGTGTGCCAATACATCGGGATAGTAAACCTGGAATGGTTTCTGGGTCATGGGAGTTTGTCCTGAAAGGGATAAGAATGGCCGGTCATCAATAAATCTTTTCCGCCAAACGCTATGGAATTGGACAGACAGCGGTGGCGATAGTTGGTCAACGAACTGGTTGGATCATTTCCTGACGCGTGCTGCAACTTTACATCATTATCTCTCTCCAGGCAAGCGGGATTGGTCAGGTCCTGTGAAGACCGTGGTCATATCGGGTAAAATTGCGTTATGACACTCCCGGAACCTGCAGTGACCTTGCCGGAAGCAGAGTTCGAATCCTTTATCTCTGTGGATGTTGAAACCGCCGGCCCGAACCCCTCCCGGTATTCGCTGCTGGCGATCGGCGCCTGCTCGGTCCGTTTTCCGGAGAGGAGTTTCTACCTCGAACTCAAACCTGTCAATGCTTTATTCCAATCCGAGTCGCTGGAATCGTGCGGATTATCACTGGAAAAACTTGCAGTGGAAGGGGTGGATCCTGAGGAGGCGATGAAACGCTTTGCAGCCTGGTTGCAGGAAGCGGTGCCGTCCGAATTGCGGCCTGTGTTTGTGGGTTTTAATGCGCCCTTTGACTGGATGTTCGTCAACGATTATTTCCACCGTTTCCTGGGTTACAATCCATTTGGTCATGCCGCGCTGGATATCAAATCATATTATATGGGGCTTGCCGGGGTATCCTGGGCGGAAACAACCATGCAGTTCCTTGCGCCACGTTATCTGGACCGACCGGCGTTGGTCCATCATGCCCTGCGGGATGCTCTCGACCAGGGCGAGATCTTCAGGAAACTGCTGCTGGAAGCGGCAGGACGGCAGCGCGGATCAACGCCATGACCTCGAAAAAACCTGCCGTTAGTTAATAGGAATATCCCATGAGCAAACCTAAATCGCCAACCGCCAATCTGAAGAAGATCATCGCCTCCGCCCGGCGTATGGGTGTGAAAATGGATGAAGAAGCCGCCAGGCAATGGCTGACAGCCATCGCTGCCACGAGTTCCGGGGACGACCTGGTGGTGGATACCCGCGCGGGGGTCTTTGGTTACAAAGTGTCCATGCTCGATTTCAGCCCCAAAGACCTGGAATATTTTCGGAAGATCAGCACGATCGTTGAAATCCCCGACCGCCCCGGGGAGGTGGAGACCGCGCTGGCCCTTTCTGGATCAGCGGCTCAATCCAAGATCCAGACCTATCCGGGGGATTGCGATTTCTTTGAAAGGGTCAATATCAGGGCTGCCAGCCGCGTCGAAGCCTGCCAGATCATTTCGAAAGTGCTGCGTGAGAAAGCCATCGCCACAGCCAAAGGCGCAAATTATCAATTGATCGAGGTCAAATTCGGATCGTATCCGTTTGATGTCGTCAAGGGCGAGGAACACTATAAATCGGGCGCGCCGATTTCATGGAGTGCAGCCGAAGTGAACGCCGGTCAATTTGACGCCTTCAAACCGGATGGCAGCGCGGCCGTCATCCGCTGGGAGGAAGTGGCAGCGGAACCCGGCTGGTGCAAACTGGATTGGGTCATCGCTGACCCGCTGCGCAAAAGCCTTGCCAATGCCAGCAACATGCTGGATGTGACCTGGGAGGCCCCGGATGGCGCCATCCTTCCGCTGGATGGCTACCTGGACCCATATTTCCAGGAAGTGTACCTGGATGCCGATTCCATCCCCATTTTCTCCAAGATCACCCAACATGTATCAGCCAACGCACTGGATGATTACGTTACCCAACTCGAGAAAGAGGTTAACAAGTACCTGACCAAAGATCTGAATTATGGCAAGGCGGCCAAGCGAATGTACAATGTTTTTCGACTGGTGGGGCGCTATGAGGAGGCGGCATTCATCCGCGACCTCTTCGACGAACCGGCGTCAATGCTCTACCAGGTCTGGTCCCTCATTCGTACGATCGAGGATTGCTGCAATCCGTCTTCGCCCATCACCGTTGAACAGGTGCTGGACCAGGCTGACCAGTTGACCCTTTCCGTTATCAGCGCCCTGGAAGGCGACCAGGAAATAGAAATTGTGCGCCTGTTGATGAAATTGAGGGATGACCTTTCCCATCAGAAGACCAACCAGCAGTTGAGCCCGGATGCTGAAGCCGCCCGCGACCGGGTCATAAACGTGGTGAATAATTTCTTCTTCGACAAATTGACTTCGGTGCCGTCGATCAAGGTGTATATCGACAGTTATCAAGTGAAACCGGGATGAGCATCGCCGGGCGTCCCCCGACGCAACAATTCAGGGATTGGGTATCGCAGAGAATATCCGTTCAACATTAAAGCAATTTCTATCCTGCAGCATTAATAATTCAAAGACGGAGGCGTTCAGCGTCTCCGTCTTCAGTTCCCAAACAATTGGTTGTCCTTATTCTCTCCTGCGCACACCAGGAGCATAGCCGCCCCGTCCAAGGGGTGACAGTCGGAGATCAAGGCATGATCGCATCCACCTGGGTGGTCATTTCCGCGAGTGTCATCTCACCACTACCAATGGACACAATCCTACCGCTCGAATTGATAAAGAAATGCCTGGGAAGTGACTCCGCAACAACAAGGTACTCCCCCTGGACCTCAGACTCAGCATCAAGCAGGAGCGGGAATGTCAGAAGATGAGCTTTTCGATAAGAACTCACAGCAGCAGGGTCTTCGCCGGTATTAATGCCCAAAATGACCAGGCCGGCATCCTGGTAGGTCTGTGAAATGGTTTTTATTACATCAATCTCGTTCGTACATCCCGTGCAGCTGGTGGACCAGAAGAAGATCAACACCGGAACCCCGTCAAACTGGCCGAGGGTCACAGGCTGACCAGTAGCTTCATTGGTGAGGCTGAAATCGGGGGCATACAGACCGACCACCGGTCCGACCAGGCTCGAGGGGCGCGGTGTTTTCGTCAGGGTGAATTCAAGGGTCGGAGGGAACGTGGGCGTGACGGTAAAAGTATTGGTTGGCAGGAATGTAGAGGATGGTGAGGCCGTCCAGGTGGGGATCAATGTCGGCAATGGCAAATTGGTCAGAGTTTGAGCCACTGCCAATGTCTCTTGAACATGTGCTGCCTTCTCATTCTCCTGAGCCTGTATCTGCGCTCTCCGCTGAAGCCAGGAATAACCTGCATATGAAGCCGCCCCGATGATGATCAGTGCGACAAACAAACCAAACACGAGGCATCCTTTCTTTTTACGTTTAGGCGCAGGAACTTCCACATCTTTCGCCTCCTTGGACGCGGGAGGCGCGGGCGGCGGCGCGGATACAGTCTGCATGGCCTTGCCAGACGGGGGAGCAGCGGCTTGTTTGACAGCAGGTGGGGTAGCCGCGGCTTGTTTGACAGCAGGAGCT
>Ga0315295_10004889_pt1 | contig 11444 bp, 9 predicted proteins | sample YL17G14_0_MG_FD_204453 | JGI IMG/M metagenome (GOLD analysis project Ga0315295, IMG submission 204453) | Sediment microbial communities from Yellowstone Lake, YNP, Wyoming, USA - YL17G14_0 | ecosystem: Environmental > Aquatic > Freshwater > Lake > Sediment | place: USA: Wyoming | collected...
CATGCAATCCACACCCAATCCCGTTTCGTCAACCAAGCCGAAGCAAGCTTCGGGGTATCGGACCCATAGCGAATGAACTACCTCAAGGTCACCGGGCTCCAGCTCGGCCTCCTGGTCAACTTCGGCTCCTATCCCCGCCTCGAATGGGAACGGATTATCCTCACGCACTCCTAACCTTCGCGATCCTTCGCGTCCTTCGCGTCCTTCGCGTCCTTCGCGGTTAATAATCTTCATGAATCTACTAGTCACCGGCGGCTGCGGTTTCATCGGCTCCAACTTCATCCGGCAGCGCCTGACGGAAAAGGGCGCGCCGCTCACCCGGCTCATCAACCTCGACGCGCTCACCTACGCCGGCAACCCGGCCAACCTCGCCGACCTCGCCGGCGATCCGCGCTACGTCTTTGCGCACGGCGACATCGGCGACACCGCCCTCGTCACGAAGCTGCTCGCCGACCACGCGATCGACGCCGTCGTCAACTTCGCCGCCGAGTCCCACGTCGACCGCTCCATCGACTCCCCCGAGCCGTTTTTCCAGACCAACGTCACCGGCACGCTGCGCCTGCTCAACTGCGCCAAGCAATACTGGACGAAGCTGCCCGCGCCGCGGAAGGACGCCTTCCGTTTCCTCCACGTCTCGACCGACGAGGTCTACGGTTCACTCGCGCCCGGGGCCCCCGCCTTCACCGAGGAACACAACTTCGCGCCCAACTCGCCCTACGCCGCGTCCAAGGCCGCGAGCGACCACCTCGTCCGCGCCTATCAGCACACCTACGGCCTGCCCACGCTCACCACCAACTGCTCGAACAACTACGGTCCGTATCACTTCCCGGAGAAACTTATCCCGCTGATGATCCTCAACGCTCTCGAGGGCAAGCCGCTGCCCGTCTACGGCGACGGCAGGCAGGTCCGCGACTGGCTCTACGTCGAGGACCACGCCCGCGCCATCTGGCTCGTGTTGCAAAAGGGTCGCACCGGCGAGACCTACAACATCGGCGGCCTGAACGAGCAGCCCAACCTCGCCATCGTGAAAACTATCTGCGCGCTGCTGGACCAGAAATCGCCCCGGGCCGACGGCCGGAGCTACGCCACCCAGATCACGCACGTCACCGACCGGCTGGGCCACGACCGGCGCTACGCCATCGACTGCACCAAGATCAGCTGCGAGCTCGGCTGGGCGCCCCGCGAGAACTTCGACACCGGCATCGAGAAGACGGTGGACTGGTTCCTGCAGCATCGCGCCTGGGCCGCGGACATCACCGCCACGCGCTATTCGCGCGAAAGGCTCGGCACCGGGAAGGTGTAAGTTGTAAGGTTTAAGCTGTAAGTTTCCGGACCCTGCTGCTTAAAACTTACGCTCTTAAAGCTTATCCCCTGTCACCCTCTAAACGTGAGCACAAGAAAAGGCATAATTCTGGCGGGCGGTTCGGGCACCCGGCTCTACCCCCTCACCATCGCCGTGAGCAAGCAGCTCATGCCGGTCTACGACAAGCCGATGGTCTACTACCCGCTGTCGGTGCTGATGCTCGCCGGCATCCGGGATATCCTCATCATCTCCACGCCCACCGACCTGCCGCTCTTCCGCAAGCTCCTGGGCGACGGCGCCGACCTCGGCCTCAAGTTCAGCTACGCCGAGCAGCCCAGCCCCGACGGCCTCGCGCAGGCCTTCACCATCGCCGGCGACACCGGGTTTCTGACCGGCCAGGAGCCCGCCGCCCTCGTGCTGGGCGACAATCTTTTCTACGGCGCCGAGTTCGTGAATTCCCTCGCCGAGGCCTCCGCCCGCACCGAGGGCGCGACCATCTTCGGCTACCACGTCGCCAATCCCACGGCCTACGGCGTCGTCGAGTTCGCCAAGGACGGCCGCGTGCTCTCGCTCGAGGAAAAGCCCGCGCAGCCCAAGTCGAACTACGCCGTGCCTGGCCTGTATTTCTACGACCGGAACGTCGTCGCCCTCGCCCGCTCGCTCCGGCCCTCCAAGCGCAACGAGCTCGAGATTACCGACCTGAACCGCCTCTACCTCGGAAAGGGGAAACTGCATGTCGAGCTCTTCGGCCGCGGCACCGCGTGGCTCGACACCGGCACGCACGACTCGCTCATCGAGGCCGCGCAGTTCGTCAACGTCCTGGAGAACCGCACCGGCCTGAAGATCGCCTGCATCGAGGAGATCGCCTACAAACAGGGCTGGATCGACCGCGCCGGCCTCGAGGCCAACATCAAGAAGCTCGGCAAGTCCTCCTACGGCGAATACCTCCGGCGGCTGCTGGCCTGAGATTCGGCGTGCGGCGAGCCGGCCGGCTGCTACACCTGATGCGCCCGGCATGAAGGTCTCGTTCATCATCCCGCTCTACAACTGCCTGCCGCTCACGCAGGCCATGCTCGCCAGCCTGCAGGCGACGCTGCCGCCGCGGCTCGATTCCGAGATCATCCTCGTGGACGACGGCAGCACGGACGGCACGCGCGCCTGGTTGAAAACCCTGCCGGCACCCTGCCGCTCGATCCTGAACGAGAAGAACGCCGGTTTCGCCGTCACGTGCAACCGCGGCGCCGCCGCGGCGACCGGGGAATTCCTCTTCTTCCTCAACAACGACCTCGTGCTGCTCCCCGGCTGGTTCGAGCCGATGCGTGACGGCTTCACCCGCCTCCCGCAGGCCGGCCTCGTTGGCAATGTGCAGCTGCTCCCGGCCGACCGCTCGTTGGACCATGCGGGCCTGGTTATCGGCCCCGACGGCAAGCCGGTGCATTTGAAAACCCGGCCGGCCGATTCGCCGGCGACCCCGGGCTATGCCGCCATGCCGGCGGTCACGGGTGCGTGCCTCGCGATTCCACTCGAGCTGTTTCGCCAGCTGGGCGGGTTTGACGAGAATTTCAAGAACGGCGGCGAGGACGTCGACCTGTGCTTCCGCGCCCGCGCCGCCAATCGCACGACCTGGGTCGCCTTGGCCAGCACCGTGCTGCACCACGTCAGCGCCTCGCCTGGCCGCCACATCCGTAACGAGGAGAACTCCTACCGGCTGTTCCGCAAGTGGCGCGAGGTGTTCGAGCGCGAGGCGTGGCGCGCGTGGTGCGAGGCCTTCCTCGCCGACACCCGCGCCGGAGCGATTCCGCGCCACCCGCCGGCGGAAGCGGCGGCGGAGGACTTCCTCCGCGGCCGGCGGTCGCAGCCGGGACGCTGGGCGGAATCCAACGTCCGGCAGAATCTGCTCACGGAGGAGGCGCGCTGGGAGCGGATGTTTCCGGCGGCCGCGAATGCGCTTGCGGCGGCACCCGGGTTGCCACTCTCCTGACTGGTTTCCATGTCGCTTTGGTCCAACAAAACCCGGCCCGATCCGCGCTATGTCGCCGGCTGGCTGCCCCCGCAACAGGCGCAGTGGCCCCAACACCGGATCTTCGTCGGCGGCACCACCGCCTGGCTGCGGGACCGGGGTGAGATTGGCGTGCCGGTGGCCGTGCCGGGCCGCCGGCTCGAGCTCATCGGCACGGTGGTGGACCACACCAAGGAATTTCCCACGGCCCGCCCGTTTCCCGGCCTGCGCGTGCGGCTCAATGGCACCGAGCTCGGGGTCATCTGGCCGGTGCGGCCGGGTCCGTTTCTCTGGCACTTCCCGCTGCCGCCCGGCGGCCTGCCGCCGCACGCGGTCATTGCCCTCGAACTCCTGGGCGTGAGGTGGAGCAATTTCCTGGCCCTGCTCGGGCGGCTGATCGAACCGCTCCCCTTCCCCGGCCGCCTCTATGCCCGGCTCCAGGAATACCGCCGGCAGAAGCGCAACCGCGCGTTACGCTTCGAGACCATCCGCGTCGACGGCGAGGAGCTGCTCCACTTCCGGCACGGGCACCTCGCCCCGGCCCGCCGGCTGCTCGCGGAAAGCTGGCAGCCGGGGCTCAATGTTGTGGGCTTCCTCCGGGCCGCCCTTGGCGTGGGCGAGATGGCCCGGTGCATGGTGCGCGCCGCCGACGCCGTGGGCCTTCCCACCGCCCTCGTCGAGCTGAAGCTCAACTGCCTCAATTCGCGCAATGACGATTCCTTCGCCGACCGGCTGCAGGACAAGAACCCTCATCCGGTGAATGTGTTTCACCTCGACGCCCCGCAGTCAGAGGAGATCGACCACCATCACGGGAAATCATTCCGCGCCGGCCGCTACAACATCGCCTACTGGGCCTGGGAGCTGCCGGAGTTTCCCGATAGCCGCGTGCGGCATCACCGCTGGTTCGACGAGATCTGGTGCCTCTCCGAGTTCACGCGCGCCGCGATTGCGGCCAAGGTGCCCAAGCCGGTGCTGGCCATGCCGCTCGCGATCTACTTCCCGGTGCCCCGCGGCGAGTTCCGCGCCAAGTTCGGCCTGCCGGCGCGCACGTTCCTCTTCCTCTTCATCTACGACCTCAACTCCACGCAGGAGCGGAAGAACCCGCAGGCCGTGATCGCGGCGTTCCAGCGGGCCTTCCCGCACCCCGGCACCGCCGGCCTAGTGATCAAGACTCACAACCCCGACCTCAATCCCGCGGAGTTCGCCGTGCTGCAAGCGCAGCTCGCGGATCTGCCACACGCCCACCTGATCAGCGACACGCTGCCACGCGAGGCGGTGCTCGAGCTGCAACAGGCCTGCGACTGCTTCGTGTCGCTGCACCGCGCCGAGGGCTTCGGGCTCGGGCTCGCCGAGGCCATGTTCCTCGGCAAGCCGGTCATCAGCACCGACTGGTCGGCCACCACGGAATTCGTGACCGCGGCCAACGGCTTCCCGATCAAGTATCAGCTCAAGACCCTCGACCGCGACCACGGCCCGTATGGCCGCGGCCAGACCTGGGCCGACGCCGATGTCGAGCACGCGGCCCACGCGATGCAGCAGGTCGTCGAGGATCCCGCGCTGCACGCGCGCCTCGGCACGCAGGCGGCGGCGGACATCCGCCGTCTTTTCTCCCCGGAAACGATCGGCCGCCGCTACCGGCAGCGTCTGGAATCCTTCCCCCTCTGGTAGGAGGAGACCCACTGGCTGCGACGAGTGCGCCGGGCCCGGCCGCGCCCTGATTTCACCGGCTTCACCCCGCCGGATCGCTGCGCTCGACCGAGCGCACCACCGACTGGGGCCGGCGGTTCACCGTCAGGAACATCCGCCCGACATATTCGCCGATCAGGCCGAGCATGACGAGCTGGGCGCCGGAAAACACCAGGAGCGCGCCCATCAGCGACCCCCAGCCGTAATCCGGACCGCGGTTGGTCGCCCACAAAAAGAACACCACCCCGAGACCGGTCAACCCCACCGCACTCATACCCAACCCGAGCAGCGTCGCCAGCCGCAGCGGCATGACGGAGAAATTGACGAAGGTGCTCAACCACAACCGCAGCAACCGGCGCAGCGTATAGCCGCTCTGCCCGGCCGCGCGCCCGGCATGCTCCACCTCGAGCGCGCCGATGTTCTGCGTGACCTGCAGGATCAGGCCGTCGATGTAGGGATAGGGTCCCTCGTGCACCGCGACCTCCTTCGCCACGAAGGCGCTCACGCAGCGGAAGCTGGAAAGATAAAATCCTTTCGGCTTGTCGAGCACCCAGTCGGTGAGACGGTTGGTCAACCAGCTGCCGAGGTTGCGCCAGACGGCGTGCTCCTTGTGCGCATAATGTCCGTAAACGACGTCGAGCCCCTCGCGTTTCGCCTGCTGCCAGAGCCGCACCGCCTCGGCCGGCGGGTTCTGGCCGTCGTCGTCGAGGTTGACGATGTAGGCGCCGCGCGCGTGCCGGTAGCCGCTGAGCACGGCGTTGTGCTCGCCGAAATTGCGCGCGTGGTTGACGAAGGTAATGGGGATGCGGGCGTCGCGCAGCAGTTCGCGGCAGAGGCCGGCCGTCGCGTCGCGGCTGCCGTCGTTGACCAGCACCAGTTCATGGCCGCCCTCGATGACGAGGCCCTCGATCTCCTTCACGAGCGGGGTGATGGTCTCCGCGCTGTAATACAGGGGGATGACGAAACTCAGGGCGGGGGTCATGGGGTGCAGCGTCAGACTGTTATGATTTTCGGGCGACAGTCAGCACCGAATTGCCGAACGGCAGCGGCGCGCCGAGACCGAGCCAGCCGTGCTCGACCGCCATCAGGCCGCGGCAAAGCGCCTCCACCGGCGCGGGGAAGAGGCCAACGTCGCTGGTCGGCGCCGCCGGCGGGAAAACCTTCCGGCGCAGCACCGCCAGCGGGAACGGCAGCATGTTCCAATAGGTGCTGGCCGCGATGGTAAAGCCCGCGCCGCGCAGCAGTTCGTTCACCCCGCCGCGCGTGTAGCGGCGCAGGTTGCCGACCTCCTTGTCGTGGTAGGAATACATCCATGGGTAGGCGGGCATGGTCAGCACGACGGTGCCCCCGGGCGGGAGCACGCGGTGGAACTCGCGCAGGGCCAGGGCGGGATCGGCCACCTGGCAGACCACGTCGCACGACACCACGGCGTCAAACGTCGCGTCCGCAAACGGCAGCGCCGCCACCGAGCCCTGCACCACCTCGCCGCCGGTGCGCGCGCGCGCCAGCTCGCAGGCCAGCGGCGAGAAATCCAGGCCGGTCAGCCGCCAGCCCGGCTGCGCCTCGGCCAGGCGCCGCAGGAGTCCGCCCGTGCCGCAGCCCGCATCGAGCACGCGGGCCGCCGCCCCCAGCCGCCGCCCCAGGCTGCGCGTGACGTGCCGGTGGAGCGCGCGGTAATACCACATGGCGTCCTCCACGCCGGCCATTTTCCGATATTCGTCAGGTTGCACCGGGACTGACCATTGCCGCACCCGCCGGGGGGAGGCGACGAAATATTGCTGCATTCCGGCCCGCAGAAATGAATGGGCAAACCGCCCGCCCTTCGCCATGAATTGGGCGCTTTCCCCGATGTTATCCGCCGCCCTCAGCCGGAAATACCTTCGCCTGCCCCTGCTGCTGGCGGTCGCGACGCTGGTTTGGTTGTTTGCCACCGACCGGTGGAACCCGGCGGCCTGGCAGGTCCCCACCGCCTATGCACAGGATGCACTCGAAGTGCTCGCCCGCCTCAAGATCTCCGGCGAGCAAGGCGTCGGATTCCTGGTCGACAAGACCATGCCCCGTCTGGGTGCCCCCTGGGGAGCGGATTGGTCCGCCTACCCCATGCCCGACGTTCCGGTCTTCCTCCTGTTCGGGAAACTGGCCGGCGTCATCGGACTGATTCCGGCGAGCAACCTCGCGCTGCTCTTCGCCCATCTCAGCGCCGTTGCCGCCTTCTATGTCAGCAGCCGGGCACTGGGCCACCGGGATATTTTCGCCGCCGGCACCGCGCTGCTTTTTGGCTTCAGTTTCTACCTCTTCCATCGCGGCCTTTCCCACTATTCCTTCGCCCTGGCCTACCTCGTGCCGGCCCAATTGCTCAGCGCGTGGTTGATCGGCGGCAGCCAGCGGATGCTGGCGCGGCGGCCTTGGCAGATTTTTTGCCTGGCCACGGCCGGAGCCACCGCGGTCGGCAGCCCGTATTTTGGCTTCGCCTACTGCCAGTTGCTGCTGTTGGCCCTGGCTTACCAGGCCACCACGACCCGCCGCCGCCGCAATCTCATGCTGGGTCTCGTCTGCCTCGGGGTCTTTGTCGTCACCCTGTGCCTGCTGAACTACAGTGCGCTCCTCGCCATGCTGCCGGGGAACCCCGGGTTGCTGCAACGCAACTATGCCAGCACGGAAATTTACGGTTTGCGGCCCATCGAGTTGTTCATCCCCCACCCTTTTCACCCTTGGCCATGGGCGGCCGGGATCGCGGCCCAATATGCCGCCAGCACCAGCCTCAGGGGAGAGCTATTCTCTCCTTATCTCGGGCTGGCGGGGATTTGCGGCCTGCTCGTCATTGCGGCCGGCGCCTGCCGGCGGTTGTTCCGTGTTCGCGCCGGGTTTCGGCCCGCCTATGCCGCCACTTTCGTCTGGTTCATCTGCTTCTTCATGGTCGGCGGGCTCAACAGCCTGCTGGCCTTTGCCGGGGTTGATCTGTTCCGGGCAGGCAATCGTTTCAGTATCTACCTGCTTGCCCTGGCTCTTTTCGCGCTCGCTTCTTACGCCACCAGGCGGGGACGTCGTCTCACCGTCTGGGCCGCCTTGGCCATGATGGTCCCTGCCGTCCTGGTCGGCCTTTGGGATCAGATTCCGAAACGGCGCTCCCGGGCGGAAAGCAGCGTCTACGGGGAAAAAATCGCGGTGGACCAGCTGGTCGCCAATACCCTGGAGATGGCCTTGGCGCCGGGTGCGGCCGTGTTTCAATTGCCGGTCGTGCCGTTTCTCGAGCAGCCCCCGGTCCATCACATGACCGACTACGAATTGTTCCGGCCCTGGTTCTTTTCCAGGAGTGTGGGGTTTTCCTACGGCTTGCTGGCCAACGACCGGGCCCTGCGCTGGCAAAGGTGGATTGCCACACGGCCGGCCGGTCCCCTGTGCGCCGCCTTGGAAAAAGCTGGTTATGCCGCCCTCTACATCCACAAGGCCGCCTTCCCGGATTCGGGCACGGCGTTGCGCCGGGAACTCACGGCACTGGGCAAGCAACTGCTGGTTGAAGCGGGCGACCATCTGGTTTTTTCCCTGCACCCGGACGGCCACCCGGCCTGGCCCGATCTGGGTGACCCGCGCCTGGTTGATCCTTGGAACCGGGTGGTGGAACCAGACAATCAGCCGCAAATTTTTGCCACCGAGGGATGGTCTTCCTTGGAACAGGAGGGCAAGGGTGTCTGGCGCTGGGCCGGCCAGAATGCCACCGTGACCGTCTGGTGCCCGGGCGAGAAGCCGATGGAGGTCCGGCTGGAGTATGGCGCCTCGGCCTTGCGGCCGGCCCGGCTGACCGCCACTTTTGAGGGCCGTAAAATCTGGCAAGCCATGGCCGGACAGATGCCCCCCGCGCAGGTGAGTCTGGCCCTGCTTTTGCAGCCGGGGCCCAATTTCATCATCTTTCACTACAACGGACGTCCGGCCCAGCCTTCGCTCACGGATCCCCGGATCCTCGGCTTTCGTTTGGATAATTTGCGCGTCATTCCGGCCGCCGGGCGCTAGCGGTGCTTTCGTGCTCGCGCTGCACAGCCCGCAAACCATTAGACTGCGTCATATTTTCACCTCTCTCCATGCCGGCCTCTCCCTTTCGCCTTTTCTCCCGCGTTTTCCTCGGCACCCTGGTAAAAACTGATTATGCTGCCCTCTATCTGCACAAGCACCCCCTTCCGGATGTCGGGGCCCGGTTGCGCGCGCAATTGACCACGCTCGGCCGGAAACTGCTCATCGAGGCCGACGATCATTTTGTCTTCGCCCTCCAGCCGACCTGCCAGCCGGTGGCGTCGGACCTGACCGACGCCCGCCAAGCTAATCCGTGGAACGACACGGCGGCCCCGAAGACCAAGTCCAAATTTAGGCCCGCAAGGGTTGGTTCAATTTGGAGCTTGGCGATCGCGCTGCCTGGCGTTGGACCGGCGACACGGCAACCTTGGTGCTCTGGTCTCCGGACAAGAATCCTTTGCCCATCGTGCTGACATTTAAAACCCTCGCCCTGCGTCCGGGCCTGCTGACCGCCACATGCAACAAACAAACCATCTGGCGGGCGAATGCCGGGCCGGTGCCCGTCCCCGAGACGGTCCTGTCCCTGGTGCTGTTGCCGGGAGCCAATAATTTCACCTTCCGCTCCAACGGTCGCCTGACGCGCCCCTCGGGTGCAGGCTCCCCGCTGCTGGGTTTCCAACCGTGGAATCTGCGGGTCAATCCGGATCATTAAACCCGCCGCCATTGCTGGCTGGTAATGGGCCGGGTGTCCCGCCAAGTTCGTCGGTTTAGCACCTCTCGTATGCATTCATCTGTCACCTCACGCGCCCCCTGGTTCCTGGCCGGGCTCATTACTTTCGTGCTGATGATCGCGTTCGTCGTCTCCAGCTGGAACTTCTATCTCGACACCCCGATCCTGGAACAGGGCGACTCGGCCGTGAACGCCCTGCAGATCGACAACGCCAAGCACGGCACGGAGCTATACGGTAATTATTCGCGCTTCCATTTCAACCACCCCGGGCCGGTGCTCTTCTACGTTTATGCCGCCGGGGAGATCGTCCTGCGGGATTGGCTGGGAATCGTGCCCACCCCGCACAACGCCCACCTACTGGCCTCGCTGGCCGTGCAGATCGGGTGTTTCGCGCTCGCGCTGGCGCTGCTGCATTGCTGGTTCGACAGCTGGCTGTTCCTGGCCCTCGCGCTGTTTGCCGGCCTGTGGCATTTCTCGCTGGTGCCGGGGGCGTTCAACAGCCTCTGGCCGCCGCACGTGCTGCTGATGCCCTTCCTCTGCTTCATGGTGGCCGCCGGCTCCTTTGCCGCGGGCCGCACGCGCGACCTCGCGATCATGATCGTGCTGGGCGGCGTGCTTTTCCACAGCCATGTCGCCCAACCCCTGTTTGTCGGCGGGCTCGGCGCGCTGGCGGCGGTGCTGTTTTGGCGCCGGGAGAAACAGGCGGGGACCTGGCCAGGCGGGCGCGCGTGGGCCGCCTCGCACCGCGGGTTGCTCTGGTTCTGCGGCGCCTGGTCGGCCCTCATGCTGCTGCCGCTCGTGATCGATGTCTGCCTCTACGGCGGGGAGAGCAACGTCGCCACCATCGTGCGGCGGTTCCTCCGCAACACCACGGAACACAAGTCCGTGCTCCAGTCCCTGCTCTACTTCCTCTCCTTCCCGACCTATGCCGAGAATCAAGAGGATTTCCTGACGGAACTCACTCCTGCGTCCTATCGCTTCTACGTCGATCACCTCCCGATTCTGCTGGGCTGGCTGGCCGCCTTCTCCGGAACCGCCTGGCTGGCCTGGTTCCGCCGCGCAGACCTGCCGCCGGCGCTCCGCGATTTCCTGCGCACGGCCTATTACTGCTGGGGCGCGACCGCCCTGCTCTGCGTCGTGTGGGGCCTGCTGCAATCCGGCCAGATGTTCCAGTTCAACGGCGTGTTCTACCACGGGGTATATTTCTTTCTCACCCTGCTCGGTCTCGGCGTGTTGACACATTTCTTCGGCCGGCGATGCCCGGGCTGGGTCTGCGCGGTCCTGTGCAGCCTCGCGGCGATCATGGCCGTGCAGAGTTTCCCCATGGCTGCCACGACCAACGAGCAAACCGGACAGTCCATTCACCGGGGCGTGATGACGATCCTTGGCAAAACCCCGTCCCGCCGGCCGATCCTGCTGGTCTTCGAACACTACATCTGGCCCAAGGTCATTCCCCTTGCCCTCGAACTCCAACGGCTCGGCATACCGTTCTACACCGCCTCCTCCTGGAATTTCATGTTAGGCCGCCAGCATGACAGCACTTTGCTCGGCCCGGCCCCCGAGAAGGTCGCGTCCATCTGGTGGGTCACGCTGTCCGCTCCGGATGGCATCGCGATCACCAAGGACCTTTCGATTTTCACGAAGCCCGCGCCCATCGACCCAAAGGGCAGCGAGATCAGCTTTGCGAACAAGACCAATGGCTTCCGCTACCTGGTCAGCGG
>Ga0315295_10004890_pt1 | contig 11444 bp, 10 predicted proteins | sample YL17G14_0_MG_FD_204453 | JGI IMG/M metagenome (GOLD analysis project Ga0315295, IMG submission 204453) | Sediment microbial communities from Yellowstone Lake, YNP, Wyoming, USA - YL17G14_0 | ecosystem: Environmental > Aquatic > Freshwater > Lake > Sediment | place: USA: Wyoming | collected...
CGCTTCATGGGCTCGGCCGGCGCAGGATGCAGCTAGCCACGCAGCAAGCTAACGAAGGAGGAGTTTCATGGCGAGAGATGTTGTGATAGCGAGCGCGACTCGAACCGCAATAGGGAGGTTTCTCGGCGGGCTTTCGGGCTTCACGGGCCCGCAGCTCGGCGCCTTTGCCATCAAGGAGGCAGTCAAGAGAGCCGGCATAGAACCCTCACAGGTGGAGGAGGTGTTGATGGGGCAGGTGGTGCAGGCGGGCGTGGGGCAGGCGCCGGCGAGGCAGGCGATGCTGGGCGCGGGGCTTCCTCACACAATCGGGGCCGTGACCCTGAACAAGGTGTGTGCCTCCAGCCTCAAGGCGGTCGTCTTTGCCGCCCAGGCCATAAAGGCCGGGGACGCGGACGTGATAGTGGCCGGCGGGATGGAGAGCATGAGCAATTGCCCGTATCTGTTGGACAAAGCCCGCACTGGCTACAAGCTGGGGAACGGCACGCTGCACGACTCCATGGTGCTGGACGGTCTCTGGGACCCGTACGGTAACTGCCACATGGGCATCCTCGCCGAAGCGACCGCCAAGAAGTTCGGCGTCACGCGTGAGGACCAGGATCGCTACGCGTACGAGAGCCAGATCAAGGCGGTGAACGCAATAAAGAACGGAAAGTTCAAGCAGGAAATCGTGCCGATCGAAATCCCGCAGAGGAAGGGCGACCCTGTCAAGTTTGATACTGACGAGGGACCCAGGGCGGACACGACGCTCGAGTCGCTCGCCAAACTGAGGCCGGTCTTCGCCAAAGACGGTACCATCACCGCGGGGAACGCCCCTTCCACGAACGACGGCGGCTCGGCGGTAGTGGTCATGTCCGCCGAGAAGGCCCAGAAGCTGGGTGTCAAGCCGCTCGCGAGAGTCACGGGCTACGTCACGGCAGGCACGCCGCCTGCCGAGCTCTTCGAGGCTCCGATATTCGCGGTGCGCGCGCTGTTGGAAAAGCTCGGAAAGAAGATGGACTACTTCGACCTCATAGAAGCAAACGAGGCGTTCAGCGCGCAGGCGCTGGCGGACGGAAACTCCCTGGGATGGGACTGGAGTCGTGTAAACGTGAACGGCGGTTCGGTCGCGCTCGGCCATCCGATCGGAGCGAGCGGCACTAGGGTTCTCACGACTTTGCTCTACGCCATGATGGACAGGAAGGCCAAGACGGGTCTTGCAACACTTTGCCTGGGAGGCGGCAACGCAGTCGCCCTCAGCGTCGAGATGGGGTGATGCCATGAACGTCACGACAGTAGGAGTAATAGGCGCCGGCACCATGGGAAACGGGATCGCTCACGTTTTCGCACAGAGCGGCTTTCAGGTCATCCTGGTGGACGTGGACCAGAAGTTTCTCGACAAGGCGAAGGCCACCATCGAGAAGAACCTCGGCCGCATGGTCGAAAAACAGAAGATAACGCAGGAGCTCAAAGACGCGACCGTGAGCCGCATCAAGACGAGCCTCGATGTCGGCGACGCGAAAAGCTGCCAGGTCGTGATCGAGGCGGTCATCGAAGACGGCCCCACGAAGAAGACGCTGCTGAAAAAGCTGGACGCGATGTGCCCTGCCGAGACGATCCTCGCCAGCAACACGTCCTCGATCTCGATCACTGAGCTCGCCGCAGTCACGAAGCGCGCCGACAAGTTCATCGGCATGCATTTCATGAACCCTGTGCCCATGATGCAGCTGGTGGAGATCATCAGGGGAATAGCGACGAGCGACGACACCTTCAAATTGGTGTTTGAACTGAGCACGAAGGTCGGGAAGACGCCGGTCGAAGTGAACGACTACCCCGGATTCATATCGAACCGCGTACTCATGCCCATGATCAACGAGGCCGCCTACTGCCTGATGGAGGGGGTCGCGACCAAGGAAGCGATAGACACGGTGATGAAACTCGGCATGAACCATCCGATGGGTCCCCTTCAGCTGGCCGACCTCATCGGCCTGGACGTATGCCTCAACATAATGGAGGTTCTGTACACGGGCTTCTCTGACTCGAAGTATCGGCCGTGCCCGCTGTTGAAGAAGATGGTTGCGGCCGGCTACCTGGGAAGGAAAAGCGCGAAGGGCTTCTACGATTACGCCTAGTCGACTGTCAAGGCAGGTCGCCCTGCGGCGCCCGCGAGACCCGGTCCAGCCAGGAACTGCCGGGTCCTCGAACAATGGAGGGAGCAATGCAATTCGAGCTGACCAGTGAACAGAAGATGATTCAGGACGCTGCCAGAGATTTCGCCCAGAAGGAAATCGCTCCTGTGGCGGCCGCCCTCGACAAGGAGGAGAAATTCCCGGCCGACATCGTGAAGAAGCTCGGTGAGCTCGGCTTCATGGGTATGACGATTCCCACGCAGTACGGGGGCGGCGGGATGGACACTCTGAGCTACATAGTAGCTCTGGAGCAGATTGCCAGGGCCTGCGCCTCCACGGCGATCATAATGTCGGTCAACAACTCCCTCGTGTGCCACCCGCTCGACGAATTCGGGTCCGAAGAGCAGAAAAAGAAGTACCTGCCTCCTCTCGCAGGCGGCCAGAAACTGGGTGCCTTCTCGCTCACCGAGCCGAACGCCGGAACCGACGCGGGCAACCAGCAGACCACGGCGGTGCTCCAGGGAGACAGCTACGTGCTCAGCGGGACTAAGATATTCGTGACCAGCGGAAGCGTCGCCGACGTTATCATCATCACTGCGGCCACGGACAAGACCAAGGGCGCCAAGGGAATCTCGGCCTTCATAGTCGAGAAGGAGTGGCCTGGCTTCAAGGTGGGCGCCATCGAGCACAAGCTCGGTATCAGGGCGTCACAGACTGCGGAGCTCGTGCTTACGGACTTGAAAGTGCCGAAGGCGAATATGCTCGGCAATCCGGGCGACGGTTTCAAGATCGCGCTCAAGGCGCTGGACGGCGGGAGAATCGGCGTGGCGGCCCAGGCGCTCGGAATCGCGCAGGCGGCCTTCGAGGTGGCGGTCAAGTACTCGCAGCAGCGCCAGCAGTTCGGCAAGGCCATCTCAGAGTTCCAGGCGATACAGTGGATGATCGCCGAGATGGCGGTCAGCATCGATGCCGCCCGGCTCCTCGTCTACAGGGCGGCCCTCGCGAAGGACACGAAGAAGTATTACTCCAAGGAAGCCGCGATGGCGAAGCTCTTCGCGTCCGAGATGGCGTCGGACGTCACGTCGAAGGCCATCCAGATCCACGGCGGTTACGGGTATTCGAGAGAGTATCCCGTCGAGCGGCATTACAGAGACGCCAGAATCACTCAGATCTACGAAGGCACTTCCGAAGTGCAGAAGATGGTGATTTCGGCCATGGTCCTGAGGGAGCTTGCGCAGTAGTCATGAGAATAATAGTTCCGATCAAGCAGGTGCCAAACACCAACGACGTCAAGATCGACCCCAAGACCGGCACGTTGATAAGGGAGGGCGTGGACAGCATCGTGAACCCCGAGGACCTGAACGCAATCGAAACTGCGCTCGAGCTGAAGGACCGTCTCGGTGGTGAAGTCATCGCTCTCTCGATGGGGCCGCCGCAGGCAGCGGACGCCCTGAAAGAAGTTGTGGCCATGGGAGCGGACGAGGCCTATCTGCTCACCGACAGAGCCCTTGCCGGCGCGGACACACTGGCCACAGCCTACTCCCTGTCCAGGGCCATAATGAAAATCGGCGACTTCGACCTCATCATATGCGGCAGGCAGGCCATCGACGGAGACACCGCGCAGGTGGGACCGCAGCTCGCCGAGTTCCTGAAAGTCCCGCAGGTCACCTATGTGTGCAAGGTGGAGGTGGAGGAAGACAGCGTCCTCGCGGAACGGCATCTGGAGGACGGGTTCGAGACGGTCAAGGCCAAGATGCCGGCGCTGCTCACCGTGATGAGGGAGGCGAACAGGCCGCGCTACCCGAGCATGTCGGGCATACGGCGGGCGTGCAGGGAAAAGCAAGTCCACAAGTGGCTGGCCGCAGATTTTGACGCGGAGCCATGGAGGATAGGATTTGACGGTTCGCCCACCTGGGTCAAGACGACGTTCACTCCTCCGCCCAAGGCGCCCGGGAAGACAGTTCAGGGCACGCCCAGGGACGTAGCGAGGGATCTGGTGAAGACGTTCACGGAGAAGAATCTGCTTTAGCCGGTTCCAGCAGGATTCAAGCAACCAGGAGTTCAGCGTAATGGGAGTTGTGATCATCGCCGACAAGTGCACGGGATGTAAGCTCTGTCTCGCGTCCTGTCCCTACGCCGCGATTGATATGGTCGCCGACGTGGCCACACTGAACAACAAGTGCACGGACTGCAGCGCCTGCCTCGATTCGTGCAAGGTCGGAGCGATCATCTTTGAAGGCACGCGGCGCGAGAGAGAGGGAGTGGATCTCTCCCAGTTCAGGGACGTGTGGGTCGTCGCGGAGCAGAGAGAAGCGAACCTCATGCGGGTTTCCAGGGAACTCCTGGGAAAGGGAAGAGACCTGGCAAGCACGCGAGGCTACCGGCTCTGTTCGGTCCTCATGGGAACGGGCGTGCGGCATCTTGCAGACGAGCTCTTTGAGCACGGGGCCGACGTGGTCTACCTGGCCGAGGCCGAGGAGCTCTCGCGTTACCGCACAGGCCCCTACTCGCGCGTCCTGTCCGAGCTCATAATCGAGCACAGGCCCGAGATCGTTATATTCGGAGCCACCACCATCGGAAGGGACCTGGCCCCGAGGGTGGCGAACAGGATTCAGACGGGGCTCACCGCCGACTGCACAAAGCTGGAAATCGACAAGGAAAGCGGCGCACTGCTACAGACACGGCCTGCCTTCGGCGGCAACATCATGGCCACGATTCTCTGTCCCAGAAGCAGGCCGCAGATGGCCACCGTGAGGCCCGGAGTGATGACGGTGCCGGAGAGGGAGGCCGGCAGGCGGGGAGAGCTCATCGAGAAGGAAGTCAAGCTCCGCAGGGCGGACCTCTCCACTGAAATAGTGAAGATCGTCAAGGGCGAGAGAAGGCACGTCAATCTTGAAGAAGCCCGTGTGATAATCGCCGGAGGAAGGGGTCTTGGGGGTCCGCAGAAATTCGCGCTCATCGAAGAGCTGGCCGCACTTCTTGGCGGTGAGGTTGGCGCCTCGAGAGCGGCCGTTGACTCCGGCTGGATCGACTCTTCGCACCAGGTGGGGCAGACCGGAAAGACGGTGCGTCCGAAGCTCTACATTGCGTGCGGGATTTCCGGCGCCATCCAGCACCTGGCCGGAATGCAGTCTGCCGAGCTGATTGTGTCCATAAACAAGGACCCGGATGCACCCATTCACAGGATTGCGGACTTCGCAGTCGCCGGCGACCTCAACAAGATCGTGCCTGCGCTCATAGAGGAGCTCAAGAGCAAGGGCGCGGGGGCTACGGCGTAGGCGGGCCCGGCTCTTTGCCGCCGGCGCTGCAGGAAGGTCGGGATAGCGTTCAGGACTTGAAGGGAGAGCGACGTGGCTCGGTCAGTAGTATCAGTTCTCAAGACCAGGCCGGAAACCGTCGTTCAAGACGTCGGCAAGCTGATGGAACTTGCCGATTATCGCAACTTTGTCTCGAAGGACGCCGGAGTCTGCCTCAAGATCAACGTCTCCTGGCACCAGTACTATCCAGGCTGCTCCACGACTCCCTGGCAGCTCGAAGGCGTCATCAAGAAACTCCTCTCCGATGGCTATGACACTAAGCAGCTCGTCCCGACGCACAACAGCACTGTCGTCGTGGACCCTCACGTCGGGCAGACCAACAACAAGCAGGAAGTCGTGCTCAAGAAATACGGTCTCGAGCCCATATTCCTGAACGAACCGCCCGTGAATTGGATCCGCTACGAGCCCAAACAGCCGATGCTGGCCTTGGACAAGGTGTTTCCTGACGGCATCTTCATCCCCGAGCCGCTGATAGGGCAGAGCATCATACATCTTCCCACGATGAAGACTCACGTGTTCACGACCATGACTGGCGCCATGAAGAACGCCTTCGGAGGGCTTCTCCAGGAGCGGCGGCACTGGACGCACGGGGTGATACACGAGACCCTCGTGGACCTGCTGGAGATCCAGAAGGAAATCCACAAGGGCGTCTTCGCTGTCATGGACGGCACGATCGCCGGCGACGGGCCGGGGCCGCGCGCGATGCGGCCGCACGTAAAGAACTTCATACTGGCGAGCGGGGATTCAGTCGCCATAGACGCAGTGGCAGCGAAGATGATGGGGTTTGACCCCATGTCACTGAAGTTCATCCGGCTCGCGCACGAGAGGGGCCTGGGTTGCGGTGACGTGCGGCAGATCGAGGTCAGGGGAGAGGACATCAGCGGCGTCAACTTCCATTTCAGCGGAGACGAGAACACCTTCGCAAGTCGCGGTCAGAAAATGATTTATCATGGTTGCTTGAAGTGTTTTGAGAAGCCGCTCCTGCGAAGTCCCATCGTGCCGTGGTCGTACGCGGCCTCCCGGCTTTACCACGACGTCTACTGGTACCCACTCATAGGCAAGAAGCGCATTGCCGAGATGATGAAGACGGAGTGGGGGAAGCTGTTCGAGAAATACTAGCCCGGCTGCCGGCCTGCGGCAGGTTCACGCTTAAGCTCTGCGCGCAACGCCTGCCTCTACCCGTCCTGACCGGCGTCCTGTGCGGGGTACTGGATTCGATCAGAGCGAGTTCGTCTCAACTGGCTGGCACAGCTCAATCAGCACGCCGTGAGTGGATGAGGGGTGGACGAAGGCAATCAGGTTGCCGTGGGCGCCCCGCCTTGGAGCTTCGTCTATCAGCTTCACGCCTGCCTTCTTGAGGTCCGCGAGCACCTTCTGGATGTCCGTCACCTCGAACGCGATGTGGTGAAATCCCTCGCCTTTGCTCTCCAGGAATTTTGCGACGGTCACGTCCCCCCGAATCGGCTCCAGCAGCTCCACGTTCACGCCGGCAACTTGAAAAAACGTGAGCTTAAGCCCGTGCTCTTCTGAAACCGTCGTCTCAAAATGCTTCGCCTCGAAAAGCGAAGAGAACAGCTTGATGGCGGCCTCGCTGTCCTTCACGGCGATCCCGATGTGTCTCACCCCGCGGAAGAGTGGGGTGTCCTTCGTGGCTTCGCTCACGGTCTTCTCCTTGTTCAGCGCGCCGGCCGATGTTCTCCCCAGAGTGCCCTCAGCGTGTCACAGATCTCTCCCAGAGTCGTCCGGGCCCTGACGCAGGAAAGGACGTGCGGGAAGAGGTTTTCCTCGCCCGCCGCTGACCGGCTCAAGGCCGAAAGGGCCTCTTTCCATTCGGTCCCGCGGGCCGCCCTGAGCGCGCGCAGCCTCTCGCGCTGCGCTCGCTCTATCCCGGGGTCCGGCGCAAATCGCGGGATGGGGGAGGGCTCGCCCAGGTTGTACTTGTTCACGCCGACCACCGCGGTCTCTCCCTGCTCGACCGCCTTCTGATACCTGTACGCGCTTTCGTGGATCTCCTTCTGCATGAAGCCGAGCTCTATCGCCCTGACTGCACCGCCCATCTGGTCAATCTTTCTCAGGTACTCCTCGACCCTCTCCTCTATCCTGTCGGTCAACCATTCCACGAAGTAGGAGCCACCGACGGGGTCGATCACGTTGGCCACCTGCGTTTCGTGCGCGATGAGCTGCTGCGTCCTGAGAGCGACCCGCACGGACGCTTCAGAAGGCAGATTGAGCGCCTCGTCGTATGAATTCGTGTGAAGTGACTGGGTGCCGCCCAGGGCCGCGGCCAGCGCCTGGAATGCGACTCTCACCACGTTGTTCTCCGGCTGCTGTGCCGTCAGCATCGAGCCCGCAGTCTGGGTGTGGAACCTGAGGCGCATCGAGGCGGGGTCCTTTGCGCCGAACCTTTCTTTCATGATCCTCGCCCAGAGTCGTCTCGCCGCTCTGAACTTGGCGATCTCCTCGAAGAAGTTGTTATGGGAGTTGAAGAAAAACGAGATGCGCGGCGCGAATTCATCTACGGCGAGACCGCGCCTCATGGCGGCCTCCACGTATGCTATGCCGTTGGCAAAGGTAAAAGCGATCTCCTGCACCGCGGTCGAGCCTGCCTCACGAATGTGGTAGCCGCTGACACTGATGGTGTTCCAGGCAGGCAGCTCCTCTCTGCAGAAAGCGAATAGGTCGGTCGTAAGCCTCATTGACTGGGCAGGCGGGAATATGTAGGTGCCGCGCGCCACGTACTCCTTGAGCACGTCGTTCTGAACCGTGCCCGAGAGCGACCGCCGGGCGACACCGTTCTTCTCGGCCACGACGATGTACATCGCCAGCAGGATCATCGCAGTGGCGTTTATGGTCATCGAAGTGCTCACCCTGTCGAGCGGTATTCCGGCGAATAGCGTCTCCATGTCGTCCACTGTCGCGATAGAGACGCCGACCTTCCCGACCTCTCCTTCGGAGAGCGGGTCGTCAGGGTCGTAGCCCATCTGAGTCGGCAGGTCAAAGGCCACGCTGAGCCCGGTCTGCCCGGCCTTGAGCAGGTACTGGAAGCGTGTGTTCGTGTCCTCGGACGAGCCGAAGCCGGCGTACTGGCGCATGGTCCAGAGCCTGCCTCGATACATGTTGGGTTGGGCGCCGCGCGTGAATGGGGGTTCGCCGGGGAAGCCAAGCTTCTCGAGATAGTCGAACTCACCCAGGTCGAGGGGAGTGAAAAGCTCTTTGCTATTCTCGCGCGTCACGGCTTCGACTCCACAACCACTAGCACACCCGTCGGATTTACGATGTCCTGTTCCTTGACGCAGATCATCTTCACCGTGCCCGCTTCGGGAGCGCAGATCTCGTTCTGCATCTTCATCGCTTCCACGACCACTAGCGGTTGGCCCTTGTCCACCTTCTGGCCGACCTTCACTCTCACTTCCACCACGAGGCCGGGCATCGGGGTCTTGAGCTCGTGCGTGCCTGCCTTGGGGCCAGTGGCGGCAGCGACCGATATCCTAGCCCAGAGCTCTTCGCGCAGCGAAATCTTGTACATCTCGCCCTGGATGGAGACGCTCACGTTGTCGCCGTCCGTCCTCACGTCTGCTTCGTAAGACTTGCCGGCAATGAGCATCGAATACACTGAGCTCCAGGGCATCTTCCGAGCGTCCACCTCGTACTTCTTCTTGTCTAGCTTGACCGCGTAGAGGCCGGCCTCCAGCTCGATTTCTATCTCGTGCTGTCTGTTGTCGAGCCAGGCGACGTACTTCACGAATTCCTCTCAGTGCGCCCCAGTGTTCTGGGTCATTTCGCGGTTCACTGGCGCCTCACGAACCCCTCGTCACCGTCTCACTGTTCAGCTGAGCTTCACGAACTTCTCTCGTGGCCACCGGACCCGCCCGTGCCTCGCCACCCTTGGGATTGCTCACTCGCGTCTCTCGACGGGTGTTCTCAATCTCCCTTGTAGCTTCCAGGCGCTGGACCTGGCTTCGGCCCTGCCTGGGCCAGGGATGAAGACCTTCCTGCTGTTCTGAAAGACGTCGAGAGCGGCGGCGATTATCGCGGCCTCGGCAAAACCGGGTTTCTCGTCCGGGACTGCGCTCGTGAATTCCCTGTCGATGAAGGTCGCGTCGATCTCACCTTTGTGGAATGCCGTCTGCCGCATTATCCATTTGTGGAAGGGGATTGTCGTCGCGATCCCCTCTATCAAATACTCGCTCAGGGCCCTCTGGGCGCGCTCGATGGCTTCCTTCCTGTCCTTCCCCCAGACGATCAGTTTGGCGAGGAGCGGGTCGTAGTAGACGCTCACGTCCCATCCTTCGAAGATGCCGGTGTCGTTCCTGACGCCGGGGCCTTCCGGGATGCGCAGCCGCATGATTCTGCCCGCAGAGGGCAGGAAATTGTTGTACGGGTCCTCTGCATAGATTCGGCATTCGATCGCGTGTCCTCTCGGCCGCACGTCCTCCTGCCTGATGGCGAGCTTCTTGCCCGCCGCGATGCCGAGCTGCTCTCTCACTATGTCGATGCCCGTCACGAGTTCGGTGACCGGGTGCTCTACCTGGAGACGAGTGTTCATCTCCAGGAAATAGAAATCGCGCTTCTCGTCTACGATGAACTCCACCGTGCCGGCGTTCGTGTAGCCGACCTGCGTGGCGATTCGCACTGCGGCCTCACCCATCTCGCGCCTGAGCTCCTGCGTCATTATGACTGATGGGGTCTCTTCGATCACTTTCTGGTGTCTTCTCTGGATGGAGCACTCTCTCTCGCCGAGGTAGACGCAATTGCCGTGAGAATCGGCGAGGATCTGGAATTCGATGTGGCGCGGTCTTGTTATGTACTTCTCGACGTAGATCTCGTCGTTTCCGAAAGCGGCCCTGGCCTCACCCTTTGTGAGGCGGATGGCGCTCTCGAGCTCTTTCTCTTCGCGCACTACTCTCAGGCCCTTGCCGCCGCCGCCAGCCGCGGCCTTGAGCATGACCGGATAGCCGATCTGTCGCGCCCGTTTCTTCGCGTCAGCGAGAGTCTTCGTGGCAGTCGTCGCGCCCGGTATGATGGGCGCCTTGGCCACCATCGCGGTCCTCCTCGCGACGAGCTTGTTTCCCATTGTCCTGATGGCCTTGCTGGAGGGGCCGATGAAGGTGATCTTCTTCGCCTCGCACTGCGCCGCGAAGTCCTCGTTCTCTGCCAGGAAGCCATAGCCGGGGTGAATCGCGTCTGCCTTGACCTTTCGGGCGAGCGAGACTATCGCGTCTATCTTGAGGTAACTTTCTTCGCTGGGAGGGGGGCCGATCCGGTAGGCTTCGTCGGCGAATCTGACGTGTCGCGACTCTCTGTCGGCGTCGGAGTAGATCGCAATCGAGGCGATGCCGGCCTCCTTCAAGGCCCTTATGATGCGTATGGCGATCTCGCCACGATTGGCTATGAGCACGCGTTTGAACATGGACCCCCATCCGGGAAGGGTTTGCTGGTGCCGTCTCGATTGACTATAGCACCGGATGGCACGGTTTTCAACTTACAGGGCACGTGAAGGCTGGTTGCCTTACGCACGTGCAGGCATGAGGAACGTGGCGCCGCACGCAGGAATAGTAAGCCACCAGCCGGTAGAGGTGTGGATTCCCAGTGCTGTCCGGCCGCACCTGTCCGCCAATTCTGGGCTTGACCGCGGCAGGACGTAGGATTAGCTTTGACCTCTGGTCTATCGGCCGGGTTCTCGTTCACAGAGACGCACCGGTTGGACGTCGCCTTTCCCGAACGGACCCACCTTGGAAGCCGGACCTTAGTGAACAATGCGCTGCACCACACCATACATATGCGCAATCGCTCGGTGACAGGAGGTTTCCCACATGTCGAACGAAGCAAAGACCGCAGACCTCAGGCGACGCAAGAAGAAGGCCATGCTCGGAGGCGGCCAGGAGAGAATAGACAAGCTTCACTCCTCCGGCCGGCTCACGGCGAGGGAATCGATAGAGCTTCTGGTCGACAGGGGCACGTTCGAGGAACTCGGGTTCTTCGTCACGCACCGCTGTCGCGATTTCGACATGTTCGATAAGAG
>Ga0315295_10004892_pt1 | contig 11442 bp, 20 predicted proteins | sample YL17G14_0_MG_FD_204453 | JGI IMG/M metagenome (GOLD analysis project Ga0315295, IMG submission 204453) | Sediment microbial communities from Yellowstone Lake, YNP, Wyoming, USA - YL17G14_0 | ecosystem: Environmental > Aquatic > Freshwater > Lake > Sediment | place: USA: Wyoming | collected...
CACGGCAGGGATGTTTGTTCGCGGCGTTGCTAAAGTACCTGTTTGTGATGCTGCTAGTTGGTGGTGTCTTTCTCGCCATCGGAGCGGTAGCATTCAAACTTGGGCTTTTCGACAATACACCCATCTATCATTAGCAGATGGTTGGGGGAGGTATAGAGCATGGGCGGTTTGACGTTTCTTGAGCAACTTTGCAGCATAACGATGCTACTGGCGGGCACGGGTGCCATGCTGCTACTGTACGCCGGGTTGGCCCTGGAGCGGCAACGACTGGCGCTGGCCTGCCTACAGCGTGAGCGTGTACAGGCGGCCTATCGGGCGCGGACCATGCGCGGCCTGCTGGCGCGGACGTTCCCGCCAGCAATTGACGTGGTGGTGATCTACTCTGGAGGTGCGGCATGATGAAGCGAGCGGCAATCTTGGCAATCTTGGGCGCGATCCTGGCGGGTTGCGCACGCGGCGGGTATACCTCTGACCCGCTTGACGCGGTGCGGGTGGAAAGCACGCGCCAGGCGGTGGCTTTTCAGGCAGAACGCGAGGCGCTTGACCTGGAGCGTGAACGGCTTGACCTGGAGCGCGAACGCACGCGGGCGCAATCGGTGGACGTATTTCTAATGGCCTTGCCCTGGGTAGTGCTGGCCTGCGGCCTGCTGGCCTGCGGTGTGCTGGCCTGGCACCTGTTGCCCGTGTTCGTGGCCCGCTTTGGACTGGTGACGCGCAAGGCGGAAGACGGGGAAAGCCTGCTACTGTTGGGCAAGGACCGGCTGGCACTGCCCATGCGCATGGCTGGCCTGTACGCGGACCTGACCAAAGGCGCTGAGCGTTCGCCAATGCTGGCGGCCAACGCTGAGACGCAAGAACGCGCAACGATGCGCACTCAAGCGGCTAACTTGGCGCTTGCATCACAGGCAAGCGAAACGGTCAAGGCGCGGTCGGGCAGCGGTGATGTGTACCTGCTGCCAGGGAAGCGCGAACAGGCGCGGGCACTCCCTGCGCGGGCACATGTAGAGCCTGGCCTGTTGGGAGCCATCAGCCCTGATGCTGTACCACCAAAATTGCTTGACGCAATCGTGACGGGTTGGGAAGAGGTAGAGGAAGAGGTGTAGAAATGACTACGTATAATCCCGAAGCAGTCACATACTGGCGCGGTGTCAAGAGTGCGCTGACACAACGCGGACTGCTACACCAGTACCGCAAGACGGAAGACGGCGAGCGTGAGGCGGTGTTGCCCGAGGCCCACTACCTGGTCAACCCGGATTATATCGCGTTCACCCTGGACATGAACCGCCTGGGCGGTGTACCGCGTGAGACGTGGCTTGACCCGGACCTGCATGCGCAGATTCGCGCAACCCTCCAGGGGCGGCGCGTGTTCGCGGCTGATTCTGCGGGCATTGCGCTTGTCGTGGCCCGCAACCCTGATGCGCCAAGAGTGCGCTTGCCTGCGCGGGTAACACTCTCGCCCGACCTGGTGCCAGACGGTGAGTTTACCGCTTGTCTGGGACTGAGTGCACGCGGACCCGTGACATTCGACCTGGCCGACGGGGAGCGCTCCATCCTGGCCGGTGGCACGACTGGCACGGGCAAGACGGGCACGATTCGCGCGCTGGTGCTCCAGGTGGCGCGCAAGTGTGGCCCGGACCGCCTACACCTGGCGTTGGTAGACCTCAAGCGGCTTGACTTCACTGCCCTGGCTGGACTGCCCCACCTGGTGGGGTTGGCAACCCAAGAGGTGGAAGCGGCGGACCTGGTAGGGCACTGCCTGGGGGAAATGGAGCGGCGGCTTGTAGTCATGCAGTCGAAGCAGGTGACGCGATGGGATTACATGCCAGACGGTGAACGATTCCCCCTACTCCTGGCAGTGGTTGACGAATGCGCAGACTTTGCAGACAGTGCGGTCATGGCCGATCTGATACAGTTGGCACGCAAGGGGCGGGCGTCGGGCATTGCCCTCATCTTGGCAACACAACGGCCTGATGCACAAGTACTCAATCGCCAGGTGAAAGCGAACGTTAGCACGCGGTTGGCGTTCCGGGTGACCGATGGTACAGAATCGCGTATCATCCTGGACAGGGGCGGCGCTGAGAAACTAACCCGACCCGGCCTGGCCCTGACGAACGCTGGCGGTCGGTGGCGCAAGGTTCAATGTGCTTACGTTCCCGATGATTGCATTGGAGACTGGACAACGACGACGGCGACGGCCCAACCTGCGCTGAGCGAAACAGAACGGGCGCTCGTCAAGTTCGCGGTTGACAACCTGGGCGGCGCGTTCACCATCGGCAAACTGTACGATGCGATGGGAACGGAAGACCTCGCGGGCGCGGGCGGGCGCGTGAGTAAGCGCCGGTTGACTGCCCTGGGCCAGACCTGGCAGCAACGCGGCTGGTTGACCGAACCGATCGACGCGGTATCCTCCAGGTTCGTTACTCCAGAACTCGCGGCGCTGGCAGGGTGTACCCCGGACGGCAAAAACGGTGATGCGGTGACAGGGATGATAGGCGGTGATACGCGGTTACAGGCAGCGGTGATAGGCAACGAGGGCGATGATAGGCGGCTGCCGGGTGGTGACACACGGCTGCCGGGCGCCGTGACAGGTGATAGGCGCGGTGATACGATCCCGGCTGGCCGTGGTTTCTTGGCCGATGTTCCCGGCGTGCTAGAGCCGGTCAACTTCTGAGTGACGGGGGGATGCGATGTTTCGACTGAGCGTTACCATTGAGGTAGGGCGGCCCGGACGAGCCCAACCGCAAACGCAAGAACTGCAAATACTCTCGCGTGAGAGTTGGAAGCGGGTTAAGGCGCTGGTGCGCAAGCGCGACGATGCGACCTGTAAGTATTGTGGGCGTTTTGCGCCAGACGGCGAACCGGACCACGTTATACCGCTATCGCGCGGGGGCACTGATGCGCTCGATAACCTGGCCTGGGCGTGTGCGGCCTGTAATGGTTCAAAGGGAAGCAAGACGGTACAGGAGTGGGAAGGGGCAAGGCAACCGGCCCCAACCCTGGGGAGTCTACCCTACACGGTAGAGGAGTTGGCCGACATGACAGACGACGAACAAGACAGGGTACTGCAACAGTATCCTGATCTCAATGTCCCACCTGTGCAAGTGCTAGCAGAATCTACACCTGAGGTGGCCGGGTGGATTGAGGATGTGGAAAAGCAGGTAGAGTTGGGCGCGTTGACAGACTACGGCGACGACGACGGCCTGTACCGACCCGCGGTCGGGCGACTGGTGCGGGTGAGCAAATGAGACAGGTTGTCATCGAGGCCCGTTATACCACTCACGGCGAGACGTCTGCATACGCATATCACGGGCGACCGGCACAAAGGGATGCTCAGAGCGCGGCGGCCTGGCAATTCTACTGCCCAGACCGGCAAGCCGAGATTGCCAAACGTGAGTATGATCGTCACATGGTGAATCGCCCGTTCGTGTACGAGCCGGACGGGTTGCCTAACGGCCTTTGTGAGTGAGGTACATGAGGTGGCAATGGAGCGCATGGTGATTCTGGTAGACAGACCCGGTATCATTTTCCTTGAGTCGGCTGCCCCGATCCGGGCGGTGGACGTGTTGCCAATGCCAGAGCAAACGCTTGTACAGCAGCACGATCGCCAGGTATCGGCGCGGGCGGACCGCGAACGGCTTGCACGTGATGCGCGGTGGAATGACCCGGCGTACAATCCCGGTGGGGAATTCTGATGACAGACTATGCCGCTATCATTGAACGTTCAATCGCCCATGCGCAAAGCATCATGGACGGCTACGATCTGCAGGCGCGTGAGGACATGCGCAACCGGATTGCTCAGCAGCAGGCGCAACACGCGGCGGACATGGCGCGGTTGGAGTTCGAGCGCGAACGCGCCTCGACCCTGACAGCGTTCTGCCGGGTGGCGCGTGTGGACTTCGAGCGGTGGCTACAGGAAAGGGGGATTACGGCAACGTGAGTACAGACGGCAATCGAACAATCGGCAATCGAGTGGACGTGCAACCCTGGCCTGCGGCCCGGCCAGTCGCGGGAGATGGGGACCACCCATCATATCATCACAGACTGGAGGTACACGACGTGAGCGGTAGAATTCTGATAGACGTAACCGACCTGCTGATCCTGGGCGCGGGTGACCCGCAGTTAGACAGTGATCTGCGACGTGAGCTGGCCGACCTGGCCGACGAACTCAATAGTAACCTCGACGGCTACGAGGTGATGCTAGCACACCTGGACACGGCTGACTACCTGAGTTTCGAGAAGCGCGACCCAAGCGAGGGCGCCTTTTGGGCAGCAGAGCGAGCTGAGCGTGAAGCCATAGCGGCGAGCTTGTTCGCAGAAGGTGAAGCCGGCCCCGATCCGGCGCGTGAGGTGGACAGTGGACACACTGCGGGCGTCTGAGGATTTGACCCTCGAGGTGGTCACGGAAGGGGAAACGCCACTGCTACGGCTGCGCGATGCGTCCCTCGAGGGAGACGGGGAATGCCTAACCGGCATAGTGATCTGGCCGTCAGAGATTCGCGGGCTGATTGATGCGCTGGCGGTGGCGGCTGGCCTACTCGCACGAGAGGCGGCTGCCGCTCCCTCTGGGACCTCTTGGGCGTTTGGGTGTGACCTGGGGCTGATGCAAGGCACCTGCGGGCAATACCTCGCGGATGCGAACTCACGCGGCGCGGCTGCCAACCTGGGGGGTTGCCCGTCTTGCGTTCACCGTGAACCGGACAACGCCAGGACGCGGACGGTAGAGACGGCGGCCAGCCTGGTGTTGCCCCGGCGGGCATATCGCGCGGGGGTGAGCGATGGGTGATGACAGCGTGAGGTTCCACCAGTCAAGGGAAGCGCAACGCACGGGGGGACCCTGCTCCGTGTGCGGGTGGAAAGACGGCGACGGCGTAACGACGTGTTTCTACTCTCCAGAACTGGGACCGGTCATGCATCAGAACAGCGACAAGGCGGCGGCGGCCAGCATGACCGCAGAGCAACGGGGACTGTTTGAGGCGTACAGTGCACCAGGGGTATCGAGGGCGCATACCTGCGGGGGCATGCCCTTCCTGCGCAGTCCCTACCACATAGCGTGTACAGGTTGCGCGGTAGAGGTGAAACTTTGGGAACACGGCGTTGACTACGACGTGGGGTGAGGTTGACCGGTTGACATTCTGCCCATCACCCTGGGGCGGTGGGCAGCAGTCAGACGGCCAGCACGGCGGGTGATGACACACAAAGTGGCGATCTTCCGTTTCCACCTGGTGCACCTGTCACTATATCGAGGGAGGAATTGAGAAATGAACGTTGACGTTGACCGACTGGTGAGACTGGCAGCAGGCGCGGGTGATGCATTGCGGGCGCGTGTTGACGAACTGGCGCGCTTGCGGGCAGACCTCGCGGCCCTGGACGGCCAGACTTGCACGGGTAGAGAATACTGGCAGCGTGGGCGGCTGTACGCGAACCATTCCATAAACCAGGCATGCCCCGTGCACGGCAAGCCTGAGCCTGGCGGGCGGCTGCGCTGTTACGTAGGAAGCGACCCGGCGCATATCGAGCGGGCACGGGCAGCAATGGCCCTGGAGACGCGGCGGGCAGACCTGGAGCGTGAGGTGAGGACCGCCGAGCATGGCCTTGCTGCTGTTGGCAATGCCCTGCGGCATTACTACGGCCTGTTGGGTTACGACGACGTGGCAATGGGAGCATGATGATGACAATGGCCGACGTCGGCGACGTGGATCCCGTCCTAGTGGTGCGCCTGGTAGTGACGGGCAGGTAGTGTCAAAGGCGGCGATCCCGACCGTGACGGGCACGGCCTGTCATTACACAAGTAGTGACGCAGAGAGCTGGCCAGCATCGAGGGAATGTCACTACCCTATAGGTTTATGTTCTGAAACCCACAGAAAGGGGTAAGGGATGGCGCAAACGCAAATCATCAATGGGATTCGGGTTACGTTCCCGGGGGACCCGTTCAAGAAAGCGGTCGAGATTGTGGGGATGTTTGACCGCCTGGCCGCCCTGCGGCCTGCTGCTGATGAGCCACAGGACCAAAGCGAACCAAAACAGAAGGGAGGTGAAAGCAATGTCATCAGTCGTGGAACTGAAAGCGGAACTGCAGCGGCTGGCCGATGACCTGCTGGAGCATGCTGACGATGGCGACGACAATGCAAACAACCTGCGGGCGGTGCTCCGATATGGCGCGGTAGAACTGCAACGACTGGCGGCGGACCTGGACGAGGCCCAAGCCGGCCCGGCGGGCGGCTGACCGCCTATCCCTGTCCCCCACTCGGGCACGGGTGGGGGATAGACGCGAGGCGGCCAGCACGCGAGCGCACGTCACCACAGAATGGAGGTATACATGGACAACGTAGCACTGACCACGACTGGGCAAACGAGGGTTGACCTGATCCCGACTGGCGCGGATAAGTGCGCACGGTCACGGCTGGCCCACTTCGTAAGGTGGCAGACCTCGCACGGGCGGCCCTGGCACGATCCCGACTTGACGGCATACCGTGACGCGATGCTGGCCGACGGCAAGCAGCCGGCTACGGTGGCGGCCCATCTGTCTACTGTGCGGGCGCGGTATCGAGCCATAGTCAAGGACAACGCGACGCGCCAGGCGCTTTTCGACGCGGCGGCCCAAGTCGTGGGGGTTGGCCCTGCGGACCGCAAAGCGTTCGTTGACGAAATGCTCACGCGCATAGAGAACGCGATTGACCCCGACCTCTCACCCGTCAAGCAGGTTACGCGCCAGGATAGGCCAGACAGCGACGAACTCAGGTTGACGGCTGAGCAAGCAGGCGCATTGCTGGCGGCCCCTGGGGTTGACACTGCGCGGGGGTTGCGCGATACGGCCATAATCGGCCTACTCCTGTGCACGGGCGTTCGTGAGGCAGAACTTACGGCGCTAGATGTGCCAGACCTGCGGCAACGGTTGGGCGGTGAGTTGGCCTTGCACGTCCGAGAGGGGAAGGGTTGCAAAGAGCGGCTTGTCCCCTACGGCGCTTTGTCGTGGGCACTCGCTATCGTTGACCGGTGGCTAGAAGTGGCGGGCGTCCAGGTGGGCGCGGTGGTTCGTGGATTCTACCGCGACGGCCAGACAGTGCGGCCTGGACGGCTGACGGTGCGAGCGGTACAGGACGTCTTGGGCGCTTACCCCATCGTGGCGGACGGCGACCTGGTCACGGTCAAACCGCACGACTGCAGAAGGACCTACGCGCGGCGGCTGTACGAAGCGGGCGTCGACGTCGTGGCGATCCAACAGAACTTGGGCCACTCTGACCTCAAGACCACGTTAGGGTACATCGGCGCGCTAGACGTGGCGCGACGGCGGCCCCCTGCGATCTACGCTTTCGACGTGGCCGGCCTGATGCACCAGGCAAAAATGGCGTTTGACGGTGAAAACTGATTGCGTAGAATTGAGAGTATACGAAGTGAACACTTGCGGGCAGTCCGGAGGACCCGGACGCGGCAACCTGGCCCGGACCTGGCCCGGACCTGGCCCGGGTGAGGGTGACCGGCGTAGAAATGCCCCTGGGGGCATTCCTGGAGGTGGACGGTGAGCGAACAAGCGAACATGCTAACACTGGAGGGGCGTAGAGCGTTCGTGGCCGACGTTTGGCCCACAATAGCGACCTGGGTGTATCGCGCATACCAGGAACACGGTAGAGGCGCGGTGATCATCCGTGGGGGACTGAACGGACCCGAACCGCCAGAGTACATACCACTATCGCCCATGTCAACCTGGCCCAATCCTGAGTGTGAGCAATATGCCAGGGACTACGATCCCAAGACTGAGGTAGTCATTATTTTTGTGTTGGGTGACGTTGTGGCGGCTGGCCGGTGGACTGCTGAGTCGTTTGCCACACCTAAGAGGGTACACAAATGGAGTGAACAATGAAACCACGACGGGCACGACGATGGGCGCTGGCGGTCGGGCTGATGCTGGCGGTGGCGGTATCGGCGGTGGTTGGCTACTACCTGGGCGCGTGGTTGCGGCTGGTGACCTCTCGGTGATCATGGAGGTGACGACGTGAAGGGTGATACGAAGCGGTGCACGACTTGCGGGCGCGATCTTCCCCTGGGCGCGTTCTATAGGGACCGGCGCAACAGGGACGGCTTGTACAGCGAGTGCAAGACGTGCACCAGGAAGCGGCGCGAACGTGACCGGCCCCGGATACGCCAGACTGAGGCGGCCCGACGTGAAGCGAACCGCGAACGGGAACGGGCACGGGTGACGGCCTGGCAGCAGGCGAACCGGGAGCGAACCAGGGAGCATCAGCGACGATACAGGGAAGCGAACCGGGAGCGCATACGGGAGCGTGACCGGGCACGGTATCGCCGGAAGCGGCAGGGGTAAGATGGTACATAACTGCTACAACGTGAATTGTGAAAACAGGCCAAAACAGGCCATTATGGTAAGTTATCATCATTACATAACTGCTATAGTCGGAAGTAGGATTTCACATATTGCAGCAACCTTCCCGATGATTGCACGGTGCATGGACAACCTGAACCGGTGGCCAATCCTGTGGGTTTAGGTTCATAACACTATAGGAATTGGCTTGACTTGTTGCAAGAACTGCGGTATAATCGGGCTGAAAGGGGCGGCTGCCCGATCTGCCCCTATAGCGTGTGTCTACCTTTTCGCTCAGCGACAAGGCAGAATATGAGCTAGGGACCCAATAGAGGTCTTGCCACATGTTCTGCCTTGTTTCATTATGGAGGTATAGAAAAATGGTGACGACAGTCAGTGGGAAAAACTTGTCGGTGTCAGTCGGCTACCGCTTACCTCTTTCGCTGTATGAGGAAGCGGGGCGGCGGGCGCGGGACCGGGGGGTAAAACTATCTGTGGTTCTCCGCGAAGCGACTGCGGCCGGCCTGGCAGTGCTGGCGGACGGCCGGCAAGTAGCAGAACCTACACAAACGAAGGGGGCACGCGATGGGTGATCCTGGCAAAAGAGAAGCCTGGCGTGGCAACACCAGGCACGGGCAAGGACCTCTTGACGGTCACTACAACTTTGCTCATTATAGCAGATGTGGCGCGACTGTCAAGCACTTGCCCCATAACATCGGGGGCGGTGCACTGTGGAAACCGGGTTAAGTCGTTGGCGCGGCCGATGGGAAGGAGCGGGCGTCCCTACCATCCCCTTACTACCTGGACGCAAGGAGCCGGCATGCACGGCCTGGCAAGCGCGCTCCAGCGCGGACCAGTGGCACCAGGTGGGGGGAAGCGACTTTCGGGGGAATGTGGGGGCGGTCATGGGCGGTGGAAACGCGGTCATAGACTGCGATGCGCCAGAGACGGTCAAAGCAGTCGTGGCCGGCCTGGACGGCATGGGCGTCAACCCTGGCCGGTTGCCACAGGTGAGAACATTACACCAGGACCACCTGCAGTTTTACATCAGGGTTGGCGATCCGCCAGAAGGGGGAGCCTACGCCAAACTGGCCCCGGACGTTGGCCCGGGTGAACTGCGATTCGGCCCTGGCAGTTACGTGTGTGTGCCTTGCTCAGAAGTGGACGGCGTTCGCTATCGGTTCGTGAATGGCTGGCCCGAACTACTGCCCACACTACGGCCCATCACCTGGCAAGACCTCACGTGGCTGATTGCGCCAGTGGCCCCGACCACGGGCACGATCCTGGAGCGTCCACCCGTTCCGCTACTACGGCGGGCGATGCCCCAGCGCGCGGAAACGCTACTGCGCTACCTGGCGACGGCCAGCAAGGGGGAGCCTGTCACGATCCTGGACACACGCGGCATGGGTGTCAAAGCGTATGCGTCCCGATCTGAGGCAGAAATGGCAGTCGTGGCCATGCTCATTCTGTGCGGGTGGGACCTCGCAGAGATTGAAACGGAATTTGAGCGACGGCTGCCAGGGCATTACAAGGACAGTCCCAACCGCGAGCGGTGTATCACGCGCGAATACACGAATGCCCTGGGCGTGCTGGCGTCTTCCCCCACCCGTCTGCAAATCGTCAACGTCTACGAAGACGCACAAGCGGCGGCCTGGCCTGGTCGGGGGGGGTTACTGGAGCGGGCGGTGTTCCTGGGATTGTTGTCTATCGGCTGGCAGTTTGACACCTGGGAGCCATGCGCTTCCGTTCGTTGTCTGGCAGAAGCGGCGGCGGCGTCCAGGTGGGGCGTACAGAATGCACTCACCCGGCTACAGGCTGGCGGCCTGGTGCGACGGGTAGAGGGTTGGCATGCTGACTTCACCACCCATGAACTGGTGGCAACGGGTGACCGGTGGCGGTTGACGGGTGATGCGTGCACAATACAAGGCCATAAGTCCCAGTCTTGGGAGTCTTCCCGGGTGGTTGCTGGCGCTCCCTCAGTGGGGCTGATGGGTGCGGAATTGTGCACGGGGGAGGGGGGGGGGACAGCAGCGGGCGCGGCGCTGGCCGAACTCTGGACACAGGTGGGCAGGAGCGCGGGGGCGGTGTACGGGCACCTGAGCATGGATCCGCGAACCGTCAAGGATTTGGCAGAAGCGACCGGAAAACACAGAAATACGATACATGCGGCGCTGGCCCGCCTCGCGGCCTGGGACCTCGCAGAGCGCACGCCGGGGGGATGGGTACGCGGTGCGGGCAACCTGGCCGACGTGGCCCAAGAGGTGGACGCGGAAGGGCACGCAAGGCAAAGGCGTATTGCTCACGATCTGCAGCGTGAGGCGTGGTACAGTCACGCGCGGGCAGGGGGGTGGTAAAACAGATGGACGTCTCACAAAAGACGAAAGTGGCCCGGCTGGAGGCGCAACGCGCGGCAGCCGAGGCGGCGCTGGCGGCGTTGGCTTGCGCGTTGCCAGATGATGAACTGACGGCGCTACTGGCATACTGGTGGCTGGAGGATAGCGCGTTTTTGCATGATTACTCTTTGAAAGAGGGCGGCGTCGAAGAGTACGACGTGTCGGTGTCCCAGTTTCGAGAAATATGCAGCGATCCCGAGCGGCACTTTTCCCTTTATGCGTCTGCAAATCTGACGCTATGGGAGCGGCTTACCCCTCCCCAACGCGCGTTGTTGGGCTGGCCCAAGACGAGGGGGAGCATGGAGAGACGGCTGCGGGAAGTGGGGGAAGCCTGGCCGGCCTGGCACGCGGCGGCGCTGGCCCGACGGTTAGAGGGTTCGGAACAGGAACGGCGGGCGATCGTTGAAGCCTGGGCGGTAGAGCGGGCAGGGTTGGCAGATTTTGGCAGACAATGGCAGACCTCGGGCAATTGACGCGCTTCTTTGCTGCCCGACGGTGAGGGCGGCGGCGAAAAGGGCCGGCCTGGGGGAACGTACAATCTATCGTTACCTGGCCGATCCTGACTTTAGGGCGGAACTTCACAGGCGGCAAGATGAAGTTCTTACAGCGACGACGGCTGCCCTTGCCGGTGGGATGGGTACCGCAGTTCAGGCGCTGGCCGGTGTGTTGGACGATCCCGAATGCCCGCAAGCGGTCAAAGTGCGGGCTGCGTTGGGCTGGCTGCGTGAGGGACGC
>Ga0315295_10004893_pt1 | contig 11442 bp, 8 predicted proteins | sample YL17G14_0_MG_FD_204453 | JGI IMG/M metagenome (GOLD analysis project Ga0315295, IMG submission 204453) | Sediment microbial communities from Yellowstone Lake, YNP, Wyoming, USA - YL17G14_0 | ecosystem: Environmental > Aquatic > Freshwater > Lake > Sediment | place: USA: Wyoming | collected...
ATGAACCTGAGCGTTCGGGCTGGATACCGTTCGACAGCAGCTTGCTGCTGTCCCCTCACCAAGGGCAGGAGCAAGCTCCTGCCAAACGGAGTAGGCCAGAGCTCATCTGCAGCCTAGCCCAGAGACCAACTCTTGGCGGTCACACCCCGCTGCTCGCCGCTCTTGACAGCAGCGCCCCTGGGGCGTACCATCTTACTGGAAGCTGTTTCATGACCCCGCCGCAGGCGGGCTATGAAACAGCCGGCCGGCAGCGGCGGGTGCGCGGGCGCATTTCATGCCGGCGGATGGTGCTGGCAGCAGGTCTGGGGCTATGAAATGCGCTGTAGCTAACGGTATTCCCACCAGGAGGCGGGGGTAGTGCTTTGGTGGTCCGGTCCGGTAGCAATGTGGGCGGGATCTGACAGAGGGCGCGCATCTTCGCGCGCCTTCTTTCCTTTGGCCCCCGGCATCGGGCCCACGCTGCGCGCTGGCGGGCGATGAGAAGACCCCTGGAGCGCGAGGGAGAAGGAGGTGTGGAGGAGAGCAAGCACCGCGATGGGGCCGACGTGGCCAAGTTTCATCCATAGCTAATAGGAGCTGACAGGAGGCATGACTGTGATGTCACGACGACGAGGTTTCACCCTGATCGAGTTGCTGGTGGTGATCGCGATCATCGCGATCCTGGCGGGCATGCTCTTCCCGGTGTTCGCGCGGGCACGCGAGTCGGCGCGCAAGATTCAGTGCCTGTCGAACGTGAAGAACATCGCCATGGCGGTGCAGATGTACCTCGTGGACTACGGCCGATTCTGGTCTAGCGGGAAGCAGGATGCGCAGGCGCAGCAGCTGATCACCGACCTGTGTGGTGGCTGTGGAGTCGACTGCCGTTCGGCGACCTGGAACCCGTACCAGCGAGTTCCTGTGCTTCTGGACGAGTACATCAAGAACCGCGATGTGTGGCGGTGCCCGAGTGCGAAGGTTGACGCGAGCTCGGGGGGGAATGGTTTCGCCGTCAACCCCTGCACACCTGATTGGTACACGGCGGCGACCAGAGATGGCTGCCGCGTGAACGGCTGCGATTGCTTCCCACCCGGATGGGGCGGAACCCTCACCGACAGCATGGTTCAGGGCATGTGCTCGGGCGCGGTGGAGGGCGCCTTCACGCAGAGCATCTCCAACCCCTGCGTTCTCCGCGACAGGACACCCGAGTCCTCCCACGATGTGGCGAAGCTGGTGGTCTGCGGCGATGCCGGGCAATCGATGGAGAGCGTGCACGGGGCCGACTACGCGTTCCCCGACATCAAGTTCCCGACGTGGCTGCTCTGCCCCGATGACAGCTGCACCGGGCACACTAACAGGGGCACTTGTGACGACGACAACTGCGGCGATTGGGAGCATGCCTCCAAGTGCACCGTGGTCTCCACGTGCTTCGGCGGCGACGGGAAGTTGGCGAGGGATCCCAGCTATCGGAAGACCTTCGCCCGCCACTTGGGGGGCGACAACCTCGGCTTCGCCGATGGCCACGCCCAGTGGATGCCCGCAGACCAGATCCTCTTGGGAGGCCATGACCACACCCGCAATGGCATCCACCCACAGTTGATCTACGGCCTGTGTATATGTACCAACCTGACTGCCACGCCCAGGAGCGAGCTCCCGGAGTGGAAAGACGACACCGCGGGCATCTGGTAAGCCGGCCCTGACATGACTTGACCTGAGCGGAGTCCGCCTCTGGCGGACTCCGCCCGCTTTTCGGGGTTTGTGGGGCAGGAGCTTGCCTCCTGCCCTCTTGCACGATGCTCCGGCGGGGAAACCGCACGGGCCCCTCCTCTCCCCTACCACCACGGCCCCGCGCACCGCACTGGCCCCTCCCCCGTCTCCCAGAAGCCAGCGCTGGACCAAGGGTAGTCTGACGCCCGCGCCACCAGGCCCCTGGTCACCGGGTTCTCATGGATGTAGCTCAACGTCTCTCGCCACTCCTCCTCGGAGCGGATGACGTGGTCATGAAAGCGCGTCTGCCAAGCTGTCCCCCTCAGGTCCGTCTGGGCGCGGCAAGGGGCGGCAAAGAGGCTGTGCACGGCGCGGACGATGTCACTCACACCCGCCTCTGCGGTGAGCGTGAAGAGCACGTGGTAGTGGTCCGGCATCACCACATATCCGTGCAGTGCGATCTCCCTCGCCTCCTGCTGGGCCGCGTACAGAGAGATCAGGTGCTCAGCCAGCGCCCCGTTGTGGAAAAGGTGACGGCGCTCGCGCAGGCATGGGGTGAGGAAGTAGGTGTGCTGGCGCAGGTCCCAGCGGGGTAGACGTCGGTGGAGCACGAGGGGGAAGGTTCTCGGGCAGGAGGCAAGCTCCTGCCCCACGGAGGGAGTTCTCGGACGCATGCCCGCCGCCCGTTCCGCCGACGTGTCCGGCGGGGATGCCCTTCGGCTTCGCTCAGGGTGAACAGAGACATCCCCGCCCTACAAGGCGAAGGCAGGAGCAAGCTCCTGCCGAACAGACTGGGGCGATAGCCGGGTACCGTAAGGCAGGAGTTAGGGCCTCCTGCTCCGCCCTCTCACTCCACGTAGCCCAGAGCCTTCAGCTCCCGCCGCGTCTTCTCGGAGAGCTTGTGGCCGGGCTGCCTGGGCTCGGGTGCGGCCGCCGCAAGCGGCGAGGCGAAGTCGCTGATGGGCCGTCCCTGCGTCCGGGCGAACGACTCGAAGGCCGCAGTCATCTTCACCAGCACCTCGGGATGCGCGGCGATCACGTTGCGCCTCTCCCCGGGGTCATCCCCCAGGTTGTACAGTGCCTTCATCTTTCCACCGCGGTACAAGATGAGAGACCACTGCGAGTCGCTGATGAGATAGCTCGGCCAGACCATCTCGCTGGTCGCGAAGACGTAGTCGCGCACGTCCCTCTTCTCACCGTCGAGCACGGGAAGCAGGGAGCTCCCTTGCACGTGCTTCCGCGGGTATGGCACCTGATACAGGTCGCATATGGTTGGCAGCAGGTCCACGGTCTGGGTCAGCGCCGACACCTCTCCGACCAGCCGCCGCCGGCCGGGGAACCTCATCACCAGGGGGATGTGCACGAGTTCGCCGTATACCCCATGCATATGGTAGAGGTAGCCGTGTTCGCCGAACGCTTCCCCGTGGTCGGCGGTGACGATCAGCAGCGTGTTGTCGAGCAGACCGCGCTCGCGCAGCGCCCTCACCACCTCGCCCGCCCCCCAGTCACCCCACCGAAGATTGGCATCGTATAGGTCAGCCCATTTGTCGAGCGCGTACCGCTGCCTGTCCCTCATGCTCATGCCAGTCGGGGCCGTCGCGGGAAACTCGAAGCGCCCCCGCGCGATGGGCGGGGCCTTCTTCTTGACGACCGCGCGCATGAGGGCCTCGGGGGCCTCGTATGGCGTGTGCGGCGGAAGCAGATGAATGTAGGCGAAGAAACGTGACGGTCGCCTCTCCGCCAGCCACTTCGCGAACGCCTCAGTCAGCCACTCGGGCTTGTCCCAGGGAGTGCCCTCGGGCGTAGCCCCTACGGGCGAGCCCTCCGGCAGATCGGTCTCCCCTTTGCCCACGCCACCGGACCGCGCGGGAACGACCACTTCGAACCCTGCCCCCAGGCCGACCTCCGGCGAGGCGTTCACGTTCGAGCTGAACAGGGCGGTGTGCCACCCAGCCGCCTTCAGTCCTCCGGCGAGCGTGAAGACTCCCTCCTCCAGCGCGCCGCGTTCGACGATCCGGTGGGCGTCGGGGTAGAGGCCCGTGAACAGTGACGCGGTGGAGGGCTTCGTCGAGGAGCAGGTGGAGAAGTGCTCTCTGAAGATCACGGATTCCCTGGCGAGCCGATCCAGGTTCGGCGTGGTATCACGCGGGTAGCCGTAGCATCCGAAGTGGTCGGCCCGGGCCGCGTCCAGGACGCAGATCACCAGGTTGGCGGATCGGCTGGCCGAGACCAGGCGACTCAGGGTGGGTCGGCGTCCCCCGAGCATCGGGAGCCGGGGCGGTGAGGCCGGGGCCTGGCGCGCCGGGGGATCGGCCGCGGAGCGCGCGGTCGCTGAACGCGACGAACTGGACCCGCGGCCCGCTCCGGCCGGGGGATGCGACCGGGCGCAGCCAGCCAGCCACAGCAGCAAGAGCGCGGAAGCCGGCGCCGCGACCTGCAGCAGCCTATGCCAACGGACCGCGAGCATCTGTGTCCGAACCTCCCTTGGGCGCCCACCGGCGAAGCGGTCTGCCCCTCGTACATCATGTTCTCACTTCGACCTGGCGGCGACATCTCCCTGGGGCGCGCGCTCGTTGACCGGCGGGTACTCCCGTGTTACACTTATCTGCGGTAACTCAAGGCCTCTGGTATGGATGCGGTTCCCCCATGGCCGCGCCTACGCGGCCATCTCTGGGCAGGGGCTTCCGGCCCTGGCGAAGGGCGGTTGGCGAGAGGAGGTGATGGCGGGAAGTGAGTGGTACGCTGGTCCGTTGACACCGAAGGAATGCAGCGACGAGTGGAACTGATTGGGAGGTAACGAGCTGTGATACTGAGAGGTCGCAAGGGCTTCACCCTGATCGAGCTATTGGTAGTGATCGCGATCATTGCGATCCTGGCGGCGATGCTCTTTCCAGTGTTCGCGCGAGCCAGGGAATCCGCGCGCAAGATCCAGTGCCTGTCGAACGTGAAGAACGTCGCCATGGCGATCCAGATGTACCTGACCGACTACGACCGGTTTCCCCCGGGCGAGCATCGGGCGGAGATCAGAGACTGGTACTTCAACGAGTGGTCATGCTGCTGCGAGGCCCGGCTCGCGGGGACCAACCCGTACCTGAGGTGGCCGGTGATCCTGGACGAGTACATCAAGAACCGTGACATCTGGCGCTGCCCCAGTGCCAGGTACATCAACCAGTGGCAGATCATCGGCAACGACTCGATAGACGCCAATGGCGACTGGTGGGACGCGTTCCTGGTCCACGAGGGTGAATGCCCCGGGGTCAGGGGCAACGACACATGCTTCCCGCCGGGCTGGGGCGGCACCGCGACTGATAAGTTCGCGCAGGGCTGTGACGGGCGCTCCTCGTCGGACGCCGGTGGGTTCGAGATGTCCATCGGCACTGCGCCTAGATGGGCCCTAGGGCTCAAGACCGGCCAGATGGGCGATCCGACGCATTACGCGGTCGCCTATGACTCAGGGGTAAGCGCGGCCGTCGACCGCACCTCCTTGCTCGCCTACCCGGATACCTGCCGGATTGACGGCGTCGCCTGCGATCCCAATTGCGGCGGGGACTGGGATAACTGCTCCTGGGCCGTGTACTGCAGCGCGGAGAGGGGCGAGCCGCGGTGGGCGACCGACGTCCAGTACCGCAAGGACCATGCCAAGGGGCGGCATCTGGGGGGAACCAACCTCGGCTTCGCCGACGGACACGCTGCCTGGTGGGCCTCCGAGCAGATCATGTTCGCGGGCGAGAACTGGTCCGGGTATGCAGCCAATCCTGACAACCCACTCCTTCCGGGCTTTGGTGTCTGCACTACCCCAGCGCTCGTTCCATACGTCTGGCCGTAGTAGCCGCTGTCCGTCCTAGCAGATAACGGTGCCTCGATGAACAGAGCGGAGTCCGTCAGCTGACGGACTCCGCTCGCTTTGCGTCTCTGACGCAGAGCCCCGCTCCCTGGACCCCTACGCTCTTGACAGCAGCGCCCCTGGGGCGTACGATCTTGCTGGCTAACGGCATTTCCACCAGGAGGCGGGGGTAGTGCTTTGGTGGTCCGGTCCGGTAGCAATGTTGGCGGAATCTGCCAGAAGGCGCGCATCTTAGCGCGCCTTCTTTCTTTGGCCGCCGGGATCGGACCGACACTACGCGCTGGCGGGTGATGAAGAGACCCCTGGAGCGCGAGGGAAAGGAGGTGTGGAGCAGCGCAAGCACCGTGACTGGGCTGTCGTGGCCAAGTTTCATCTGTAGGTAATAGGAGGCTATGACTGTGATGTCACGACGAAGAGGCTTTACCTTAATCGAGTTGCTGGTAGTGATCGCGATCATTGCGATCCTCGCGGCGATGCTCTTCCCGGTGTTCGCGCGGGCGCGTGAGTCCGCGCGCAAGATCCAGTGCCTGTCGAACATCAAGAACATCGCCATGGCCTTCCAGATGTACTTGACGGACTATGACCGGTTCCCGCCCTCAGAGCACAGGGCCGAGGTCATTGACTACTTCAATGGCGGAGGGCCGAATGAGGGATGCGGATGCGGCGGCGGCAGGGGATGCTGCACCGACCGCATCGCACAGGCGAACCCGTACCTGAAGGTCCCGGTGATCCTGGACGAGTACATCAAGAACCGCCAGGTGTGGAGCTGCCCGAGCGCGCCCAGCGGGCTGGCATTTGAGATCATGGACCCGTACCTGAACAGCAAGGGGACCGATGACTGGTTCCTGCGCTTGCAGGAGAGCGAGTCCAACTGCCCCAGGTTCCGGTCCTGCGCCTCCCCATACCCGAGCGGATGGGGCGGGGCCGTCACCGACACCATCATGAACGAAGTGTGGTGCTCCCCCGCTCTGGGCACCGGGGCCTTTGAGATGTCGGTCGGGCTCCCCGACAGCTACTACGACCTCAGCACCGGCGCCATCAACGACCCTGCGAAGCGGGTGGTGTGCGCTGATGGCGGGGTGTCCAAGTCGTGCATCTTCGAAAACACCGCCAGCCTGGCCTATCCCGACACCTGCTATATCTCCCGCGCGGCCAACAGCGCGGACTGTGGCGGGGACTGGGTGAACTGCGAGCAGAGCCGAACCTGCAGCCCATTCGCCGCCGTGTACGGTGGCGACGGGTGGAAGGCCGGCACCGATGCCCAGTACCGCAAGACGCACTGGCCGCCCCGCCACCTGGGTGGGGAGAACATCGGGTTCGCCGATGGCCATGCCAGGTGGATGCCTGCCGAGCAGATCCTCTTCGGAGGGGAACCGAACTGGAAAGGCATCGGCACCGGCGACATCGAGGGGCTCACGACCTGCATTTGCACGGTTAAGGGCTTCTAACGCGGGAGGCAACTGCGTTCTGTAGAGTCTCGTTTGGCAGGACGAATGCGCCGTTGGAGGGCCTTCAGATGTGCGGCACTTTCCTCCCGCCGCTGTAGTAGCCCGTCACCGGCGAACTGGTTTGCCGGTCGGCTCCGGCTTCGGCCGGGGCAAGGACTTGGGAGGAGTCCGTCAGATGGCGGACTCCGCCCGCGCGTTCACGGGACCTCACCAGTTGACGGGGTAGACGCTCATCGGCAACACCGCGCCGAGAAGCGTGTAGAAGGCGCCGTTGACCATGTCGCCCAGGATCAGGCCGAGGAAGAGAGGCAGAGACCGGCGGTAGAGGCGCATCCCGCCATAGCGCAGGACCAGCGTCTTGGTCAGCCAGGCGAGGAAGAACGGCATCGGCGTTTGGCCCCAGGTGTGGGTGTTCGCCATGGCATACCCCACCGGATGGAACGGGAAGCCGAGGAACCGCATCCGCAGGAAGGCCAGCAGACAGGTCACCAGGAAACCGACACCGTCGAAGCTGGCGGCGGCGTAGTCCGCGCGCGGTGGGGAGGTGAGCTGGGCCTGGAGGTTGAGGAACGGCTGCATTCCCATCTCGGTCCGCCACCAGTCCGTCTTGGCGGCCGCCCCTAGCCGATACCACACCGCCAGTCCGCTCCAGAACCCCACCGCGATCGCCAGCGCAATCGCCACCACCATCGCCCAGACCAACTGCCGCAGCGAGATCCCCGCGGTCATGCCCATGCGGAACCCGTCCAGCTGGTGAGGCATGGAGGTGCAGCGCAGATCGTAGGTCGTCACGGACCGCAGGTAGGCCATGACGGTCAGCTCGACGGGCCTCAGGCGGCTCGCCCCCAGGCTCTCCGTGATCAGTGTGTTGGGGTCTATCTCGGGTCCGAAGAGCCAGGCGTTGCCGGCCTCGGCGCGAATGCGGGTGGCGGCAATCAGGTAGAGGAACACCAGCGCGAAGACCAGCAGCGCCAGCCGCACACTCATCCCCGCCGCCCAGCACATGTAGACCAGCCCCCCCAGGGCCGCCAGGAACCCCACCACGGCCCAGCGGTAGGGCAACGGCTCGCGCTCCTCCCCTCTCAGCTCGGTCTTGAGGCCGAGCGCCCGCCTGAGCACATGCCCCAGGTAGTTACGGCTCATCCACAGCGAGATCAGCGCCAATGCCAGGAAAGCGCCTGCTCCCTGGTTCTGAAGGTAGGGGGGATCGGCGGCGGTGGAAGCCCCCGCCTGTCGCCAGCCCCCGGCCGCACAGACCACCAGCTCCCCCTTGGACAGGAGGTAGAAGAACCAGTAGCTGAAGGTCACCTCTCGGGAGAGCAGGTAGGCGATTCCCACCACGAATGGGTAGAACGAGATTGGGAAGTAGCCCATCGCGTTCCAGGGGGAATCCGGGAACCAGGGGGAGATGTCTATCGAGCGCACCTGGATGCCAGGCACATCCGGGAAGTTCAGGTGGATGTTGTTGATCGTTCCGATACCGAAGGCGACGCCGAACCCGATCCAGAGCAGCTTGTCCTTGACCAGCGGTCCGCCTGACTGGGTTAGCTCCAGAGGCAGCACCACCGTCGGGACCGTCAGCCGCTCGTGGTCTATCCAAGGCCTGCGCAGGATGGCCGACAGGCAGAGCGTGGCCAGCACGAAGACGAAGAAGAACCCGCCCCATACCAGGAATGGGGTCAGCCACACCGCGACCGGCACCGACGAATCGCCGATGTAGAAAGCGTCGAGCGCCGTCTTATCGCGGGGCGCGAACCAAGTGGGAATCCACTGCTGGAAGTAAGACCACTGGTTCGCCGGGGTCGCGAAGTGGAATGCGGCCGCCAGGGTCGGAACCAGGAAGTGAATGCCCCCGCTCGAGGCGAGGACGGAAGAGACCGTCATCATCACATAGGCGGTGATCAGCTCGCCCTGGGAGAGGGCCAGCCTGGGCAGGACGGCGCGGGCGGCCACCAGCGCGACCAGCACGGCGAACGCGCCCACGGGGATAGAGGTGTTGGCGAGTGCGGTGTGGCCTCGCTGCCCCCCCAGCACCAGCTCGGCGTGGTGGATCCACACGGTAACGATGGCGCTGCCCACCAGGCCGATGCCAACGGAGCGCAGAGTCAGTGGTTTGCCAGCGCCTCTCCCGGCCATCTGGTCTCTGCCGTCCGCCTCGGGCGGACTAGAGCTCCTGCAGCAGGGACAGCAGCTTGCGGTCGAGGTGGTGGCCGTGGAAACCTTCGTAGGCCACATCGGCCCGGTCGGAGTCGAGGATGCCGAAGGAGCCGCGGAAGTTCCAGATCGCATAGCCGATGTGGTGGCCGGTCAGGATCTCGAGCGCGTCCCGCAGCCAGGCGAGCACCACCGGGTGCGGGGTCTTGTTGTAGGCGCCTCCCTCGCCGCAGTGCACCCCGACGCCTTGCTTCGCCAGCTCGGCCCAGGGCCGGTAGTGAGCCTCCAGCTTCTGCCTGTTCCACTCGGCGCTCGGCCAGGTGGGCGCGGGCCAGCCGGCCGAGTCCACCCATTCTGCCTTGTAGTGGGTCAGCGTGTGCGGCGTGTAGGCCCGGCAGCTCTGCGCGATCCCGAGGTCGGCAAGCTCCGGGCAGGGCGTGGTGGCCCAGTCCACGCCGTCGGCGATAATCAGCCGGTCGGGGTCAACCTTCCGGATCGCGGCCGTAGCCGTCCGGACCACGCGGGCATGGTCCTCGCGGGTCATGTCGGCCCCCGGGCTGGCCGGCTCGTTGATCAGGTTGAAGCTCACTTGCGATGAAGGAATGCCGTTGTAGCGCCGAGCGAAGGTCCGCCAGTGGAAGCAGAACGCGTCCAGCGCGGCCTGCTCTTTCCAGAGGCTGAACGGCTCCTGGCGCTCTCGGTTTACGCTGTACCCGGGCCCGCGGTGGAAGGCCAGGTTGACGTGAATGTGGTGTTTCCGACCCAGCTCCACCGCCCGATCCACCTTCGCCAGGCCGGGCTCATGCAGCTTGTAGACATCGTCACCCTCGATCCACAGCGTGTAACACAGGGGCAGCCGAACGAAGTCGAACCCCCAGTCGGCGATCCAGCGGAAGTCGTCCTCCTGCCAGTTGCCGTCGCTCCCGGTGGTGAACATCTCCAGCAGGTTGAAGCCGCGCCAGCGCGGTAGCTTCGTCTGTTCGCCCACCTTCCGGCCTTCCTTTCCTGCAACTCCGGGCTGCGGTTTGCGTGACCCACACGCCGCGGACATCGAGGCCATCAGGACGCCCGCGACCCCGCCTCTCAGGAAGTCCCTGCGAGTCAGTCGCCCCCTACCTCCCGGTCCCACGAAACCTGTGTCAGCCACTGCTTCTGTCCTCCGGGCCGGTCGCTCAGCCCGATGGTTGCCCGCCTACCGCGGGGCAAACCAACGGCGGCTTGCCCCTACGGGCGCCCGGGAGGTGAGTTCTGGGCTTGCGCAATGCTCTCCTTTCCAGGCCGGGATGCCCGGCTGGGAGCCGCTCCCAGGAAGGGGCCTGCCGGCCGTGGAAAAGACTAGTGCATGGCGCTTACTGGATGGGACCAGACGACGGCTGCGCGAGTGCTTGCGTGGGGCGCGCTGGCGGCCCTAGTGTACGTCTACTTCCTCTACCCCCTCCTCTTGATCGCCCTGGAGCGCGTGCGCCGGCCTGGCGCCGTCGTAGAAGGAGATGAGCGGCCCACCGTAACGGTCGTCGTCGCCGCCTGGAACGAGGAGAGCACCATCGCCGCAAAGATCGAGAACACGCTCGGCCAGGACTACCCGCACCATCTGCTGGACGTGGTGGTCGTATCCGACAGCAGCACGGATCGCACCGACGAAATCGTGGCGGGCTACGCCCGGAGGACCGGAAGGGTGCGGCTGCTCCGCGGCGAGCCGCGGCAGGGCAAGTCGGCCGCCCTCAACCTGGGCATCCCGGCCGCGGGCGGTGACGTGATCGTGCTGACCGATGCCAACGCCTCCTTCCGAGACGATGCTGTCTCCCACCTGGTCGGGCCATTCGCCGATCCTCACGTCGGCGCGGTCAGCGGCCAGCTTCTCTACCGCACACCTGCGGGCGGACCGGACACAGAGAGCGTCTACTGGAGGTACGAGCAGCGCGTCAAACGGGCCGAGTCAGCGCTCCACGCTCTGTTGGGGGCCAACGGGTCCATCTACGCGATCCGGCGGCACCTCTTCCGACCGATCCATCCCAGGGATGTGAACGACTTCCGGATCCCATACGACGCCCTGCTCCAGGGGTATGCAGTGGTGCTGGAGGAGGGCGCGGTATCCTACGAGGATGCCGCGCCCGGCCTCTGGGCAGAGTACCGCCGAAAGGTCCGCATCATGTCCCGCGCCGTCCCGATGATGCTGAGCCTGATCGTGCCGACGATCGCGCGGGGCCGCGGGCTTGTGCTCTGGCAGCTCATCAGTCACAAGGTCCTGCGCGAGATCCAGGGGATCTTCTTCCTGGCGGCCCTGCTGGCCGCCGGCTGGGGGGCAGCGCGTGG
>Ga0315295_10004894_pt1 | contig 11441 bp, 15 predicted proteins | sample YL17G14_0_MG_FD_204453 | JGI IMG/M metagenome (GOLD analysis project Ga0315295, IMG submission 204453) | Sediment microbial communities from Yellowstone Lake, YNP, Wyoming, USA - YL17G14_0 | ecosystem: Environmental > Aquatic > Freshwater > Lake > Sediment | place: USA: Wyoming | collected...
TGGGCATTTCCCTGGTGGCTATAGTTTTTGGTCTGGGCATGGGAGCACAAATATCGAATGCTCTTGTTTTCTCTGTAGCCGTCATTCTGTCCGCCCTCTGTTTCGCCTCATTAGGCAGCATTTTCTCTGCCCCGCCTACCAGCATGCCTGCCACCTCGAATATGATTGCCTCCGTGGTGAAATTCCCGGTGATATTTATCAGCGGCGTCTTCATACCGCTGGCCGAACTGCCTGCGTGGGGCCAGGCGATTGCGTACATCTCACCGCTGACATACTTCACCGACATTGCCCGCATCTCCATGCAGGGGCAGGGGCATCTTCCCATAGCTGTTGACCTGCTGGCTCTGCTGGCTTTTACTATCCTGTTTACCTTTACAGCCTTGAGACTGCATAGGAGGACAATGCCCAAGAGGATATAAGACAATCCAGCAAACTCAGGATTACCGGTTCGATGGAAGAGCAGAAATACGATATCAGCCAGTTCATAGAATTTAAGGCCGGGGACAGAGTCAAAAAGGACGTCTTCAGAGGCAAACACTTCAATATAGTCGTGATATCCCTGGACAGCGGGTATGAGATACCTCCCCATGATGAGCCCTACGACGTTTTCTTCTATGTGGTATCGGGAAGCGGGGTCTTCACTGCGGGCAAACAACAATGGAAGGCCAAGCCAGGCTCGATGGTATTTGCTCCTGCCGGGATTAGGGGCATAAAGTGCGCTGAGCGGCTGACCATACTGGGCATTCAAGAGCCACATTAGTCTCAACTCTGTATCGAAGACATTACTGATGATACAAGATGCTCAAAATCCCAAATTGTGATAGTATATAGTGCGAAGCCAACCACCACCAGGCGAAACAGATATGCGTGAATTGATTATAGCCCTGAAGGCTATGTCTGACGAGACCAGACTCAGGATGTTGAAGCTCCTTCTGGAAAAAGATATCTGTGTTTGCGAGATGAAAGAAATCTTCACCAAATCTGAGTCTCAGATATCAAGACACCTCAAGATCCTCATGGACGCCGGGTTTCTCAAACGATGGAATGAAGGAAGATGCGTGGTGTATGTTGCTGATAAAGCAAATGACAACAAGTATTGCAGGGTGCTGCTTGAGGTTTTGGCTAACTCCTTCGAGAACGACAAACAACTCTCTAAAGATAGAGAAATATTGCGAAAAGTGATTGAGGAGCAAGTCAGGGAGAAAAGCAAGTAACTTTTTTTATCGCCGATAATTGCATAATTGAGCAATCTTGCAATCACCTTTTATTCTTGTTATGATATTTGACAGCGGGCTTTTGTTACACACTACCAAGTTATTTTTTCAGGAGGATTGTTCATGGAGCTGAATCGTCGAGACTTTCTGAAGTCGGCCGCTGGTGCTGCGGGCGGCCTAGCTCTAGTCCCTTCCATTTTGGATGGAGACTTGAAAGCATTGTCAAAGAGACCTCGCGGAGCAGAACCCATAGTCTGGGAAAAGGTACTTTACCAGTCATGTGGTGTATGCGACAACACTTGTGGCATGCTGGCTTATGTCACTGATGGTCGCATCAAGTGGATAGAAGGTAATCCTGCGGAAACCCTAGGCGGAGATGGGAAAATATGCGTTAAAGGCGTTTCAGCAATGAGGACCCTCTATGACCCCGACCGCCTAAAGTGGCCACTGAAGAGGACGAATCCCAGGAAAGGCAAGGACGAAGACCCCGGCTGGGTTAAGATATCATGGGAAGAAGCATTCAGCACCATAGCAGCCAAGTTCAACGAGGCGATTACCCAGCATGGACCCGAATCCGTCTTGCTCATAGTCCGGCCAAAGGACCAGGATACAAGATTACAGAAAGCAATCGGGACGCCGAACCAAACTGCCCATGTGGACACATGCTATATAACTCACGAGGTTGCCTGGATGGCGATGGTCACTGGCGGTGGCAGGTCGTGGACAATGGATTTAGAAAACGCCAAGTATCTCCTGATATTTGGCTGGGACCAGCCTGGCAAATCTATGCAATCCAGCTTAAGAGGCTTCCTCACAGCTAAGGAAAGGGGCGCCAAAGCTGTAGTTTTCGACCCGCGGATGTCTATAACAGCATCCAAAGCTAATGAATGGATTGCAATAAAGCCGGGAACAGACCTGGCGGTGGTACTGGCGATGATGAATGTCATTATAAGCGAGGGCTTGTACGATAAGGAATATGTTGACAAATACACTTACGGCTTCGACAAGCTGGCAGAACATGTCAAGCAGTACACTCCAGAGTGGGCGGCTCAGATATCGGAAGTGCCGGCAGACGACATTGTGCGCATAGCACGGGAGTTCGCCACCACCAAGCCAGCGATAATCCCCACCCACAAGCGTGATGCGGGCGGACCTCTTTACGCCAATAGCTTCAGTCTGTCGCAGGCGCAAATCATCATGTGCGCCCTGGTTGGCGCCATCGAAAAACCGGGCGGCTATTACCTGGATCGAAAACCGAAAGCCCGCACCATGGATGAATTTGCGCCGGTGACCTATCCCGAGATGAAGGAGAAGCGCCGGGTGGACGGGCAACACCTGTTCCCTCTAGCAAACAAGAAGCGCAAGGGCGCTTTTGCCCATCTGGCGCAGGGGATACTGAGCGGCGAACCGTACAAGGTTAAGGTGGGACTTGCCAAGGGGTATAACATCCTGTCCTTCCCCAATCCAGACACAATGGTAGAGGCTATTAAGACTTTGGATTTCTTCGTCGCAGTGGACCTTTACCCTAACGAGATGTGTCAGCTTGCCGATATTGTCCTTCCCGATGTGCACTTCCTCGAGAAGGATGGGGTAGAGACCAGAGAGTACCATGCCCTCTGGCCGCAGATAATGCTCAGGCAAGGCGTGGGTGTTCTCTGGGAAGAAAAAGGCTGGGGCAGCATTGTTAACGGAATAGTGGAGGCAATGGGTAAGCCAGAGTTCAAGGTGAACTGGACGGGGCTGGATGAAGCTCGTCTCCAGGATGTCGGGACATCCATGGAATATCTGAAGAGCAACAACGGCATCTGGGAAGACAAAAAGACCCCTGTGAGTAAGACGGAGTTCAGTACCCCTAGCAAGAAGATCGAGCTTTACTCTACAGTGCTGGAAAAAGAAAAACATGAACCTCTGCCCACTTGGCATGATAGGCTAACTGAACGTTCAGCCGATTACCCCTATTACATCCTAACTCACCACCCGCCCTGGTTCAGGATGGGCAGGAACTCCAATGACCCGTTGCTGAGCGAGCTTTTGCCGGAGAACTTCCTCCACATACATCCGGATACAGCAGCGAAGTTTGGTGTGGGGGAGGGTGACTTCCTTATTGTGGAATCTTCAATCGGCAAGAGCCTGAAAATAAGGGTGCACCTAACCAGGGGTATCCGACCTGACTGCGTAATGACCGAGCACGGCTTCGGCTACTGGAGCAAGGAGCTCCACGTGGCTTATGGCAAAGGAACCTGTGACGGTGATTTGCTACCTGAACGCAAGATCGATGATACTAAGAAGACCTATGCCTATAATGCCCCCATGGGATGCGCTATATTGGATGTGTGCGTGAGCCTGCGTAAGGCATGAGCGAGATGGCAGAGGGGGAATGCATTGAAGCATCAGGTGAACAGACGGCGGTCGCCCGCGCCGTAATCTACCGCTTTCTCTCCCGATGCTTTTCCCATCCTGATGTAGAGCTTCTGACATTATTTGATAGCGCCAGTCTGGAGGAATTTCTCCTAAGCTGGCGCTATCTTGGTCTAGAAGCCTCAGAAAGCATGTCCAAAGCTATCGCATGGCTAGCAAGCTGCCTCAGCCGGGAGCATGCGTTACTGGAACTGCAGAAGGAGTACACACACCTTTTCATCACTGGCTATCCCAAAGTCGTTGCACCTCCCTATAGTTCCATATACCTGGATAAAGCGCGGCTTGTCTGGGGAAAAAGCACAGCCGAGGTGGCTAAGCTATATGAGGCTGCCGGGCTGGGTATGAGCGAGAATCTCCACGATATCCCTGACCACATTGCGGCGGAGCTGGAGTTTGCTTCATACCTTATTGTTGAACGACAGAGGCAACTGGAAAGCGATCCTGCCAACGCTCGAAAGCTGCTTTCTATTGAGTACAGATTTCTGACTGAACATTTATCCAAATGGGCGCCGGCCTTTTTCAGCCGAGTAGCCGAGTGCTCCAGATTGCCCTTCTACTCTGATATGGCGCGCCTTGCCCAGAAGTTCATCGGAGTGGATGCAAGCCACGCCGCCGTCTGATGTCGTCTCAGCAAGCCTCTTGATTACTTTGCTGTTTTCGTTTCTAGAGCACCAAGGTGACTATTGACAATACCTGTGGTGCGCTGTATATTATAAGCGTAGATGCGCATATATACGGAGAGGATAGATGCGTGACATAGTCAAAGCCATGAAGGCGCTGTCCGATGAGACCAGGCTAAGGATACTGAACCTGCTCCTGGAGAGAGAATGCTGCGTCTGCGAGGTGATGCAGGCGCTGGACATCTCCCAGACCAGAGCCTCTCGCAACCTGAGCGCCCTCTACGACGCCGGCTTCCTCAAGCTGAGGAAGGACGGCTTGTGGTCCCTTTACTCTATTGACAGCGACGGGATGAAACCCTATTACGCCACGCTGGTCGAAGCTGTGAAAAAAGGGCTCGAAGGCAACGACGTGGTAGCACAGGACAGAAAGCGCCTCAAGAAAGCCGAGCGCGTTGGCCCCGGCTGCGTCCGAAAGTGCGCTAGATAGTCTCTCTTTTTTATCTCCCAAGTATGCGTTATTGCGCATCTAGGGAAGGAATAGATAGCTGAGCTAGTTTCACGAGGGCGAGAATGAATTTCACTGCTATTAAAGACTTTTTTCGAAACCGCTGGTTCTTATTTATGCTGAGACTCACTCTGGGTGGCATTTTTATTACGGCGGGCATCGCCAAGCTATCAAGTCAGGCGGAATTTATCAACGCTGTCATCGGCTACGGCATACTCCCAGACAGCTTGGCTCGAGCCTATGGCTACGCGTTGCCCTGGGCAGAACTTGTCATTGGATGCTGCCTGGTTCTCGGCTTGTTTACCAGGATTGCCTCCGCGCTCGTCCTCCCTATTGCGCTGAGCTTTGTAATAGCCAACTCATACGCCATATACCGCCAGTTTCAGGACGATTGCGGCTGCTTCGGCGCGTTTGTTCCCATGAGCTACCCTGTGTCTCTCACCTTAGACGTCCTGATGCTGCTCATGGCAGCGGTGCTGCTGATGGACAAAGAGCAGATTAAGTTCTTGAGCGTCAGCGCTCTGCTTGCCAGAATCAGCCTGCCCTCGATGAGCACAAGAAGGTCTGTACTGCACAGCGCAGGTGAGTTTACACTTATCGCAATTCTGGTGCTGGCTGTGGGAATACCTCTTCATGGCGGAACTGCCCAAAGCCCTATCTACGCAGACATCAATAACAGCCTCAGGGTCGGCAAGCCTGCATTGGTGTACTTCTATATCGAAGGCTGTGGCGATTGCGAACTACAGAAACCGATAATAGACAATCTGGAGCAGGAATACGAATCAAAGATTGTTTTCGTTCGCGTCGATTATAGAGCCGAGGCGGATGTAGTGCTGCATTTCGATGTCCATGGCACACCTAACATGCTGCTGATAACGGACAGGCGCAGCGATGGGGAATACGATGTGTACAAAAGATTCAGCGGTCTTACCGACGAAGAGACGCTGAGATATTGCCTCGACAATTGCATCTAACAAACACATAACGGAGGTTGTTATGGCGACTGAGCTGGTGATGCCAAAGCTGGGCGCAAAGATGAACGAAGGGACGATAATCGAGTGGAAGAAGAAGGAAGGAGAACGCGTAGAGAAAGGGGAATCTATTTGTGTAATCAAAACGGCGAAGGTGGCTTTTGAGGTCGAAGCTCCAGAATCCGGCATACTGGCAAAGATAGTGTCAAACCAGGGCGACACGGTGCCTGTTGGCGGACCGCTCGCTTATATTCTGCAACAGGGAGAAAACCTGGGCGGCATTCCTGAGTCTAGAATCAAAAAGAGGGAGGCGAAGAGGCGGCGGGGCTCAGAACGCCCCTATGCAGTGCGCTGCTGCACGGATTGCCAGAGCAAGTAAGTTGCGCGGTGGTGGACATGACACTTTCCAGTTTTCAGGAACTGACTGGGTTTATGACAAGCGATGCTGCATCTGCGGTCAAATCGAAGGCGTGTTGTGCATTGCACCTGGGTCTCATGGAGTTCACAGCAGCTTCGCAATTGCAAGGCAGTCTGGTTGACCTGCGTCTGGCAGGGGAAATCCCGGATGTCGTGTTGTTTTTGCAGCACCCGCCAGTGATAACTATCGGCGCTTTCGGAGGGGAGCAGAACATCGTTGTTCAGCGCGATGTGCTTGATAAAGAAGGAATATCAGTTACGCACACAGACCGCGGAGGAGATGTGACATATCACGGCCCTGGGCAACTGGTTGGCTATCCGATTCTAGACCTGAAAATCAGAGGTCGTGACGTGCACCAATATGTTCACGATTTAGAGGAGGTCATAATCAGAACCCTGGATGATTACTCGGTAGAAGCGCACAGAGACACCGATTATCCTGGGGTCTGGGTCGGACGGGAGAAGATTTGTGCGTTGGGGATTCGCGTGGTTCACTGGGTCACCAAACACGGTTTTGCTCTTAATATCAGCAACGATTTGACGCCGTTTTCCTATATCAATCCCTGCGGCATTGTTGGTAGAGGCACGACCTCCATGCAAAAAGTACTCGGTCAAAAACCGAAAATCACTGAAGTTACGAACAGCATAATCCGCCATTTCTCGGCTGTTTTCGATATAAGTGTTCATGAGGCAAAGTAGCGATGACTTCGAAATCGGGCGAATACCCGTTGTGGCTAATACAAAAGGCTCCCGACCCTCACCTCATTGAGAAGATGAAAGGCCTGCTTGATAGGCTATCCCTGCATACTGTTTGCGAGTCTGCTCAATGCCCCAACCAGGGGCAGTGCTTTTTCAGCGGCACTGCCACCTTCCTCATCATGGGGGATATATGCACGCGCAATTGCAGCTTCTGCGGCATCGATAAAGGGCATCCTTTGCCTCTTGACCCACTCGAACCTGAAAACGTTGGCCGCGCGGTGACCGCCTTGAAGCTGAAACACGTTGTTATCACGTCTGTTACCAGAGATGATCTGAGCAACGGAGGAGCCAGCCACTTCGCCAGGACAATAGAGGCGATACGCCTGAGCAGTCCCAATGCTGTCATCGAGGTCCTAATTCCAGATTTCCAGGGCTCTTTAGAAGCATTGAAGATGATGATTGGCAGTGGAGCGGACATTATTGGGCACAATATCGAAACAGTTCCATCGCTTTACGCAAAGGTACGTCCTAAAGCTGATTACCGCCGTTCCCTTGATATCCTGCGAGCTATCAAGACCATGTCTCCGGATTTAATAACCAAATCCGGGCTGATGCTGGGACTGGGTGAGAGGAAAGCCGAAGTCATAGCTGTTATGGAGGATTTACGCGCGACAGGCTGCGATTGCCTTACGCTCGGTCAGTACCTGCCCCCCTCTCCAAAGCATTACCCGCTGGTCAGATATATTACCCCCCAAGAATTTGACAAATACAGGGCCATCGGCGAGGAATTAGGGTTCGACTGCGTTTTCTCAGCGCCCCTGGTGCGCAGCTCCTTCAGGGCTGCTGAGATGTACGAACAGGTCGTGGCAGCAAGAGTCAGGGCAAGAACAGCCAAATTAAACAAACAAGGGTGACTGAGTTCAATTCTATGTTGCTTTCAAACAGGGAAAGACTGGTGAAATCATGGAGACTTTCATTGAATTGATGAAGGGCGGGCTCGATGGCCTGATAAATTATCTCTCGGCGCATGTGCTAACGTGCTTGGTGCCCGCCTTCTTCATAGCCGGAGCCATTGCGGTCTTCGTCTCTCAAGCTGCCGTTCTGAAGTACTTCGGACCCCAGGCCAAGAAGGTGCTCTCCTACGGCGTAGCCTCGGTTTCGGGGACTATTCTGGCGGTATGCTCCTGCACCATTCTCCCACTCTTCGGCGGAATCTATAAAAGAGGCGCTGGCCTGGGACCTGCAATCGCCTTCCTCTACTCAGGCCCTGCCATCAACGTCCTCGCTATCGTATATTCGGCGAGGCTGCTGGGCTACGATATTGGTGCCGCCCGCGCTATCGGAGCAATTCTGTTTTCTATTGTGATTGGATTAGCTATGGCTTTCATCTACCGCAAAGAGCAATCGCAAAAGGATGCCTCTGCATTCGCCGCGCTCGCCACCGACCCGGAAGACAAGAGACTGTGGCAGCAAATTATCTACTTTGGAACCATGGTGGGCGTCCTGATATCAGCCTCCTCCAAAAACTGGATTGCCACCGGCATACTGATGGCTATCCTGATAGTCATCCTCTGGCGCTGGTTCACTAGAGGCGAAATAAAACTCTGGATGAAAGAGACACTGCACTTCGTTCGTCTCATCCTGCCCTGGCTGCTGGCGGGTGTGTTTGTCGCTGGGATACTCAAGGTCGCCATCCCAGAATCAGTGGTCACACAATATGTCGGTGGGAACAGTCTGCTTGCCAATTTCATTGCATCGTTCCTGGGCGCGTTGATGTATTTCGCTACGCTCACCGAGGTTCCTATAATCAGAGCCTTCATGGACCTGGGCATGGGCAAAGGGCCAGCGCTGTCGTTACTTCTGGCAGGCCCTGCACTATCGCTCCCCGCCATGCTGGTACTCCGCAGCATCATGGGCACTAAGAAGATGCTGACCTATGTCGCCCTAGTGGTGGTCATGGCAACCTTCACAGGGTATATCTTCGGATTGATAACGCAATAAATCCAAGAGGAGGTAGAGATGAAAATCAAGATTCTGGGCACGGGATGCGCCAAGTGTCACCAGCTTGAGCAGACCACAAGGCAGGTGATAAAAGAGCTAGCCGTAAACGCCACCATCGAGGAGGTCAAAGACATGAAGAAGATAATGGAGTACCCTATCCTCACCACGCCGGGGTTGGTGGTGAACGAGGAACTGGTCTGCTCGGGAAGGATCCCCAGCAAATCAGAGGTGACCCAGTTCCTCATCAACGCACTGGATAAGGAGGGGAAACAAAAATGACAGCCAAAGAGACCCGTCAACAGTGTTTGTGCAAGGCGGAGGAGATTATGTTTCTGCCCTGTTCGGGTGGCTCCAACTGCGGACAGATAGCTAACCAGGTAGCCGTGAAGCTTACCGAGGAAGGGGTAGGGAGCATGTACTGCCTGGCTGGAATCGCAGCGCACATCAAGGGCATGATAGAATCCGCGAGGTCGGCTAAGAGGATAGTGGCGCTGGATGGCTGCCAGGTCGCCTGCGTGAAGAAGGCGGTGGAGCACGCCGGGCTTGTAGTGACCGACTGGGTATGTGTTACCAACGAAGGAATAGAGAAGAACCATGAGTTCAAACTGGCGTCTAAGGACATAGACCTCATCGCCCGCCGTACCAGAGAGCTTTTGTCAAAACCGGTGAAAGTCAGCACATGAGCTGGGCGCTGACCGCCTGATTTGCTGGTGTGCTGTTTCGACAAAGTGAAGGAGGATATTCTGATGGATGAACAGAAACCGACTATTGAGCAGATTCTTAAGATGATGTCAGAAAACCTGGGCGAGGAGCCCCGTCCCATGGTACTGATGTCAAAAATCGTCCCTGAGTGGATTCCTAAGCAGGCTCAGGAACGCAAGTTTGTGTTTGACCTACCCCACATCCCGGCCAAGTACAAGCATCTCATCATGATTGCGGTGGCAGCCTCGGTCTCAAGCCACCTTTGCACGGAGACCTTCATCAAGATTGCCAGGCGCTCCGGCGTGAGTGACGAGGAGATAGGAGAGGCAATCATCGCAGCGCGGTTCGCCTTGGCTTCCACCATTTTTGCCTCGGCGACAGAGGGACTGGAGCATTTAACAAGAGACAGATAGGATGGCTAAATGAAAACCGTGCTCTTTGTCTGCGTGGGGAACTCCGGTCGCAGCCAGATGGCTGAGGCTTTTTTCAATCATCTGGCTAAAGGAAAGACAAAGGCGCTTTCTGCAGGCACGGAGCCCGCTTCTGTTGTAGACCCTACGGCTATCAAAGTGATGAAAGAGGTGGGCATTGACATAAGCGGCAACAAGCCGAAGCCGTTAACCCCTGAAATGATAGACCAAGCTAACCTCGTGGTAACCATGGGCTGCGGTGCGGAGGCGGCCTGCCCGGCAAGCTGGGTGGAGACGCGAGACTGGGGACTGGAAGACCCTAAAGACAAACCCATCGAGAAGGTCAGGGAAATCAGGGACGAGATAAAGACGAGAGTCATCGCATTGTTGAAGGAAATAGGGGCAGGGGAATAAGATTGCTTTGGGGGTGACATCATGACTGATTTGAAACAGGCCGCTTTTGTACTGAAGGAAATCCTGGGACTGAGATACGAGCCGGTAGCAGTGAAGTTTTTCGAGAAAAAGATCCAACTCGAAGGTTTCGAGACGCCCAGCGAACGCCGCTACTGCCAGGTGCTGATGGGCGCCAGGGAAGGCAAGAAATACCTCCTTACGGCAGATAACATCGCCTGTCCCGCTGCAGCATGGGCAATCGGCTTCAAGGACCCGCCCGCTACGCTTTCCTCAGGTGAGATGCCATTTAAGATGGGTATCTTTGGCAGCCCGCAGGCTGTCAAGAACACGCTGAGCACCATGACCAGACTGGAGATGGGCAAGTACAAGATGGTAGCCTGTTGCCCTCTGGGAGAAGCCCCTTTCGAGCCCGATGTGGTAGTTTTGGAGTCCGATGTCGAGCACCTGATGTGGGTGGCCCTGGCACTTCTTTTCGAGACTGGAGGAAGGCTACCGCTCGATACTGCCATTCTACAAGCGACGTGTGTTGATGCCACCATAATTCCGTTTGTCTATCAAAGACTCAATGCCTCGCTGGGCTGCTACGGCTGCCGCGAGGCAACCAATCTGGCTGAGAGCGAATGTGTTCTGGGATTCCCCGTCAAGGACCTGGAGAAGATTGTGACATCTCTGGAGAAGCTCAACGAAAAAGCAATTCCCAGAGTGAGAGGCAAGACCGTGTATAAGGCTCTGTTGAGCAGGGAGCGCTGAAAGGGTAGCGGTAAGACGGCGTTAACCGTTTTCCCTGTGCTGTTTCTCAGATAGATGATTTAGAGCGATGTTTAAAGTTACGGAAAATATGACTACTCGGATGGCTTGTGCTTTTGCAATCGCACTGGCTATCTTTGTCTTGGAGCTCATCGGTGGGCTTCTCTCGGGTAGCTTGGCTCTCCTATCGGATGCTGGGCATGTATTCGCCGATGTGATTGCACTGGGCCTGAGCTGGTATGCCCTTGGTCTGTCGTCCCGTCGAGCCAATGCCAAAGCTACTTTTGGGTACCATCGTGTCGGAATCATGGTGGCACTACTTA